>Ga0310345_10001804_pt1 | contig 22917 bp, 16 predicted proteins | sample HC15DNA20500_MG_FD_204667 | JGI IMG/M metagenome (GOLD analysis project Ga0310345, IMG submission 204667) | Marine microbial communities from station ALOHA, North Pacific Subtropical Gyre - HC15-DNA-20-500_MG | ecosystem: Environmental > Aquatic > Marine > Oceanic | place: Pacific Ocean: North... | reverse complement strand
GCCGAGGAAGCCTCGCGCGAAGCGAGCACCGGCAATGTCTCGCTCGGCAATTCGAACATCGACAATTCGACAGTGTTTTCCCGCCAGTTTGCGCAGGGCAATCTTGCACCCAACATCGCCTATGGCGCGGCACAGACGCGTGGTTTCAGCGACAGCGGGACGCAGACCACCAGCTTCCCCGATGGAGAGTTCGCTGCTGTCCCGAATTCAAGCTATCCGTTCACGCCGACATTGGGGCAGGACTTCACCGGCCGCCTCGGAACGATGGCGAGCCAGAGCCGGACGCAGAGCGAGACCTATGCGAACCTCGCCCAGCAATCGACGAGCTCTGCGCTCACCCGGTTCAGCGAGATCCGCAACGCCTACAGCCAAGGTCAGAGCTCCGACACAGTCAGCGGCGTCGGCACGAACGACAGCATCGGCACGGCATTCAGCGAAGTCGACAATGCCTCGAGAACTCTCCAGCAGCAGTTCGGCCTGTCCCGGCGCGCCTCCGACGACATTACGGTCTCATGGTTCCTCAATGGCGAGGTAAATGGTGGGGCTGGAGCCAATGTTGGCGTAGCTCAAGTGGGTGCCAAGGCCAGAGGTGGCCGCAACCAGTCATGGACAGACAGCGATATCGGAATCGCCTCGGAAGACCGCGGCAGGATCATGGGAACGCTGCGCCAGCTTTCCGACAGTCGCAACTGGTCGAACACGCGTGAAGGCTTCCTGCGCGAGACGAGCTCGAGCTCGGTATCGCAGGTGTCGACCAGATCTTCGGGTCTCAGCCGATCACTGACCGAAGCCGAAAGCTACACACGAGAGGCGCGCCGCGCCGAAGAGATGGCCAGCCGCCTCGAGAACCAGGCCAGCTGGTACGAGGCCAACAGTGCTGCAGGTTCGCTCAATTTGAGTCAGGCCTATCGCGAATGGGGCATGGCCGAGATCGAATCCAACCGCGACTATTATGGGCCGGTGCGCTTCGACGACATCGAGTTCCAGATGAGCGCGCGCGGCCAACAACTGCAATCGCGGTTTGTCGAAAGCTATGCTGACCGAATGCAGGACGACATCGAAGCCGACCTTTCATTGCCGGACTTTGCTCCTGTCAGCCGCCCCGGGATCGGGAGTGCTGGGCAGGTGCGAGCTAGGGGAGCTGTAGGTTCTGCGAGTGGTCCCTCAATGCCTAATGCTCCTGATCGGTCTGACATCACGGATGAGGTCGAGCGGGTTCGCCAGCAGGGTCGTGGAAGGATTGGTACCGTTCGAGGTTACCTGGACCGCCAAACGCAGGGCGCCACAGGTGCAAGCGAGGAAGCGGCTGATGAGGTGAAAGAGTGGGGCAATAGGTGATTACAGGATCACGTCCTGCACAATCACAAAGACGACGAAACCGATTAAAATGAACGCAGCGGTGAGGATCACTGCTCGAGCCCATCGATCGGCCCAGGCCTTCTTCCAAGAGTATGACGTGAGGCGATTTTCGGAGATGGCGCGATCGATCTCTCGCAAGCCTTCCCAGTCACTCTTGTCGTTGTGACCTTTCTCGTCTTTCATTTTCATCACTCCGACCTACATAAAGTAGCAAATTTGATGCATTATCGCTGATAAGCCAATTTACGTCTCGATATTGACACATTAAGTTCCTTCATGTAAAGACGCAAAATCGCTACACAACGCTCCATATTGGAGATAATGTCTCGATAATGCCACATTATGATTCACCAGATCTGCGCCCTCTCTCAGTGCTGCTATCCGACCTCGGGAAGCAGATCGAAGCATATCGCATATCACGCAATCTCAAGCAGGCCGAGCTTGCGAAAATGGCTGGCATCTCGCGTTCAACGCTCGTCCGCCTGGAAGCCGGCAATGGCGGGACCATCGATAGCCTTGCCAGGATAATGCGTGCACTTGAAATTGAAGACCGCCTCCTGAATGTCATGCCGGACGCCAAGCTAAGCCCGCTCGATCCCCGATCTGACACCGGCAAGGCACGGCAGAGGGTGCGCAAGTCTTCTGAAGGTGAAGCTGGCGAGGAATGGAGCTGGGGTGACGAGGCCCCATGACCCGCGCCGTAGTCAATCTCTGGGGTCGTCAGATCGGTGCCGTGCTGTGGGATGAGGATCGCGACGTTGGGGTTTTCGAATACACTCCGGAATTCAGTCGCAGCGGGATTGAAGTCGCGCCACTCACAATGCCCTTGCGAAGCGGCGTCTACGACTTTCCCGCGCTGAATTACGAGACCTTCAAAGGGCTTCCGGGCATGCTGGCCGACAGCCTGCCTGACAAGTTTGGCAACGCCCTGATCAACCGTTGGCTTGCCGAGCAGGGCCGCACAGCCGACAGCTTCGATCCGGTCGAGCGCCTTTGTTACACCGGCCGCAGAGGCATGGGCGCGCTCGAATTCGAACCTGCCACCGGCGAGCGCCGCGAACAGGGTCGGCCGGTCGATATCGCCCCGCTTGTCGAGCTCGCTAACAGGGTCATTGCCGCGCGTGAAGAACTGTCCGGGGTTCTCAAGGGAGAGGATGATCACCGCGCACTCCAGGAGATCCTGCGCGTCGGCACCTCCGCCGGCGGCGCCCGGGCCAAGGCCGTCCTCGCCTGGAATGAGGAGACCGGAGAATTCCATTCAGGGCAGCTGACTGCAGGGCCCGGCTACACACAATGGCTGGTCAAGTTCGACGGCGTGTCGGGCAATGCTGACAAGGAACTTGCCGACCCGATGGGCTTCGGCCGACTTGAGTACGCCTGCTATCTGCTAGCCCGAGAGGCTGGGATCGACATGGCTCGCTCTCGTCTGCACGAAGAAGGTGGGCGGGCGCATTTCATGACCCAGCGCTTCGATCGCACGCCTGACGGTAAGAAGCTCCACATGCAGTCGCTTTGCGCGATGCGCCATTTCGATTTCAACCTAGCTCGAGCCTACAGCTACGAGCAGGCGATCGAGACCATCCGCATGCTCGGTCTCGGACGCGAAGCGATCAAGGAGCAGGTGCGCCGCGCGCTGCTCAATGTCTATATCCGCAATCAGGATGACCACACCAAGAACATCGCATTCCTTATGGATAGCTCGGGTCGCTGGAGCCTCTCACCGGCATTCGATGTGGTGTACGCCTACAATCCCGAAGGAGACTGGACCAACGAGCATCAGATGTCGCTGGCTGGCAAAACTGACAGCTTTGAGATCGATGATCTTCTGGAATTCGGGAAGTTTGCCGACCTTAAGACAGGCGAGGTCAAAACTATGATCGCCGAAATCAGATCTGCAATAGGCTCCTGGAACAAATTTACGGAGATTGCGGGCCTCTCAGAAAGCGCAGCTGCACGAGCAAGATCTGGATTCCGCGCTGAGCTGCGATGAATCACACTGTAGCTAATTCATCTCGCGCCTAGAGGCGCCGCGCATATCTCGTGGCAGGCTGTAGCCACCAGAAGAATTAGCCTCAATTCCCGATCAATGACTCAGGCGACGAAGTGGCTCGGAGCACCGTGGACACCGTAAAGATGATCGTTGACTATTTTTGTCAACGTCCGCATTTTGTTCTCATAGGAGCGAACGATGGGTACGGCGGGATCACACATACAGAAGCGGCGCATGGCTCTGGGCTTGTCCCAAGCCGCCCTTGCCGCGCAAATCGGAGTCGATAAGAGCTTTTTGAGCCTTGTGGAGAACGACCGTCGTACGCCAACCGAAGATCAAGTCGAGAAGGTATGTTCGATTTTGGGCCTTCCGTCCGAGCTCCTCCTTCTAGAGGCCGGTCGGTTCCCGAAGGACGTAAAGGGCGTAATAGAGAGCGACGCCTCGACCGTGACGGCAGCAGTCCGTGAGCGCGCCCAACAGTTCGCCATAGCTTACCCCACACAGCCGGCAAACGTGCCACCCTGCAAGGGGCCGCGCAAGCAGCCCGGTGCTGCACGCTCCGAGATCCCCCCTGTTATTGCGGTCAGCAAGGCGAGCACGATCTATCGTGCGCACAGCTATCACACAAAGGTTCCGCCGACCGCTATCGCGCCGTTCATCGAGGCCTTCACCGACGTGGGCGACCTTGTCAGCGATCCTTTCTGCGGGTCGGGAATGACAGGTGTTGCCGCATTGGATCTTGGTCGACATGCACTGCTATCGGATCTCTCTCCCGCTGCCGTTCACATTGCGAGGAACTACACGGCGCCATGCGATCCAGCCGAATTGAGGCGGGCGCTCGCGCGCGTCGAGGCGGATGTTATGGGCACTATGGATTGGCTCTACGTACCCGTCGGCACGGGCGGGGAGCGCATCGAGTACACAGTGTGGAGCGACGTCTTCGCCTGCGGCTCGTGCTCCGGAGAATCCAGCTATTGGGATGCAGTGCATGCAGGGAACCTAAAGAGGCCCGAATGTCCACATTGCGGGGCCGGATTCGATAAGGCCGATCTTGCGCTCGTTGGCGAGATCCCCGTGAGAACGCACATCTCGAGGCCCGGACAGCGCCTTTCCGATCATCCACCGACCACGTCCGAACTGGCACTGATCGCCGAGATCGATGCGACGGCCATCCCCTACTGGACCCCGTCTCTCGCCTTCGGGCGAGACCGTGAGATGTGGCGCGCGGCACATGCGGCGATGGGGATAGTCGATGCGGCTGGCTTCTATTCGCGCCGCAACCTCCACGCACTGGCCGCGCTGAGGCATACGATCGTTCAAGTAGCTGAGGGGCGTGTTCGCGAGGCTCTGCTGTTTGCCTTCACTGCGTGCGTCAACCGGGCGTCTAAGCGTTATCAATGGAATGCCAAGCGCCCGACCAACGTGATGACCGGGACGATGTATGTATCCTCGCTGCGCTACGAGTGGAATGTGCTTAGCCTCTTCCGGCGCAAAGCGGCCGACGTGCTACGTTTCTACGAGGCGCGAGGCAATCCGACCGCGTCGGCGCAGGTGTTCCAGTCTTCTGCGACCGACCTTGAGTGTATTCCGGATGGCGCGGTCGATTTGGTGTTCATGGACCCGCCATTTGGCTCTAACATCTTCTATGCCGACAGTTCGCTGCTGTGGGACGCATGGCTTGGCACCCAGACCGACCAGACCAACGAGATCGTTGTCAATCGCAAGCGCTCGCGCGTGGCGGGGGGGAAGGATCTGGAACTCTACGGCGACCTCATGACCGAAGCCCTTCGCGAGTCGGCCCGCGTTATGCGACCGGGCGGTCGCGGCGTGCTCGCCTTCTCGAACACCAACGACCAGGTCTGGACCGAACTGCAGGACGCGCTGTCCGATGCCGGTCTTGAGACCCGCAGCGTGCATGTCCTCGACAAAGGCCAGCCCTCGATCAAAGGAGTGAAGGGTCAGCTCGGCAAAGAACGTGTCACTCGGCTCGACCTCACCCTGACGCTCGCTCATAGCAAGAAGGTGGCGCGCAAGCGGGTGCCGGCATCGGCGGAGTTCATCGATGCGTCGATTGCGCGCGCGCTCAAGGCGGGAGTGACGGCTCCCGACCATCTCTACACCGCCGTCCTGCGCGACGTGCTGCAGGCCGACTTGGCGGCCACCGGTATCACAATCCAGGCGATCGAGGCACGGCGCCGCGCGCTCGAAGCGCTGGAGGAGGAGATAGCCCATGGATGATTTCATCGCAGCTTACCTGGCGCAGGGACCGGCACCGTCCAGTCGCGGCAGCTCGGCGCCCGATGCTCCTCCTGGTGAGGTGCTCGTTCCCGGTTCACGCAACACCGCGTTCTACAACGCGCACAGCTATCACACCAAGGTTCCGCCGGAAGCAATCCGGCCGTTCGTCGAGCATTTCACCAAACCGGGCGACGTGGTGCTCGACCCTTTCTGCGGATCGGGGATGACCGGCGTTGCGGTGGCCATGGCGGGTCGCCGTGCCATTCTCAACGATCTCTCGACTGCCGCCGTCCACCTAGCGTGGAACCACACCCGGATTTGTGACGGCGCCAGGCTTCAAGACGCATTCGAGCGCGTGGCCGAGGCGGTCGAGGGGGATTTCGCGCGCTATTACCGAACCCGGGACGAGGATGGCCAGCAGGCAACGATCCGTTGGACCCTGTGGAGTACGCGCCATGCATGTCCCGCCTGCGCGAAGCGCTTCCTGCTATGGGACACGGTCGATCGCAAGTCCGGACGGCTTACCCGCGAAACGGAATGCCCGGCGTGCGGCCACCGGGCGGACCGCCGACGCTTCGAGGTCGTTGGCAACGAACCGGCGCTGGTCGCCTTCCAGCGAGGGGATGGCTCGTTTGGCGAGCGGCCCGCCAATGCCCGCGATCACCGCGATGCAAAAGCGCTGGCCAAGGAGCCCGAAAGCGCCGCATTTCCTGACGTGCCGCTGGAGTCCGACAGGGAGATGTACCATCGCTGCGCGCTGCACCTGCAGGGCGTGCGTTCGGTGCGCGACATGTACACTGACCGAAACCGGCTCGCGCTTGCCCGGTTGTGGGAGGAAATTCTGCGCGAGGACGACGAGCGCCTGCGCGCAGCGCTTGCTTTCGCGTTCACTAACACGGCCTGGCACGGCACAAAGATGCGGCGATTCAATGCCCGTGGCGGGCACCGGCCACTGACCGGCACGCTGTACGTACCGCAGCTCTCGTCCGAGGTGAACGTGCTGCAGGTGATGCGCCGGAAGATCGGCCAGTTACGGTCTTACTACCGAGCCTTCCGTCCCGAAGGCGAGCCTGCGCCACATATCAGTTGCGGGAGCGCAACGGACTTGAACCGCGTCGCAAGTGGCAGTGTCGACTACATATTTACTGATCCTCCGTTCGGATCGAACATCTTCTACGCCGACTGCAACCTCATCTGGGAATCATGGCTCGGACGCGTCACCAACCAAGCGCAGGAGGCAGTTATTAACCGCTCGCTCCATGCGACCCGCGGTGGCAAGACACTCGCCGACTACTCCTCGCTCATGGCGGGCTCACTCGCCGAAATGGCGCGCGTACTTAAGCCTGGAGGCTGGGCCACAGTGGTGTTCCACAACACAGACAAAGACGTATGGCGGGCGATCAGCGAAGCAGCGCGCGGGGCCGGATTCGAGTTTCATGAGGCCGCCTCGCTTGATCGCAAGCAGCAGAGCCACAAGGGCTACAAGGGGCGCGGCGGCAAGGAGAACGTGGCGCACTTCGACGTCGTCATGAACCTGCGCAAGCCTGAACAGGCGAAGCCGGTTTGCGCGGCGCCGAACAGTCATTTCGACCTAATCCGAATGGTCGAGGAGATCCGCATCGAGCCCGCGTTCGCCGACCGGGGCGCGCAGGGCGTGCACGCCGAAATTATGCGTCGCCTGATGTCCGAAGGCCGCACAGACTTTCCCGATTTCCATGAGGTCCGCAGCGCGCTGCAGCAGGCCGCCGCTTGACACGACAGCACCTTTAGCTGATCTACAGCTTGCAAAGCTGCGTAGTCTCCCGCAGCGATTCGCTGACGTCAGGTGGTGCGAATGGACGAGATATTGACAATCCGCGAGGTCGCGGCGCGTCTCAAGCTGGGCGAGCGTACGATCACCGCGATGCTCGCTGGCGGCGAACTTCCCGGATTCAAGGTACGCGGTCAGTGGCGCCTGCGCTGTATCGATTTCGATCGCTGGCTGGACGCGGTTGCGAACGGGGGGAAGGTTGAGGCGGTTACCGCCGAGATCCTCGCCGGATCGGCGGAGGATGCACCGCTCATACGGCAATCGAGACCCTCTCCCGAGATGGCGCCGGCGTGCAAGGACGCGGACGGCGAGAAGATCGAGCCCCTCACGCAGCGGGTTTCGCAGGTCGAGCTTCACCGCCGCTTCCTCGCCGCGCTCGGCAACGGCGTCCGGTCTCACGCCGAGTTGGATTCTAAGCCGCTTGATGCGGAGCTCGCCTCGCCTCTCCCACCACGCATCCGCCTCTACATCTTCAATGCGACGCGCCCCCCGGGCGGGCGGCCGCTGGGCGAGCACAAAATTCAGCTGATCGTTCCAGGCCAGGGCCGCGACGAGCGCGGGAACTTCGACCAGGGCGGCGGGCGCATTGTGCTCCTTGCAGGTTACGCGGCCGAAGAGGACGTGTTCGTCCTTTGGGACGCGGGCCTCTATTCGGACTTCGCCTGGTCGCGGAACGTCCAGGTCAAGGCGCCCACGATCATCGAGGCGACCGCCGGCAAGATCGCCGAACAGGAGCGGCGCTTGCGTCCGGCGGACAGTCCCGCGGTCACCGAAACGCTCCTCGCCTGCCGCCCCGAGCGCCTGGCCGATGCGATTATCCGGCGGGTCGAAATGACGCGTCAAAGGATGATGCGGCCCTGACCATGACCCGTCTGCGCGAGCTTGACCTGAAGCGGGCCTATCACAAGCCCGAAGACGACCTAGCGGAGGACTTCTACCTTCCGGCGGTGCGGTCAGCTGTGCTTTACGACCGCGCGGTCGGGTTCTTTTCGAGCACCATCTTCCTGCTCGCCTGGCCGAGCCTCAAACAGTTCGTAAAGGCCGGTGGCCGCATGCGGCTGATTTGTTCACCGGTGCTGTCCGCCGGAGATCACGAAGCCATGCGCGAGGGGTATTCGGAACGGTCAGAGCTCGAGGCCGGTCGCGCCATTGCTGAGGGCTTTCGCCAGCTGCTGGAGACTGACCACCTGGTCAAGCCCGCGGTCGTTCTCGCCTCGCTGGTCGCGGCGGGCGTCATTGACTGCCGGATCGCCTGGGTGGGCGACCAAGCGGGCGGGCGACCCAAGCGGCTGTTCCACGACAAGGTCGGCATCCTGACCGATGCGGGCGGCGACCAGCTGGCCTTCAAGGGATCGATGAACGAAACGTGGCCCGGCCTCGCGCGCGATGGCAACCTCGAATCGGTCGATGTCTTCGCGAGCTGGCGCGACGACGGCGAAGCGGCCCGGGTCGCCGACGAAGTCGACTACTTTGGCAGGGTATGGCGCGATGAATGGCCCGGGGTCACGGTAAGGCCGCTGCCCGAGACCGCGCGGGACGCGATCGTATCGGCGGCCGATGCTGGACGCTGGCCCGAGTTCGTCGACGAGATCTGTCTCGACCTCGAGCACGCCGCGCGCTGGTCGCCTGAGGCGGGCACGCCCGGGGGGCGGACACCGCGACCTCACCAGGTCGAGGCGCTCGATGCCTGGGAGAAGCGCGGACGGCGCGGCATTTTCAAGCACGCCACGGGGTCGGGCAAGACGTTCACCGCACTGTGCGCCATCGGCGATAGCCTCGCGAAAGACGAAATACCGTTGGTCCTTGTGCCGAGCGACCTCCTGCTCAAGCAGTGGGATTACGAACTGCGCGCGACCTTCGGCGGGGCGGGTCTCCAGATCATGCTGTGCGGGGGCGGCAATGCGCGCTGGCGCAACGATGGCCGCCTCAGGACATGGAGCCGACCGGCGCCCGGTCGTCCGCGCGCAATCCTCTCGACGATGCAGACTGCCGCGAGCGACGCGTTCCGCGGCCTGATCGTCAGCGGCGAACATCTGTTCATGGTTGCGGACGAAGTCCATCGGCTTGGCGCAATGCAGGCCAGTCGGCTGCTAGGGCTTCCCACAGGGCCGCGTCTTGGCCTCAGCGCGACCCCCGAGCGAGCGGGCGATCCGGATGGGACCACGCGTATCATGGATTATTTCGGGGGCATCGTTCCCCCGCCATTCACCCTTGAAGACGCGATCGCCGCCAAGGCGCTAACGCCTTACGCCTACAACGTCCACACCGTAAGGCTCGACGACGACGAACGCGAACGCTGGCGTGCGGCGACCGACGAGTTCCGCCGCCTCTATGCGCGCAGTGCCTCATTGGGCGATGAGAGCGGTAGCCCGCTCTCCGACCGGCTCAAGCTGCTGCTTATCAAGCGTGCCCGCATCCTCAAATCGGCCCGCGCCAAGGTCGGGATCGCCGCACGGGTCATGGAGCAGGCCTATCGGCCGGGCCAGCGCTGGATCGTTTACTGCGACAATCAGGATCAGCTGGCTGAGGTACGCGCCTCGATTGCAAGCGCCGGTGTTTCGGATGTCTACGAATATCATAGCGCCATGATCGGTGATCCGGTCCGGACGCTGGAAGTGTTCGGTGAGAGGGGTGGCGTGGTCGTATCGATCCGATGCCTCGACGAAGGTGTCGACATTCCCTCGGTTACCCACGCGCTGATCTTGGCCTCGTCAAAGAATCCGCGGGAATTTATCCAACGTCGCGGCCGCGTGCTGCGCAAGTTTCCCGGCAAGTCGCTGGCACACCTGCACGACGTCGTCGTGGTACCAGAGGACGACGACGAGGACGGGATGGGCGGATCGATACTCAAGGGCGAACTGGCCCGCGCCATCGAGTTCGGCAGCAATGCGATAAATCCCGCCGCGGTTGCCGACCTGCGCCGGCTCGCCGCAGCGGCCGGTATCGACTGGAGCCAGATGACGGACAACGGCTTCGAAACCGACGAGGAGGAGGCCGAAGAAATGGAGGTAGCGGATGTCTGACGACGATACCCACGCGAACCGCGACGCGAGCGTCGCCGACACGATCGAACGACTGAGAGCCGACCGGTTCAAGGACGTTGATCGCGAGCTTGTGATGGAAATTTTGCGGCTCCACGCCGACGGGGTTGTCACTGAGAATGTCGACCGGGCGATCGACGAGGCGATCGCCGAGCGCACTTCGGAGGACGACTGATGTTGCGCATAAAGTCCATGCACATGAAGGATTTTGGCGCCTTTAAGGGCGAACAGTCCTTCGAACTCCCCGCCGAGGAAGGCGTGAGCATCTTCTACGGCGAGAATATGCGCGGCAAGACCACCCTCCTGAACGCGTTCCGGTTCGCGCTGATCGGCAAGATAATCGGTCGCGGACGCCGCGAGGTGTCGTTCCACGACATGATCAACTGGGAAGCGCGCGGTGAAGGCGCACGCACCTTCGAGGTGCGTCTCGAGCTCACGCATGCGGGCGCCGACTACCGGTTGACGCGAACCTGCCGGCCCCGGCCGGGGACCGACGATCCCGAGCGGCACGACGATTACGTCACAGACTATTATCTCGAGCGCGGCGGCCACATCCTCTCGCCACAGCAGGCGGCTCTCGAACTCGAGCGCATCCTGCCCGAACAGATCGCGCGCTTCTTCCTGTTCGACGGCGAATTGCTGCAGGAATACGAGGACCTGCTTCACAGCGATACCGACATCGGCCGCAAAATCAGCCAGGCGATCGAGCGGATCCTCGGCCTTCCCACGTTGACCAAGTCACGCGACAGCCTCAAAGCCGCGCTCGACCGCGCCGAGAGCCGTGTGGCACTCGCCGCCCAAGGAGACCAGAAGACCCGGGAGTTCGGGAACCAGCTGCAGAGCCTCGTCGAGGAACGCGAAGTGCTCACCAAGGACCTATTTCGTCAGGAGAAGGACCTCGAAGAACTCAGGGGCCGGAAGGCGGCGATCGAGGACGACATGCGCCGCCGCGAGCGGATGGCTGCCTTGCTCGACAAACGTGATCGCCTCGCGGGTGAAGTCAAGGTTCTCGAGGATGCCGTCACGGCCAAGAAGGAGGAGGTCAGCCGCGCGATGGGCCACGCTTGGTCGGCGGTGATTAGGGACCGGCTTGCTACGGCGGTCGAAAGCCACCGGGCCACCGAGGCCGAACTCCAGAGCGCGGTCACTCGCGCACAGGTCTTGAAGGAATTGGCTGATGGCGACAGCCAGGCCTGTCCCACTTGCCTCCAGACGGTCTCGGCCGAGGCACAGGAAAAAATCCGCGCAGAGATCCCCGGAGGGGGCGACCGAAGTGCATCCGACGACCAGCGCGAGCTCGCAACAGTGCGCCGACGCCTCGATGCGCTAGGCGAGCAGCTGGCGCGAACCAACCCGGAATCGCTCCGGTTATTGTGGTCTGATCTCGAAGCGCGCCGCCGCGACATCTACGCAAAGAACGGCGAGATCGAGGAAATCGGAAAGCAGCTTTCGGGGAACGAGGAGGACGAACTCAAGGGGTTGCGGCGCGAATACGAGTCCGTCGTCCGCCAGATTGCGGCGCTTGAGGACGGGGTTACCGATACCGGCGTCAAGCTGGCGGCCAACGCCACCTACCGCGACAAGATCCAGAAGCGGCTCGACCAGCTCGCAGGCGGCCAGATGGATTCGGAGCGCAAGATCCGCGACATGGCGAGCCGTCTGCACGACCTCTTTAAAGAGAGCGTCGACGTCTACCGTGAGCAGCTGAGGCACCGTGTGGAAGCCGACGCGAGCAGGTATTTCCGCAAGCTGACGACCGAGCCCGAGTATGCCGGCCTGCGGATTAACGACAGTTACGGCCTGACCATCGTTCACCGTGACGGAAGCGACATCCCTGTACGGTCGGCGGGCGCCGAACACGTGGTCGCGTTGTCGCTCGTCGCCGCGCTGCAAAACAACGCGCAGCTGCGCGGACCAATCGTCATCGACTCCCCTTTCGGCCGCCTCGACGGTGGGCATCGCGCCAAGATCGTCGAGACCCTGCCAGATATGGCCGACCAGGTAATCGTGCTGGTCTACGAGGAGGAATTGCCTCCGGCGCGCGCGAGAGAGGCGCTCAAGGGTCGGCTGAGGGGCGAATGGGCGCTCGAACGGCAGACCGCCAGGCACACTCGCCTGGTGCAGAAATAGGAGAACCGAAATGGCGCCTGATAAAGCGACCGACAAGAAGACCGTGGGGATCACCTCCGCCAACGAGCGGGTCTTGGGCGCCCTCGTCGCGGAAGGGCTATTCGGGTCGGAGATCGAAGCAGCCAAGTTCGCCATGGCGCGCGCCATCGACAACGGTGTCGAGCGGGGAACCGTCGAAGGCGCGGAAACCAAATGGAACGTCGGCAGCCTTGACCCTGACGGGGCCTTGAAGGCGGTCGTGCAGGCGCTCTACCCGGAGGAGACGATGCCCTATCGCCTCGTCGAGCACCTGATGAACGAAGGCCTGCGTTCGTTCGACACGGGCGACTCGCTGCCTCCGGACGTTGCCGGGGTCCTCTACTCCATCGGCAGGCCAACTTCATGATGGACACCTGCGCGACCGCCGTGAAGCAATACTCCTCTCTGGCGGTCGTCCGCGGAGCTTGACAAGCGCACCGCATTCGAAAATCCTCATGGACGGCTCCTAAATCGGAATGGGGCTGGAAGGACGACAAAGTTCACTTGGCGAATGCCTTGCTGTAGCTTCGGTCGATTTCCCGCTCGCGTCCATTAGGTCGACGACCGGATGGACGCCGTGGCTGAAATTGACCTCGTCATAACGATTCTCGCTGACGGCGCTCCCGAAACGGAGCCTCGCCAGTTCATGCCGCGGTAAACCAGTTCGACTGTTTCTACTGCGTCGAGTGCGCAATCCTACTGCATGCAATCGACACCTATCGACTAAGCGAATACCTCGGGCATCAATCTTTTGCGCCGTTCACGCTCGGCGGGAGTCATGTCGCCGCGGAATGGTGAAGTGACGCGCAGCGGCAGGCCATCATCCGATGGATAGTCGACGACATCCCAACTTATCCGGTTCAAGAACCGGGTAAGAACGCCCGGCCTTGCCATGATAGCGTCGAAGCGTCGGGAGGCGTCGTACTCGCTCGAATAAAGGACGGTGACCTCCTCGCTGATCAGTTTTCCGCGGCCCATCGCCCCACCAGTCGAAAAAAACGGGGAGCGTAGGAAATCGCGCAAGAATTGCGCATCAAGGACCCGGCATCCATCTATTTCCAGCGAGAAGCCAAAACCGCTGTTGAGAACAACAACCGGTGTAACTGGTAGGTCAACCACCTCTTTCAAATCAATTCTCAGTGCCGAAGCAGCGACGTCGCGCCTCGCTTCGATCGCTGCTGCTTTGTCCCTGGCTTGCTTTGCGGCGGTCGACAGCTTGGCGTAGTGGCGCGACCATTGGTGCGGGTCGGTGGGCCGGAGCAGGAATTTTAGTTCGCCTACAAGCAGCCGCTTGCCAAGCTTGAACAAGATATCGATCTGTTCGGGGAAGGCATCTTTACCACTTCCTTTCTTGATCTGCTCGGGCGCGACACGACTTCCAGACAAGGTTTCATTCTGTTTCAACGCTTCGCACAATTGTGCTCGATACGTCCGCTCGAACTGATTCCCACGCTGTGCCGCTCCACGCGAAGATTTGGTCGCTCCCTCGTCGCTCAGACCACCTTTTTCGAGCCAAGCTTCGACGCGGTAGAGCGCCGCGCAATGCTCAAACACAGCCGGCGAAAGGACTAGGAAGTCCGTCTCGGGGACAGGCACTAGGGGTGCGGTCCAAATTCCTCGCGAGCCACGTTCGCGACCTTTGTGCGTCCCTGCCATGCCCTGGCCATGGGTCAGGAAGTCAACAGCCTTGCCGGCGACATCCGGTTCGAGAACGAGCGCCTTGCCGATCGCCTCCACCAATTCGCAACGTCCAATTGCATTGGCCATCCGGCCCAAATTTCTCTCGTCGTTGGCCAAACGGGCCGAAACCGCGCACATTGATCGGGCGGCGTCAGCGCAAACCCACCAAGCGTCCTCGATCAAGCCAGCGGTAAGTTCCGGCGCAAGCGGTAGCGGCTGATCCATGAACCCGGCAACATTGCTGTTTCGCAATGCGATGCGAACGAGCGGTTGTTGAGGTGCGCGTTTGCTGAGTTGCGGAACGCGACCAACCTTGAGCCGGTAACCCTCGTTTGTTGGCACAACTTCGACTATGGTGTGGGAGAGCCGCCATTCCCGTCGCTTGGCCTTCGGCATGTCTCCCCAAACGCTCGAGAGTTGCGCAGGGGCTGCGCTGAAGACCGCCTCATCGCGTGCCATCCATGCATGGTGCAGCGAGGCCATACCTCGGCTGTGAGGTACCCACACTCCGTCGTCATCCATGTAATGCCCAAGGTGCAGCGCCTTGTCGAATAGCCGCTTCAGGATGTGGCGCATTGAGTAGAATGTGATCAGCGGACTCGCCATCGCATCGATATCGTGCGGATCGACCCGTGGCAGGGGAGGTGCGCGGGCGGCGTCGTAGAGCCAGCCTTCTAGTGCATCGATGAATGCCTCAATGTAGTCGCCCACGCTCATCGTCTGACCGTGGGCGTTCTCGAAGCGCACGTTTGTAGCGTAATCCATCGTGATCGGGCCGGCTTCAGCAGCCGAGGCGGCAGCGGCCTGCGCATTGGCCGCGAGGATGCGGTATTCGCGGTTCAGAAGGGCAAAGGCTAGAATGGTGGAACCGGTCGAACCCAGCTGCTCAAAATATTCAGGCCTGGCTGCATAGAGCCGCTGCGCCTTTTCCGCGATCCACATTGCGCCAGAATGGAGCCGCTGGTCGTCTTCGGTTGGTTGGCACCCATCGAGGGCTTCATCCCATGCCGAGCGGTCGAATCTCTCTGACAGCGGCGATGGCAGACCACGCGCTCGCTTGCGGAAAGGGGTCTCGATATTGGGCAGGCCGGTCATAACTTCTAGTTGGGTAGCGACGGTCTCGCGCACAATCTATGGTCAGAGGAGATCGAGCAACAGATCGTCATCCCTGTCCGGATCGAAAGCATCGGCCAATTCTTCATGCCAGGCGCCGAAAAATTCCTCTACGAGGCCTTCGGTGGCAAGGGCGATGAGTGCCACTGGTTTGTGGTAGTGCCTCAGGAAATAGCCGACGCGCATGTAGTCGTCATCATCGATAAGGGATGCCGTAGAGGTCTCGTAGCGCATGGCGTGCCACACATCATCGAGGTCGAGAAGGTTGAACGCCTTGCCCGAAAGTTTTCCGACCGAGCCTTCGAGGCACGCGAGATTGAGTTGCGTCAGTTCGGTGAACAACCTGGCCACGCGGACCGCTTCGTCTAGGCTCACCAGGTCATCCCTGAAAAGTGCGAGGCCGCTCGTCGGGAAGCGATAGGAGATGACGTTGCGCTGGTTCCGCGCGGTATCGAGGATGCGCAGGCAGCGTTCGGCTTCTCCTGCATCCAGCCTCTTCAGTTTGTCGGCAGCGGTGCGGATGATCGTGCCGTGTTTCTCCTCGATGCTGCGCATCCCGCGCCACTCAAGACAAGGGAGCGTAAAGAGAAAAGCTCGGCAGCAGCTTAGCATCGAGTAGTATACTAGATAGGGACGTACGACCTGCAAGTTGCGCTCGATCGCGAAACGGGCGGAGTTGGCCTGCAGGGTCGCCGCGAGGACGAACTTCAGCGCGAGGTAGCTGCGAACGAACCACTCGGTGTTGGCGGTATCTTCGAACCCGTTCGCGATCGGGGCGAACAAGCGACGGGTAGTGTCGATGTATCGGATAACAGCGCCGTCATCGAAGTTGGGTAGTTCCCGATAGCGGTATTCGAACTGCGACCCCGCATTCTTGGCGATTGCAGCCGGCGAGAGGGTGGGAGAATGGTCCATCAGTCCAGTCACAGACTTCGCGACACCTCGTCAACGCCAGAGTTAAGCACAAGGCCACTCTCTGGCGGAAACTGTATTGATCTCGGCGAGCTTCCCCGCTCTCGCGTAAATGGAAGCCATTATTTGCGTTCATTATGCCACAGCGTATCCATCGCGCTAGGCTGCGACTTTTGAGCCAAGTAGCGCTCGACCTTCTCTACGGTTCGTCGGCGCGGCCTGCGGCCACACCTTAGATCAAGTACGAACCGCGGATCGCCAACGGCCCGACGACCGAACCGTGTCGCCGACATGTGCGATTCCTTCAAATGACGCTCAATGCGATCCAGCAATTTCATGGCCTTCCTCGACTCACTCAGCACTTGTGTTCCTGTTTTGTTCTTAGTAGGAAGGTTCCATCGAGTCTAGGAGATTTCCTTCTCTCCTGAGACCGTCAGAAGGAACGACACGATGGAACATGTCAGAGAGGAGCTTGATCGCCTGATCCAGCAGCGACGGCTCGGATATTCCTCGATCTCGCGGATGATCGGACGAAACTCGTCTTACATTCAGCAGTTCATCAAGCGCGGCTCGCCGCGAAAGCTGGATGACGATGACCGACGCACGCTTGCCAGCTTCTTCGGGGTCGACGAGCAAGTGCTCGGCGGACCGCCCGCGCCCATGCGTGATGGGTTGATCGAAATACCCGTGCTCAATGTCGATGCGTCGGCTGGCTTCGGAGCGATTGCCGAAAGCGAGACCGCCCATACCCGCTTCGGTTTCGACGAACGCTGGCTTGGCCGATTAACCCGAGCAAAGAGCGCCAGCCTTTCGATCATCCACGTCCTGGGCGACTCCATGGAGCCGACACTCAGCGATGGCGACGAAGTGCTGGTCGATGCGTCAGACCAGGGCTCGCGGCTACGCGACGGTATCTACGTCCTGCGGGCAGACGATGCGCTGGTGGTCAAGCGCGTAACGCTCAAGCCCGGTGGCCGCAAGATCACCATCAGCAGCGACAATTCTGCCTATCCCAGCTGGGACGATGTCGACCGGTCCGAGATCCAGGTGGTCGGCCGTGTCATCTGGTTCGGACGCGCGATCTAATCCTACCGGATCAGAACCCGGCAAAACGGGCGCGATGCTTGGCCACAAAATCCGGACGGGGATGATCCCTCGGATCGACTGGAAGCCTGATCTTCTGTCCAGAAGGCGGGAAGAGCTTTAACAGGTCGGACGGCACCTTATTGTGCGATACGAGCAGGCACAGGTTGTCGTCGAACGTGATGAGATGCCGGTCGAACAGCCAATGGGCCGTAGCCGAGAGCGCCACGCCGTTGAGTACGACGTCGGGTCCGCCATCGGCGACGGACCAGATATGGGCCGCCTGTGCCTTGGCTTTCCCACCACCATTGATGATCCGCAATCCCGTGACGGCGCAGGTGCTGTCATAAGCGTCGAGAACCTGATTGCGGAAACTGGCGGCCCGGATCTTTTTGTTCACCAGGATCTGCTCGATCCGGCGTTCGCCAAAATCATCGGCAAGCAGCGCGGCGGTTGCATCGTCGATGTACCGCTCGTCGAGCTCGAGCCTGATCCGGTTGTCCGGGTCGAGCGTCTCGCTCAGACCCTTATTGACGATGGCAACGAAATCATCGCCGTCGAGCGTGCGCACCGATTTGCCGCGCAGCGTCCTTCCGGCATCGCCAGGACGGGCCATGTCGCGAAGGAAGCGTTCGGCGAAGCGTCCGTCCTTGTCGCGGTAGGAGACCGCATCATCGAAGGGTAGATAGTCTCTGACGCGCGCGTAGTAATGGGTTGGATCAGCCTCATCGGGATCGATCCGCTCAACGAAAGCAGTCGCGATGTAGGCCATCCGGCCGCCCGACATGCGGGTTTCGCGGTAGAGGATCCAATCGTTCTCGAGCTGGCGGGCCTGAGGAAGATATTGCGAGGGAAAATGATACCGCTCGGTAATGAGGTCGTCATAGCGCGAATTGCCGCTGATCTCGAATACACCCTTCACCGGCAACGCTCCGCACTTCTCTCGAACAGGCATCGTGCCTGGTAACGCGGAAATCGTCCAGGCTGTCGGTGATCAAATGCCGATTTCGAAAGGCTTTACCCTTTCCTTGGTGAGTTCGGGTTTGTCACTTGCAGGCGAAGCGCTGCCAACATCCTTGTCTTGTGAAAGGCCTTTGGCAGCCGCCGCTTTGAGCCTTTGCGTTACTTCGAGGGCCGAAGCCTTCTCGCCGCTGTTGGACTGGATGGCCCGGCCGAGTTTCTCGGCATTGTCTGCAATCAGCGTAAGGCCGTCGCGAAGCCGGGTGACCGTGACCAGGAAGGTCTGCCGATTGGCGAGATTGCGTTCGCGGCTGTCCATCACCGCGATCCCACGATCAGAGGTCAGTCCCTGCGCCATATGCGCATTGAGGGCATAGGCGAGGTCCATGCGTTTGAGCATGGGGTCGCCGCGGCTCAGGCGGAGCTCTTGGCCCGCTGATGTCTCTACCAAGACGCCCTTTGTGTCGATGGCCACGATCCTCGCCTGGTCGGCGTTGAACAGCCCGCGCTTGTGGTCGTTGTCGGTCCAACGGATCTTGTCACCCTCGATGATGGAAAGCGATTTGCGTTCGAAGAGCGACAGCCGGCTCTCGACTGCACCCGGCCGCAAGCGCGCGGGATTGAACTTACAAATCCGCCCCTTCCTGTCCTCAAGCAAAAGCTGCTTGCGCGCATGGTCGATAGAATTGACGGTGTAGTCGCCTTTGGAGAGTTTCTGCGTGCTGTCGCGCGAGCGAAAGTTGAGGACCATGCCTTGTTGGTAAGTGCGAAGGTATCGCAGCTCCTCGTGTGTCACATTCACCCGCGAATGAACGGTCAGCCGGCCCGATCGTGGGCCGAGCTCGCCGTTGGCCTTGAGTCCACGCTGAACAGCCTCGTTGACCGCAGAACGTAAGGCCCGTCCCGAAGCGTAGATCGAGGTCCGATCCCGATCCGCCGGGCTGAGCGAAAGCCACTTTTCGGCAGCAACAATCGCACTGTCCCCACGAGCCTCGATGGTTGAAGGCGCAAGCGCCTGGAGCGCATCGTCGATGCGTCCCTCCTGCGCGGCGGCCTGGGCTCGCCGCAGGATAGGATCGCGGCCGCGCAGATTCACATCCATGCTGGCGCGCTCGATCCCGGCCTGTTGGACGAGGTCGAAGGGCTTACCGGCGTCGACGGCGCCTAGCTGTCGCTTGTCGCCGACGAGAACCAGACGATGGACTTCGGCTAGGTTCGCCAGCCGTACCAGCTTGGCCTTGTCCTCGTTCGACACCATCGACGCCTCGTCTAGAACCAGGACATGGTCTGCGAGCGCGCTCCGAGCCTCGCCAAGCAGGGAGGCATTTCCCGGCTCGGGCAGAAGCCTGCCCCATTGGGCGAGAAAGCGGGCGATGGTCATCGAACGGATGCCAGTGTCGCGCTCGAGCATCTGGACGAGCGTGTTCTGCACGGCGAGCCCCAGCACTTGCTTGCCTTCCTCGCGGAGCAGCTGGGCAACCGGCTTCATCACGCTGCTTTTGCCCGCCCCGGCTATGCCCTGGATCGCTACGATCCTGTCACGCGATGAGAGCACAAGGCTCGCCGCATTCTCCTGCCCTTCGTTGAGCGAAATTCCGTGGTTGATCGCGGCAACAGCCTGAACCCGCTCTGCAGCGTCCGCCCGATCCAGGATGGGCAACACCGCACCACGTCCCTGGTCGACATTCGCGAGAATGGTGCTTTCAAGGTCAAGCGCCTCCCGGCTCGCCAGCCAGCCTTTGTGCTCGCCTTTGCCGGATTCGAGTGCGCCGCTTCTGACCAATGCGTTCACACGGGTTTCGATGTGGTCCACCGTCGTCGGAAGCCCAAAATCGAGTGCCGCCTTCAGCAATCCCTCACGGGGAAATGCTGCCTCGCGCTGTGAGAGATGACGCACCGCAGAGGCCACGGCCTGTGCGGCCGCGATGGTCGGCGCATCCTGCTTGAGGACATGGGCAGGGATCAGTGGATCAGCCGGATCGCCCTTGATCCGCTGCGCGAACTCTCTCAGCTTCGCAATTCCACGCTGAAGAAGGCTCCCTTCTTTCGATCTGGGAATGTCCTTCGTTGCAGCCCGCATCTGCGACGCATCGATCAAGCGGGCAAGGTCAATTCCGACTTCATGGGCTTTCTGCCGCCACGCATCGAGAAGGCCTTCCCGGTCCCTAACGGGCGCCTTGCTTTTCCTTGTATCGAGCACAGCAATGTCGCGGGTTTTCGGAGTGTTCTCCCCCAGCTGGCGTACCGCGTCGAGGACTTCTTCGCGCCGCGTCGAAAAGGCCATAACTTGCTGGCGGGCAATGCCCGCTGCTTCGAAGTTGCCATGCTTTCCAACCGGCCCAGCCTCGTAGCCCATTTTCTCGACTGCCAGACGAAAGCGAGCCATGGTCATCGAGTTGAGCAGCGTGCTGAACGACCAAAGCTTGTCGTTGCGAAGCGCGCGCCACTTCCCGTCGCTGCCTTGCGTGACATTCGCCACGACCGCGTGAAAATGCAGGTTTGGTTCCTGGTTGCGATTGGTGTCGTGCTGGAAAAGACCAATCGTCAGATTATCTGTCGCGACCTTCCCGTAGCCAGCCTGACTGCCCATCCGGGTCTGCGCCGCGTTCTTTTCTGCCCAGCGCAAGGTCTCGATGACGGCCTCGCGATAGGCATCGATAATCCGCTGGTCACCGCCCACCAGCGCTAGCAGCGACCAGCTTTTCGGGAGTGAGAATGTGAGGTCGGTTCCAGGCCTGTGAGCTTGGCCCGGATTGCCGACTCGGATGCCACCGGGAAGTTCTCCCCGCAGCAAGGCATCGAACTGCTCGGCGCTGACGCGCCCCTCAAGACCAAGACGTTCCGCCCCCTTCCCGACCCAGGTTCCGGAACGATCGGCATCGGCACCGGTGTAGTAATTGTCTGCCGCGAAATAGCTCGCAGCAGCCGAAGGGGAGCGCACATTGGCAACGGAAAGCATTCTGTCTGGTCCTCATCACGGCTCCCCTCGCGGCCAGGTAATCCCTCCCCAATTGCCTCTCACATATCTGGCTCGAACTCGCCGAAGTCCTTTTCTGGGGGATCTGCGACCGCGCCTTCGCGCAGGTCTTTTTCGACCGGTGTGAGAGGCTGGCACCCGTTGGCCGCCGCACGGCCATGAGGCGTCGAGCCGTCCCTGCCACCTGCGTCATCGCCGGCGGCTCCGGGTTCGGACAGATGCTGTTCCCCGCCCATTGCTGGTGCATCCTCTCCGGTTCGCACGGCGGCGAGAGGTAGCGTTGGACCTGCATCCAGATGAGCATCGGGACGGGTTTCGGCACCGAGATTAGCAGCAGCGCGCCCTGCGTTCAGCTTTTCAAACTGCACAGGCTCCTGACGATCCTGCGGTTCATCGGCGACGCGGCGCTGCCCCTCCAGGTCGAGTTTGAGCTGCTTAGTATCGACAGGCTTACCGGCACCGTCATCGTTCGAGGCGGGATGCTCGTCATTCGGTTTCGAACCCGGCTTTGCTTGGGGCGTCATTGCCGCAGGACCCTGGCCAGGCTTTATGAGCGGTTTCTCGCGGGCGATGAATCCCTCGGCGATACGACCACGCGTACGCGGAATAAGCGATACCGGCGCAGCGGGAAATCCGTCGGGGAACTTGATGTAGGCCGACAGCCGCGGAAGGTTCATGAACTGGTCGGGCAGGAGCAACGGCTCGATCTGCCGCCTGGGCGTCAGGCTGACTGCATCGCGCGCATTGTTGTACCCATAGCTGTAGCCCTCTTCCATGTCCCGCACCTGCCGGTGGCCGATGAAATCGGAGCACCAGGTCGCCGTTTCGCGATCGGCCGTCGCCAGGATGAGCTTGGTTCGCGCAAGCGAGGAAAGTGTCATGGCCATGTTCTCGCCGTAGACTTCCTTGAGCTTGGCAAACGCATGCACCCCGGTGACGATCGCACCGCCAAAATTGCGCGCGGTTTGCAGCCCCTTTTCGAGGGCCGGTAGTCGGTGAAGGGCGCCGAGTTCGTCGATCAGAAACCACATCCGCAGGTCCTGCGTGCGCTCGAGCGTCATGAGCGTATTCATCGCCGTGTCGAGCCACAGCGTCAGCAATTGCGAGGAGATGCTCATGTCGACATAGCGGGCAGAGAGGAACAGGATCGAGCCTGCCTGGCAGTCGCCTTTGACCCAGTCACGGACCGAAAAACGCGGTCCGGATGAGGGCAAGAGCTTGAGCACTTTCGCATTCGCATTGAACACCGCGCGGATCGATTCCGCCATGCGGGCCGCTTCCGGGGCGGTCAGCGGATCGGCCATCGTTCCTCGCATCAGCTTATGCACTTCGGACAGGTCAGCGGTCATCAGCCGCCGTGCCAAGGCCTCGTTGGTTGCAGTGCCGGTACGAGCAAGATGAAGACACATCTCGACGAACAGCATGCGCGCCGCGAGCACCCAGAACTGTTCTGAACCACCCCCGTCATGGGGCACGAGCGCTTCGGCAGCGGCATGAAACTCAGCTTCCGTCGTGCAGTCGTTGAACACGCTCCACAGCGGACACCGCACATCGACAGGATTGAGAATGATGTCGCGCGCGGGATCATAGAAGGCTTCGATAAAGG
>Ga0310345_10001803_pt1 | contig 22918 bp, 18 predicted proteins | sample HC15DNA20500_MG_FD_204667 | JGI IMG/M metagenome (GOLD analysis project Ga0310345, IMG submission 204667) | Marine microbial communities from station ALOHA, North Pacific Subtropical Gyre - HC15-DNA-20-500_MG | ecosystem: Environmental > Aquatic > Marine > Oceanic | place: Pacific Ocean: North... | reverse complement strand
TGCGCCGACCTGCGCCGGGCGATGGCCGAGGGCGTCGCCGCGGCCTTCGGCGAAGGGGCCGCGGACTACGGCCTCGAGACCCCGCTGCCCGCGGCGGAGCAGGCGGCGCTGGAGGCGGAGCTCGACCGCTCCCACTGCGGCGCGATGCCCGGCGAGATGCTGGCCCCGATGGTCGAGGCCCAGCGCCTGCGCGACGCCCGCTTCGCGCGCGCCCTGCTGCGGGCGCGCGACGCCGCGGGGGGCGCGCAGGCGATGCTGGTCACGGGCAACGGCCATGCCCGCCGCGACCGCGGCGTGCCCTGGGTGCTGGCGCAGGCGGCGCCCGGCCTCTCGACCCTCTCGATCCTCCAGGTCGAGGGGGCGTCCGGGACGCCGGAGGACGTCGCCGCGGCGCTCGCGCCCTGGCGGCGGGCCGACGGGACGCTTCCCTACGACCTCGCGGTGATCTCGCCGGCGCGCCCGGCTGGCGAGGATCCCTGCGCCCGGTTCCGCAAGCAGGGGTGAGGGCCGGCCCGAGACGGGCCAGGAACCGGGCGCAGGGAGGGGGATCAGCCGAAGAGGAAGTCCCCGGCGTCCAGCTCGTGGGGATCGACGTCGTCGAGCTTCAGCTTCCCGCCGTCGAACTTGATGATCGCGTCGCCCTTGCGGCCCGTGATGTCGAGCGCCTTGAAGCGGCCGACGTCCTCGAAATGCAGGCGGTCGCCGAGGCCGAAGTCCATGATCTTGTCCTTGCCGTCGCCCGCGCCGAAGACGAAGACGTCCGCGCCCGCGCCGCCCCAGAGCTTGTCCTTCTCGGTTCCGCCGTCCAGACGGTCGGCGCCGTCCCCGCCGAAGAGCTTGTCCTTGCCGGCGTCGCCCCGCAGCAGGTCGTCGTTCGCGTCGCCCCACAGCCGGTCGCGGCCGCCGCCGCCTTCGATGCTGTCGTTGGCGGCCCCGCCGCGCGCCTGATCGTTGCGCGCCCCGCCGAACAGCAGGTCGGCGCCGCCGTCCCCCCACAGCTGGTCCCGGCCGAGGCCGCCCAGCAGCCGGTCGGCGCCCTCGCCCCCGCGCATCGCGCCGCCCTGGGAGGCCTCGAGCGACAGCAGGTCGTCGCCCGCGCCGCCCTCGAGCGAATCGACGCCGCCGCCGCCGAACAGCTGGTCGTGGCCGTCGCCGCCGGCGAGGAAGTCGTCGCCCGCGTCGCCGCCGAGCACGTCGTCGCCCGCCTCGCCATAGAGGCTGTCGGCGCCCTCGCCCCCGAAGAGACGGTCGGCGCCCGTGCCGCCGGCGATCGCGTCGTCGCCCTCGTCGCCCGCCGCGACGTCGTCGCCGTCGCCCGCGTAGAGGCGGTCGTCGCCGGCCCCGCCATAGAGCGCGTCGGCGTCGATCCCTCCATGCAGCGCGTCGGCGCCCTCGCCCCCTTCGAGCCGGTCCCGGCCGGCCTCTCCGGCCAGCACGTCGTTCCCGTCATTGCCCTGGAGGCGGTCGTCGCCGTAGCCGCCGCTGATCTGGTCGCTCCCGCCGCCGCCGGCGATCGTGTCGTGGCCCGCGCCGCCCACGATCGAATCGTGGCCGTCGTCGCCGGAGATCACGTCGTCGCCGTCGCCGCCGTCGATCCGGTCGTTGCCGGCGTCGCCGCGGATCTGGTCCGCGCCCAGGCCGCCGTAGAGGCTGTCGCCGTCCGCGCCGCCTTCGAGGCGGTCGTCGCCATCGCCGCCCAGCAGCACGTCGCCGCCGTTCCCGCCGTAGATCCGGTCGGCGCCCAGGCCGCCGTCGAGCAGGTCGTCGCCGTCGCCGCCCACGAGGGCGTCGTCGCCGCCGTCGCCGTAGAGCGTGTCGTGGCCGCCCTCGCCGTCCAGGAGATCGTTGCCGTCGCCGCCGAAGATGCGGTCGTGCCCGTCGCCGCCCCGCACGGTGTCGTCGCCGCCGCCCGCCTCGATCACGTCGTCGCCGGGCGCGCTGAAGCTGAGATAGTCGTGACCGTTGACGTCGGCGCGCGCCGCCATCACCAGGACGGCGTCGTCCTGCACCGCGACGGCGAGGTCGGTGAACTCGGCGCCGCGGGCGCCCTTGTAGGTCTCGACCAGGTCGAGACGGCCGGAGGCGGCGATCTGGTAGACGCGGATCGCGTCCTCGTCGGCGGCGAACATCAGGGTGCGGCCGCCCTGCCGGGCGGTCTCCAGCGCCAGCGCGCCCTCGGTGGAGGCGACGCGGGTCAGCTCGCCGGCGGCGGAGAGGCGGTAGGTCACCAGCCGGCCCGGGGCGGCGGCGTAGACGAAGGTCTCGCCGCCCTGGACCACGATCTTGAGGTCCTCGACGTCGGTCAGGTCGAAGCGGCTCTCGCCGTCGCCGGTGCGGCGCAGCTGGACGCGGGCGGGGGCCGCGGTCCCGATCCGCCAGACCGAGACCTCGCCCGTGTCGCGCGCCGCGATCACCGCGTAGGTCTGGCCGCCGACGGTGGCCAGCTCCATCGCCGAGACGTCGCCGACCTCCAGCTTGCCGTCGTCGGGGGTGCGCTGGACGATCTCCAGCGCGCCGCCGCGCAGGCGCAGGACGGTGACCCCGCCCTCCTCGCCGCCGGCGACCAGGATGCGCAGCTCGCCGTCCTGCACGAAGGGCGCGACCGCGCCCGGCCGCAGCAGGCCGTTGCCCCAGTCCCAGTCGAGGCTGTCGACCAGCTTCGGCGCGCCCGCGGCGTCGAGCCGCGCGAGGCTGACCCCGAGCCCGGCGGTGACCAGCCAGGTCTGCCCGCCGTGGACGATCGAGGCGATCGCCGGCGCGCCGGTCAGCATGTCCTGGGGCCCGTACCACATGGCGTCCTGCGACCAGACCTGGCGCATCGCGGGCGCGCCCTCGCCGGCCTCGAGGCTCCAGGCCAGCGCCCCGCCCGCGCCGCGCCCCGAGGCGGCGGCATAGGCGAGGACGCCGTCGCCCAGCGTCACCATGCTGATCTCGCCCGGGCCGCGGGCGCGGGCGCCGCCGTCGCGGCTCTCGCTGCGCAGGTCGAAGCTGCTGGAGTCCGTGCGGTCTCCGTAAATCGTGTCGGCGCCGTCGGTCCCGCGAAGGGTCTGCGCGCCGTTGCCGCCGGACAGAGTCCGGCCGGTGATCCTGGTGCTCATTCTCGCCCCCACCCCTGGAAGCCGGGGATCAGTCCCCGGAGACAGGGATAGGGCGCGGCGCGTATTCGCTAAGTGAAGAGCGCTGGTTAAATGGGATTTTTGTTCCCTGCGAGTCTGTATATCCGTGTTAAACGAATGATATGGGAGTGTTAATCGCCTGTAATCGAGGCTGGTTTATCGCGGGTGTTCAATCGCGGTTACGGAGCGATGTCCAAAACCGGTTGGCGAGCCGTTGGGAAAAACGGTTTCCGGAAGGTGGAGACGCCGCCGGGGCGGGCGCGGCAGGCCGGCAGGAGGGGCTCAGCCGCCCTTGCGGATCACGAAGCGGCGGCCGCCGCCCGGCGCAGGCTCCGCCGAGAGCAGGGCGTGCCCCGCCTCGGCGCAGAAATGCGGCAGGTCGATCGCCGCCATCGGGTCGTCGGCCACGATCGCCAGCACCGCCCCGGGCGCGAGCCCCTCCAGCCGCTTGCGCGCGCGCAGCACCGGCAGCGGGCAGATCAGGCCGAGGGCGTCGATTTCGAGATCGGGGGCGGCGGTCATGGTCGGGCTCCGGCGGACGCGCCACCGCTAGCTCTCCGCGCCGCCCGGGGCAAGTCGCCGCCCCGCGCTTGCGCCGCCGGGGCCGCGACCCTACCGTCCGGGGCCCTGCCAGCGACCGACGACGCCATGCCCTCCCTGCCGCCGCTCCGCCTTCTCCGCCCCGCCCGTCCGGCGGCCGTCCTCGCGGCCGCGGTCGCCGCGCTGGCCGCCGCGCCGGCGCCGGGGCAGGAGACCCCGGCCGCGCCGGAGCGCGATCCGCGCCCGCAGGCGCATGCCTACACCGTGCTCGACGGCCGCTCGGCGCCGCTGCCGCTGGGCGGGGCGACGGGGGACGCGGCGCGGGGACGGGGGATCTATGCGGATCCTGCGCTGGGCGGCTGCCAGGCCTGTCATGCCGCGCCGGGCCTGCCGCGCGGCGCCTTCGTGCCGGCGGCCCTCGCCCAGCGCGCGCCCGAGCCGGAGCCGGAGCCGGCGCTGCCCCCCGCCCTCGACGACCCCGAGGCCGGGGCGCTGGACGAGGAGGGGGAGCCGGGCTCCGACTCCGACAGCCGCCTCGCGCCCGACGTCGCCGTCCTGCCGCCCGCCCGTCCCGAGCCCGAGGCGGAGGGGACGCAGGCCGACGCGCCCGCCGAGGGCGAGCCCGCCGGCGACGGTTCCGGCGCGCTCGACGTCGCCGCGGCGGCGCTGCTGCCGCTGCCGCAGGGGCCGGACCTGGCCGGGGTGGCGTCGCGGCTGGAGGTGGGGGAGCTGCGTCTGCTGGTGATCAATCCGCGGATCGCGCGGGCGGAGTCGCGGATGCCCGCCTATCACACGATCTCGCTCGCCCAGGCCGCCCTGACCCCCGCCCTGCGCCAGCCCTGGCTGAGCGCGCAGGAGGTGGAGGACGTGGTCGCCTACCTCGCCACGCTCGACGGACGCGAGCCGCCGGCGGAGGAGAGCGAAGATCCCGCGGCCCCCGAGGACGAGGCGGCCGCCCCGGCCGCGGACGCCGCCGGCGCGGAGACCGACGCCGGGGATGGGCAGGCCGCGCCGGCCCCCGCCGCCCCGGAGGCGCAGCCCGGCCCGGCCGGCGAAGCGCCGCCGAGCGGGGAGGCGGGCGAGGCCGCTCCGCCCTCGCCGGACCCTGCGGCCTCTGATGGGGCGCAGGACCCTGCCGCCGAGACCAACGCCTCGTCTGCTGACGAAGCCCCCGCCGCCGCGCCCGACGCCGAAGCTCCCGCCGCCGCACCGGAGGCCGCCGCTTCGCCGGAGCCCGACGCTTCGTCTGATGACGAGGCTCCCGCCGCCGCGCCCGCCGCCGAAACCCCCGCCGCCACGCCGGAGACCGACACCGCGCCGGGCGCCGAGGATCCGCCGGCGGAGGCGCCCGACGCCGAAAGCGAGGTCTCTCCGGCCGCAGGGGCGCCTGACGGGATGCGCGAGGCGCCTCCGGCCGTGGCGATCCCCGAGGCCCCCGCGCCGGAGGAGCCCGGAGCCGCCCCCGCAGACACGGCGAATTGAGCGGGGGCGACGCGGCGCCCGGTCGACGCGCCGGGCGCGAGGGGGCAGAACGGCCCTCGCCCCACCCCAACCGCGTTCCGGCACAGGGAGCCCCGCGCGCCGCATGACCGACATCGGATTGCTCGCCGCCTTCTTCGGCGGTCTTCTCAGCTTCCTGTCGCCCTGCGTGCTGCCGCTGGCGCCGCCCTATCTGGCGTTCATGGCGGGTTCGACCCTCGACAAGCTGACGGCGGAGGAGGAGGCGGACGCGGCGCTGGCGCGGCGGGTGTTCCTGTCCTCGCTGTTCTTCGTGGCGGGGCTGGGGACGGTGTTCGTGGCGCTGGGGGCGGGGGCGAGCCTGGTGGGCCAGACGCTGCAGTCCTGGCGCTATGAGTTCGGCATCGCCGCGGGCTTCGTGATCTATGTGCTGGGCCAGCATTTCATCGGCTTCCGCCGGGCCCCGCAGACCGCCGCGATCGCCATCGCCGCCGCGGCCCTGCTGGCGCTCTCGGGCGGCCGGGAGGGCTTCGTCGAGCAGGCGCAGGCCCACTGGCCGGTGCTGGCGGCGCTGGCGCTGCTGGCCCTGGCGCTGCGCCTCTCGGGCATGGAGAAGATCCCGTTCCTGATGCAGGAGGCGCGCTTCGACGCCGGGGGCGCGGCGGGCAGCTTCGCGGGGGCCTACGTGATCGGCCTCGCCTTCGCCTTCGGCTGGACGCCCTGCATCGGGCCGGTGCTGGGCTCGATCCTGTTCCTCGCCGCCCAGCGCGAGACCATTGGCGAGGGCGTGGGGATGCTGGCGGTCTATGCGCTGGGCCTCGGCGTGCCCTTCATCCTGGCGGCGGCCTTCGTGCGGCCCTTCATGCGCTGGATGCGCGGCTTCCGCCGCCACCTGGGCCGGGTCGAGATGGCGATGGGCGCGCTGCTGGTCGCCGTCGGCCTGCTGATGATGACCGGCGCCTTCGAGACGCTGGCCTTCTGGCTGCTGGAGACCTTCCCGGCGCTGGCCACCATCGGCTGACCGGACGCGTCCGACCCGCCCGCCGCCCGGGAGGCCCGGAGCGGCGCGCCGACGACGCTCCGAGCGGAGCCCGTGACCGGGGAGGCGCCGAGGGATCGCCTCGGTCCCCGCGGGGCGGGGCCCGTTCCGCGCCGGGCGGCGCGACCCCCGGCGCGCGTCCCGAAAGCCGCCCTGCGGCGACCGGAGCGCCGGGCATTCAATCGGCGACGATCACCCGGTTCCGGCCGCCGTTCTTGGCGCGGTAGAGGGCCGCGTCGGCGCGGGCGATCAGCTCGGCCGCGCTCTCTCCCCGCCGCCATTCGGCGACGCCGAGCGAGGCGGTCACGGTCCCCAGCCGCTTGCGGGTGCCGGTGACCACGAAAGCGCGGGCGGCGAGCTCCTGGCGGATGCGCTCGGCCACGTGGCGGGCGCCGAGCCGCTCGGTCTTCGGCAGGATCAGGGCGAACTCCTCGCCGCCGAAGCGGGCGGCGGTGTCCTTGCCCTGCACGTTCTGGCGCAGCAGCCGGCCGAACTGCTTGAGCACCGAATCCCCCACCGCGTGGCCGAAGCCGTCGTTGATCCGCTTGAAGTGGTCGAGGTCGCAGATCACCAGGCTCAGCGCCCCGCGTTCGGGCGCCTCGTGCAGGGCGAGCTCCAGCGCCCCGTCGAAGCGGCGGCGATTGGCGAGGCCGGTGAGGTGGTCGATGTAGACGCTCTCGCGCAGCTCCTGCAGCTCGTCCTGGAGGTCGGAGACCTGGGCGCGCGCCGCCGCCAGCACGGCGTCGTGCCCCTCGATCTGCTGGGCGTAGCGGGTGGTCAGGTCGATCAGGTCGCGGATCGTCTGGCGCACCGTGCCGGGGCGGGAGAGGATCGACATCCCGTCGCGCGCCCGCGCGAGGTCGTACTGGAAGGCGTCGTTGGCCGCCGAGCGGCGGGCCAGCGATTCCGAGAGCAGCGCCAGCTCCAGCTCCACCTGCCGGCCGACGTCGAGGAACCGCTCCGCCTGGCCGCCGAGGGCCAGATGCGCCTCGTGGATCCGGTCGACCGCGTCCATGTTGGCGCCGCCGCCCTCGGGCAGCATCGCGTCGACGGCGGCGCGCAGGCGCGCGTCCTCGCCGCCGAGATAGGCGTAGAACAGCTCGAACACCCGGGGATCGGGCGGCAGGCCGCGCCGCTCCGCCTCCGCCAGCGCGCGGCGCGCCCGCTCGCCGGTGGCGGCGAGGTCGACCGGCGCGGCCGACGCCTGCGTCGTCGCCCGCGGCTGCATCCGCTCGATCGTCACGATCCGCTCCATCCTCCGACCGCCGGCGCGACGATGCGTCCCCGGCGTTCGGAGCGAGTTAGACGCAAGACGGGTTGGGAAAGTCTTAACCCGGGGCCGGCCGCGGCCTGACGAGGGCGTGAGCGACGCAGCGCCCGGCGGGACTTGCGCCGGAAACGCGAACGCCCGCGACCGGAGGGTCGCGGGCGTCGCAGGGCTCAGAGCGGGGCGGCCGCGGGGGCCGCCGGCCGCCGGATCAGCCGATCAGGCCCATCTGCTCCAGCTTCAGCAGCACGGTCTGGGCGCAGTTGTCGACGTCGGTGCCCTCGGTCTCGAGCTTCAGCTCGGGCTTTTCGGGCGCCTCGTAGGGGTCGGAGATGCCGGTGAACTCCTTGATCTTCCCCTCGCGGGCCAGCTTGTAGAGGCCCTTGCGGTCGCGGCGCTCGCACTCCTCGAGGGAGGTCGCGACGTGGACCTCGACGAAGGCGCCGTAGGCCTCGATCATCTCGCGCACGGCGCGACGGGTCGCGGTGTAGGGCGCGATCGGGGCGCAGATGGCGATGCCGCCGTTCTTGGTGATCTCCGAGGCGACGTAGCCGATCCGCTTGATGTTGATGTCGCGGTGCTCCTTGGAGAAGCCGAGCTCCGAGGACAGGTGCTTGCGCACCACGTCGCCGTCGAGCAGCGTCACCGGGCGGCCGCCCAGCTCCATCAGCTTGACCATCAGCGCGTTGGCGATCGTCGACTTGCCCGAGCCGGAGAGGCCGGTCAGGAACACCGTGAAGCCCTGCTGGGAGCGCGGCGGCTTGGTGCGGCGCAGCTCCTTGACCACCTCGGGGAACGAGAACCACTCGGGGATGTCGAGGCCCTCGGCGAGGCGGCGGCGCAGCTCGGTGCCGGAGATGTTGAGGACGGTCACGCCCTCCTCGATCTCGTCGGCGGGCTCGTACTGGGCGCGCTCCTGCACGTAGACCATGTGCTTGAAGTCGACCATCTCGACGCCGATCTCGTCCTGGTGCTGGCGGAACAGCTCCTGGGCGTCATAGGGGCCGTAGAAATCCTCGCCCTGGCTGTTGGAGCCCGGGCCGGCGTGGTCGCGGCCGACGATGAAGTGGGTGACGCCGTGGTTCTTGCGGATCAGGCCGTGCCAGACCGCCTCGCGCGGGCCCGCCATGCGCATCGCCAGCGGCAGCAGCGACAGATGCGTGGTCGAGGCCGGGTACTTGTCCAGCACCGCCTCGTAGCAGCGCACGCGGGTGAAGTGGTCGACGTCGCCGGGCTTGGTCATGCCGACCACCGGGTGGATCAGCAGGTTGGCCTGGGCCTCCTTCGCGGCGCGGAAGGTCAGCTCCTGGTGGGCGCGGTGCAGGGGGTTGCGCGTCTGGAAGGCGACGATCTTGCGCCAGCCCATCTTGCGGAAGAAGGCGCGCAGCTCGTTGGGCGTGTCGCGGCGCGAGCGGTAGTCGTAGTGCACCGGCTGCTGGATGCCGGTGATCGGGCCGCCCAGGTAGACGTTTCCGGCGGTGTTGTGCAGGTAGTTGACCGCGGGGTGGGCCAGGTCGTCGGCGCCGAAGACCTTCTCGGCCTCGCGCGACTTGTTGGGGACCCACTTGTCGGTCACGGACATGATCGCGAGGATCACGCCCTCGGCGTCGCGCAGGGCGATGTCCTGGCCGGGGGCGATGCCCTCGGCGAACTTCTCGTTGACGTCGAGGGTGATCGGCATCGGCCACAGCGCGCCGTCGGCGAGACGCATGTTCTCGACCACGCCGTCGTAGTCGGCCTCGGTGAGGAAGCCCTTCAGCGGGTTGAAGCCGCCGTTCATCAGCAGCTCGAGGTCGCAGACCTGGCGCGCGGTGAGATCCCAGGACGGCAGCTCGGCCGCCTCCATCTTCAGCTTCGCGGCGCTGTCGTAGGAAACATAGAGCTCGGGAATGGGAGCGGTGTTCGCGGTCGTCATGTTGTCGGCTTCTCGCTTCGATCGGCGGTCAGGTGCAGGGCCGGTTCCGCGCGCCTTCTGGACCCGCGAGGCGCGAAAGGCAACAACTCAACGGCTGAATTGCTGCACCGCGACAATGCGCACGACGTGGCGTCGGGAGCCGTTCATCGGCGGTTTCACAGCGGGTTTTCGCGTTTTCGAGGCGAATTCGGGCGAGAGGCCTCTGGCGGCCGCCTCGGCTTTCGCGCGCCGGCGGGAGCCTCTATGGTCGCGCGGCCCGCCTTGCGCCCCCTCCAGATGGCCCGCCGCCCGTGACCCCTGCCAAGCTCTCCGTCTTCCTCATCGTCAAGGACGAGGCCGCGCGCCTGCCGCGCACGCTCGCCGCGCTGGAGGGGCTGGCCGACCAGGTGGTGGCGGTGGACAGCGGCTCGAGCGACGCGACGGCGGAGATCGCGCGCGCCGCGGGGGCGGAGGTGTTCCACCGCGACTGGACCGGCTACGGTGCCCAGAAGCGCTTCGCCGAGGACCGTTGCCGCCACGACTGGCTGCTGAACGTGGACGCGGACGAGGTGGTCACGCCCGAGCTCGCGCGGGAGATCCGCGCCACGCTGGCCGCCGATCCCGCGCCCGCGGCCTACGTGATCCGGATCCTCAACGTCTATCCGGGCGCCGAGCGGCCGCGGCCGCTGGCGAACGACTATGCGGTGGTGCGCCTCTATCACCGGAGCGTCGGGCGCTATCGCGACCACCCGCTGTTCGACCGGGTGGAGGTCGACGGGCCGACCCGGCGGCTGCGCGCGCCGATCTTCCATTTCCCCTTCCTCGACTGGCACGGGCTGGTGGCGAAGGAGAACGCCTATTCCTCCTTCCAGGCCGAGGCGGCGAAGCCGCGCGCGCTGTGGAAGCTGCGCCTGCGGCTGCTGGTCGAGGGGCCGTTCGTGTTCCTGAAGTCCTGGCTGGCGCGGGGGCACGTGCTGGGCGGGTGGAACGGCTTCGTCTTCTCGGTCGTCATCGCCTTCGCCCGCTTCATGCGGGTCGCCAAGATGATCGAGCGGGAGACGGCGCGCCGGCGCTGAGCGCTCAGCGCAGGGCGGCGCGGATCGCCAGCAGGGCGGCGGCGCCCAGCGCGAAGCCGGGGATCGCGGTCAGGATCCAGCCGTCGAACCACAGGCAGCAGGCGACCAGCGCCGCCAGCCCGGCCGAGCTCGCCAGCCCCTGGTTCAGCCGGTCGAGACCGAGGCGCACGATGCCGAGAAAGCCGGCCGCGAACAGCACGCCGATCAGGGCGCCGGTCAGCGCTTCGATCAGCATGCGCGCCTCGCCTGGACGGCGGCGGGGGAGGGGGGCGTCGGACACATCGCCGGGGCGTTTCGCCCAATCCGGCCGAGTCGCCAAGAGGCGCCGACGCCGCGCCGTCGCCGCCTTGCGGCTCGGCGCGCCCAGTCCGCAGCGGTTGGCCGCGCGAGGAGCTTGCCAGCGGCGCGGCGCGGCCGCATCCTTGACGCCATGTCCGCAGGCGTATCGCCTTGAGCCTGAAGCTCCGTTCAGGATAGCGTATCGTTTCGAAGCGCCGCCCCCCGCGACGACGGACGCCGCACCCGTGGTCCGGGCGCCCCGGACGGCGCGTCAGGAGGGGTCCATGCCGTTTCCCACCCCCCGGCGAGCCGCCGCCGGGCGCCCTGTCGACATCCGCCGCGCGATCCTGGGCGCGGCCCTGGCGGGCCTCGCCCTCGCCCTCCCCCTCGCCGGGCCGGCCGGGGCGCAGACCCTGCGCTGGACCTCCCAGGCCGATGCGCTGACCCTCGACCCCCACGCCCAGAACGAGGGGCCGACCATCGCCCTGACCGGCATGATCTACGAGGCGCTGGTCACCCGCGACCCCACCATGACCCTGCAGCCCGAGCTCGCCACCGACTGGGCGCCGGTGGAGGGGGGCTGGCGCTTCGCCCTGCGCCCCGGCGTGACCTTCCACGGCGGCGAGAGCTTCGAGGCGCAGGACGTCGCCTTCTCGATCCGCCGGGCGATGGCCCCGACCTCCGACTGGCGCGAGCAGCTCGCCTCGGTCGTCGAAGTGGAGACGCCCGACCCCCTGACCGTGATCCTGCGCACCGCCGGGCCCAACCCGATCCTGCCCAACCAGCTGACCAACGTCTTCATCATGGACAGCGGCTGGGCCGAGGCGATGGGCGCGGCCGAGCCGCAGGACTACGCCGCCCGGCAGGAGACCCCGGCCGTGCGCCAGGCCAACGGCACCGGCCCCTTCGTGCTGGAGGAGCGGCGCCCCGACGAGCTGACCGTGCTGACGGCCAACGCCGCCTGGTGGGGCCGGGGCCTCTTCCCCGGCAACCTCGCGCGGATCGAGTATCGCCCGATGCGCCACGCGGGCGCGCGGGTGGCGGCGCTGCTGGCGGGCGACGTGGACCTGGTGCTGGACCCGCCCCTGCAGGACCTGCCGCGGATCCGCGCGGCGGCGGGGATGCAGGTGACCTCCGTCCCCCAGATCCGCACCATCTTCCTGGGCATGGACCAGGGCTCGGCCGAGCTGCGCAGCTCCGACGTGGCGGGGCGCAACCCGTTCGGCGACCGCCGGGTGCGCCTGGCGGTGAACCACGCCATCGACCGCGAGGCGATCCGCGACCACGTGATGGAGGGGCTGAGCCAGCCCGCCGGCCTGCTGACCCCGCCCGGCGTGCACGGAAACACGCCCGCGCTCGACGCGTCCTATGCCTTCGACCCCGAGCGCGCCCGCGCCCTGCTGGCCGAGGCGGGATATCCCGACGGCTTCAAGGTGCGCCTCGACTGCCCCAACGACCGCTACAACAACGACGAGGAGATCTGCCAGGCCCTGGTCCCGATGCTGGCGCGCGCAGGCATCGAGGTCGCGCTCGACCTGCAGCCCCGCACCCGGCACTTCCCCAAGATCCAGAACCGGGAGACCGACTTCTACATGCTGGGCTGGGGGACGCCGACCTTGGACAGCGCCTTCGTGCTCGACTACCTGGTCGAGGCGGGCGGGGCCTGGAACGCCACCGGCTTCGACAACCTGCGCCTCAACCAGCTGGTGGCCGGAATGGCGGCGGAGACCGATCCCGCCCGCCGCGACGCGATGATCGCCGAGGCCTGGGAGATCGTGCGCGAGCAGGCGCCCTACGCCCCCCTCCACCACCAGGTGATCGCCTGGGCGATGGCCGAGCGGGTCGAGGCGCCGATCGCCCCCGACGACGCCCTGCGCCCGCGCTTCGTCGTGATCCGCGAATGACCCCGCCGCAGGGCCCGGCCCGGAGATGAGCGCCGCACGCCGCGCCGGCGCCGCGCCGGCCGGGGGCGCGGCGGGGCTCGTGCGCCGGCTGGGGCAGGGGGCCGGGGTGATGCTGGCGGCCGCGGCGCTGGCCTTCGCGATCTCCCAGTTCGCCGGCGACCCGGTGAGCGCCATGGTCGGCCTCGACGCCGCGCCCGAGCGGCGGGAGGCGGCGCGCGCGGCGCTGGGGCTCGACCGGCCGCTGGCGCTGCGCTTTCTCGACTGGGCGGCGGCGGCGGCGCAGGGGGATCTCGGCCTGTCCTGGCGGCTGCGGATCCCGGTCGCCGAGGCGCTGGCCGAGCGGCTGCCGGCGACGGTGGAGCTGGTCGCCGTCTCGGCCCTGATCGCGATCCCGCTGGGGCTGGCGGCGGGGACCTGGGCGGGGCTGCGGCCGGGCGCGCGGGCGTCGCGGGCCCTCGCCGCCGTGTCGCTGCTGGGGGCCTCGGTTCCGACCTTCGTCATCGGCCTCGCCCTGATCCAGGTCTTCGCGGTGGAGCTGCGCTGGCTGCCCGCCTCCGGGCGCGCCGGCACGGTGGACCTGGGGGGCTGGCGCACGTCGCTGCTGACCGCCGCCGGCTGGGCCTCGATCCTGATGCCGGCGCTGACGCTGGCGCTGTTCCAGCTGCCGGTGATCCTGCGCCTCGCCCGGGTCGAGACGGCCGAGGCGCAGGCGGCCGAGCACATCCGCTTCGCCCGCGCCCGCGGCCTGCCGGAGCGGGTGGTGACGGCGCATGCCCTGCGCAACGCCCTGCCGCCGGTGATCGCGGCGAGCGCCACGAACCTGGGCGCGCTGCTGGCCTTCTCGATGATCACCGAGACGGTGTTCCAGTGGCCGGGCACGGGCCTCCTGTTCCTGCAGTCGGTCGAAGCGGTGGACGCCCCCGCCATCGCCGGCTGCCTGGTGCTGGCGGCGGCGATCTTCGCGCTCGTGAACCTCGCCGCCGACCTCGCGCATCTGGCGCTCGACCCGCGGCTGAGGGGCTGAGCGATGGGGCGGACCCTGCGGGCGCTGACGATCCTGCTGGGGGCGCTGCCGGCGCTGGCCTGCCTGCTCGCGCCCTGGGTCGCGCCGCAGGATCCGTTCGACCCCGCCGCCCTGTCGCTGCGCGACGCCTTCCTGCCGCCGGTCTGGGTCGAGGGCGGGCGGGCGCCGTTCTGGCTGGGCACGGACGGGCAGGGGCGCGACCTGCTTTCGACGATGCTCTACGGCGGGCGGCTCTCGATCGGGGTGGCGCTGGCGGCGACGGCGCTGGGGCTGGGGCTGGGGGCGCTGATCGGGGTCGTGGCGGGGGCGGCGGGGGGTTGGCTCGACGCCGCCCTGATGCGGCTCGCCGAGGTGCAGCTGGCGCTGCCGGGGATCCTGGTGGCGATCCTGGTCAACGGGCTCGCCCGCGCCCTGCTGCCCCCCGGCGCGCGGGAGGCGCTGGCGATCCCGGCCACGGCGCTCGCCATCGGGCTGGGCGACTGGCCGCAGGTCGCGCGCGTCGCCCGGGCCGCGGCGGCCGTGGAGGCGCGGCGCGACTTCGTGGCCGCCGCCCGGATCACCGGCCTGCCGGCCTGGCGGATCCTCGCCCGCCACGTGCTGCCCGGGGTCGCCCGGCCGCTCTTGACGCTGGCCGCGATCCTGCTGCCGCTCGCGGCCATCGCCGAGGCGACGCTGTCCTTCCTGGGCCTCGGCGCGCCGCCCTCGACGCCCTCGCTGGGCACGCTGATCCGGCTGGGGGCGGAGCAGATGTTCGCCGGGCGCTGGTGGATCGCGGCCTTCCCCTCGGCCCTGCTGGCGGCGCTGGCGCTCGCCGCCAACGCCGGGGCCGAGGCGCTGCGGGCGCGCGCCGATCCGCACCGGAGCCCCGAGGCATGAGCCCGCTCCTGCGCGTCGAGGAGCTGCGCGTCGCCTATGGCGCGCGCCTCGCCGTCGACGGCGCGACGCTGGAGATCGCGGCGGGGGAGATCCTGGCGCTGGCGGGCGAATCCGGGGCCGGCAAGTCGGCGCTCGCCGCCGCCCTGCTGGGGCTGATCCCGCCGCCGGGGCGCCTCGTCTCGGGGCGCATCCTGTTCGAGGGGCGCGACCTCGCGGGCCTGCCCGAGCCGGCGCTGCGCCCCCTGCGCGGCCTGCGCATCGGGGCGGCGTTCCAGGACCCGACCGCCGCGCTCGACCCGATGGCGAGCATCGGCGCGCAGCTCGTCGAGACGCTGCGCCTGCGCCGCGGCCTCGGGCGCGCCGCCGCCCGCGCGCGGGCGCAGGCGCTGCTGGCCGAGGTCGGGCTGCCGGAGCCGGCCGCGATGCTCGCCCGCCCGCCGCACCGCCTCTCGGGCGGGCAGCGGCAGCGGGCGGTGATCGCGCTGGCCCTGGCCGGCGACCCGGCGCTGCTGGTGGCCGACGAGCCCGCGGCCTCGCTCGACGCGGACGGGCGGGCGGGGCTGCTGGCGCTGCTGCGCCGCCTGTGTCGGGAGCGGGGGATGGCGGCGCTGCTGATCGGCCACGACCTCGCCGCCGCGGCCGCCTGCGCCGACCGGGTGGCGGTGATGCAGGCGGGCCGGATCGTCGAGACCGGGCCGCCCGCCCGGATCCTGCGCGCCCCCGCCCATCCCTGGACCCGGGAGATGGCCGCGGCCCTGCCGCGGCTCGACGCGCCCGGGCCCGCGCCTGCGCGCGCCGAGGGGCCGGCGGCGCTGGAGCTCGCCGGCGTCGCCCTCTCCTACGCCCGGCCCGCGCTGCTGCGCCCGCGGCCGGCGGCGGTGCGCGACGTCTCGCTGAGCCTGCGGGCGGGGGAGAGCCTGGGGCTGGTCGGCGCCTCCGGCTCGGGCAAGAGCAGCGTGGCGCGGCTGGCGGCGGGGCTGCTCGCGCCGGATGCGGGGCGGGTGCGGCGGGCGGGGGGCGTGCAGATGGTCTTCCAGGACGCGCTCGGCTCGCTGAACCCGCGGATGACGGCGGGCGAGATCGTGGCCGAGCCGATCGCCCACCTGCGCCTCGCCGCCCCGGGGGCGGAGACCCGGGCCGAGGCCGCGCGCCTGCTCGCCGCCGTGGGCCTGCCTGGGGATGCGGCGGAGCGCCGGCCGCTCGCCTTCTCCGGCGGGCAGCGGCAGCGGATCGCGCTGGCCCGCGCGCTGGCGGCGCGGCCGGCGCTGCTGATCGCGGACGAGCCGACCTCGGCCCTCGACGTCACCACCCAGGCGCGGGTGCTGGCGCTGCTGGCGCGGCTGCAGGCGGAGCGGGGCTTCGCGCTGCTGTTCGTGACCCACGACCTCGCCGTCGCCCGCGCGGTCTGCCATCGGCTGGCGGTGATGGAGGCCGGGCGCATCGTCGAGGAAGGCCCCGCCGCCGCCATCCTCGACGCGCCGCAGAGCGCCGCCGCCCGCCGGCTGGTCGCCGCCGCCCGGGCGATGGCGCCGGCCTGAGCGGCCCCAGGGCGCAGCTCGCCGGGCTGAGAGCCCCCCGCCGCAGGGTCCCGGGCTGCGCCCCCCCACGGGGCGCCGCGCGAGGGTTCCGCCGGGCCGCGGGCGCCGCTAGTCTGCGCGCCGCCCGCCCCGCCGCGTCCCGACGGCCGGGGCCAGACCGGAGGACCCGTCTTGATCGCGCTCTATTCCGCGCCCGGCGCCTGCTCGCTCGCTTCCCACATCGCGCTGCGCGAGGCGGGGGCCGAGTTCGAGCTTCACCGCGTCGACTTCGCATCCGACCAGCAGCGCACCCCCGAGTACCTGGCGATGAACCCCAAGGGCCGGGTGCCGCTGCTGGTCACCGACCGCGGGCCGCTGACCGAGACGCCGGCGATCCTGGCCTGGATCGCGCAGACCCACCCCGAGGCGGGCCTCGCCCCCACCGACCCCTGGGCCTTCGCCCAGATGCAGAGCGTCAACGCCTACCTCTGCGCCACGCTGCACGTGAACCACGCCCACGGCCGCCGCGCCGCCCGCTGGGCGGACGCCGAGAGCTCGCACGCCGACATGGCCGCGAAGGTCCCCCAGACCGTGGGCGAAAGCTTCCGCCACATCGAGGAGGAGGTCTTCCAGGGCCCCTTCGTGATGGGGGATGGTCTGAGCGTCGCCGACGCCTATCTCTACACCGTCTCCCGGTGGATGGAGACGGACAAGGTCGATCCCGCACGGTTCCCCAGGGTGCATGAGCACCGGACCCGGATGCAGGCGCGCCCCGCCGTGCAGGCGGCGCTGGAGGCGGAGGGGCTCTCGCCCGTCTGAGCCTCCCGCCCCCTGCGGCGCGGCCGCGTCCGCCCGGGCGGGCGGGGCCGCGCCAGACAGGAGCCGCGATGCGCCTCTTCCAATGCCCCGCCGACGCGGGCCCGCTGTGGTTTCACAACCTGACCTGCGCCGGCGGGGAGCCGGTGGTCTTCGACCCCGACGCAGACGGCCGCGCCGGCGCCTTCGTGCAGATGGCCGCCGCGGGCGAGGCCGGGCCGCAGCCCTGCGCCAACCGCGAGCGGCTGGGCTGCAACTGGATGGCGGAGGGGGGCGACTACTGCCGCGCCTGCGCCATGACCCGCACCTCCCCCGACCCCGCGCTGCCGGAGGCGACGGCGCTGTGGGCGGAAGCCGAGCTCGCCAAACGCTGGGTGCTGGCCAACCTCGCGCGCTGGGGCTGGTACACGCCCGACGACCCCGGCCCCGCGCCGATCTTCGACATGCTGGCCGAGGAGACCCGCCACGGCCCCGTCGACGTGATCATGGGCCATGCCGACGGGGTGGTGACCATCAACCTCGCCGAGGCCGACCGGGCCGAGCGCGCCCGCAGGCGCGAGGACCTGGGCGAGGCGTTCCGCACCCTCAACGGCCATTTCCGCCACGAGCTGGCCCATGCCCTGCAGCTTCGCCTCTCGGCCTCGGCCGAGTTCCTGGAGGCGTTCCGCGCCCTCTTCGGCGACGAGCGCGAGGACTACGGCGCGGCGCTCGCGCGGCATTACGAGCAGGGGCCGCCCGCCGACTGGCAGGCGAACCACGTCTCCGAATACGCCTCCGCCCACCCCCACGAGGACTGGGCGGAGAGCTGCGCGCATCTCCTGCACCTCACCGACATCGTGGACAGTTTCGCGGCCGCGGGCCTCAGCGCGCCGGCGGCGGGGCCGGGCTACGACGCCTATGCCGAGCGGGACGCGGCCTCGCTGGTCGACCGGGGCTGCGAGCTGGGGCTGGCGCTGAACCACGTGAACCGGTCGATGGGGCTCGCCGATCTCTACCCGTTCGTGATGCCGGAGCCGGCGCGCGAGAAGCTCGCCTTCGTGCACCGCTGGCTCGCCGCCGGCCCGATCGCGCCGGCCGCGGCCGAGCCGGCCGCGGCGCAGACCGGGACTTGAACCGAGGCTGGGGGGCGGGGGCCCTCAGGCGGCGTCCTTCAGCTCGTCGATCCAGACCTCGAACTTCGCCAGCTGGGCGAAGCCGAAGGAATGGGTCAGCGGCACGTCGGCCGCGTCCCGCCCCCGCCCGACCAGCACCCGGCCGCGGCGGGGGGCGAGGTTGCGCGGGTCGAAGGTCATCCAGCGGCCGTCCAGGAACACCTCCATCCAGGCGGCGAAGTCCATCGGGTCGTAGGGCGGCGGCTGGCCGATGTCGGAGACATAGCCCGTGCAGTAGCGCGTCGGCACGTTCAGCGCCCGGCAGAAGGCGACGGCGAGGTGGGCGAAGTCGCGGCACACGCCCGTGCGCTCCTGGTTCGCCTCGAAGGCGGTGCGGGTGTTGCGCGCGGCCATGTAGTCGAAGCGGATGTGGCCGTGGACGTATTCCGCCACGGCCTGCACCCGGGCCCAGCCCTCGGGCAGGTGGCCGAAGCGGCTCCACGCCTCCTCCATCAGCTTGTCGGATTCGCAGTAGCGCGAGGGCAGCAGGAACTGGATCGTCTCGGAGGGCAGCTCCTCGATCGCGGCCTGGCGGGCGTCGGGGAACACCGGGTCCGGCGCGCCGTCGTCGCGGATCACCCCGTCGGTGCGCATCGAGAAGCGCCCCGCCGGCGCCACCATCCGCGCGCACCAGTTGCCGAAGGAGTCGCGATAGTGGTCGACGTCCACCGCCGGCGAGACCGTCAGGTGGTCCGGCCGCTCGAGATGCGACACGCGCGAGGGGTGCACGTTCAGCATCGCGACGATGGGCGTGGGGGCCTGCAGGTCGCAGGCGATCTCGCATCCTAGACGCAGGCGCATGACGTCTCCTTGCTGGCCGCGGACGGGGTGGGGGCGGAGGCGCCGCGACTCGGCTCCTCCGCGAGAGTGGGGGGAGTTAACGGGGCGGGACATGGATGCAAGGCCCCTCGCGTCGGAACGACGCGGACGGGGGCGCGGGTCGTTTCGATCTGCGCGACGGCGCGGGGCGGGAGGGGCGGTTCGCGCGCGGGGCGCAACGACGGGCGAGGCGCGGCTCACGTCGGCGCGAGCCAGGTCTTAACGCCGTCTCAACCCGATTCCGCCCCTTGCTGCGCGCGACCGTCCGCCCGGCTCGCCCGGGCATCGCTGGAGAGCCCGCGCATGTTCCGTCCCGCCGTCCTCGCCCTGCCGCTGCTCGCCCCGTCCGCGCCGGCGCTCGCGGCGGCCGAGCCGCTGTGCACGGGCTTCGGGCCGCAGGCGCCGCGGGACATCTCGGCCAAGTCCGGAGCCAACCCGCGCCGCTTCGCCCTGGCGCCGCCGGCCTCGCGGATGAACCTGTGCAACATCCACTTCCACGTGAACGCCGAGCACAAGGGTCCCGGCTTCTCGGTTCCCGGCGGGGAGGGGGAGCATGGCGGCTGGCGCTGCAACGAGACGGCGGAGCTGACCGCGCTGGAGCTCGAGGATCCGCTGCACGGCCACGGCGCCTGCCACGGCCTGAAGCCGGGCGACACGGTGGAGGTGCACTGGGTCCACACCACCTGCGAGGCGGGCCCGGGCGCGGGCCTGGGCGCCTGCGCGAGCGAGACCTGCGCCAACCCCCAGCTGCGGGTCGAGACGCAGGTGTTCCTGGCGGTCAACGACCCCGAGGCATTGGATTTCTCGGCCTTCGACTACGCCGCGCCCGACCCGGCCACGCCTGTCGCGCTGAGCCAGCCGCGGGCGCTGCCCACCGGCTTCGGCGAGCCGGTGGTCTTCGCCGGCTCCACCACCGGGCCGAAGTATTCCGAGCAGAGCTGCTCGCCCTACCAGGTCACCTGGTCGGTGCGCCCCTGGTGCGCGCGGGTCGACGTGATGACCCTGCACCGCTGGTGCGCCGAGAACACCTTCGAGGAGGACCACGCCCACGGCGTGCGCCGCCTGGTCGTCTCGCCGGCCCTGCTGTCGCCGATCGACTGAGCCGGCGCGCCGCCGGCGGTTGAGCTCCGCCGCCCGCCGCGGCAGTTGCCTCGGGGGGCGGCGCGGTGCGGCGCCCTCCCTTCCGCCACCGCCCAGCGCGGCGTCCTCCGTTCGGTAACCGCCCATTGCGGCGCCCTCCCTTCGGCGGCCGCCCGCGACGACTCCCTGCCTCCGGCGGCGGACCGGTTCGGCGTCCGGCCTCCGGGGGCCGCCCGGCGCAGCGCCTCGACCGTGCGCCGCCGCTTCGCCATGGGGCGTCGTCCCTCGCCCCGAGGCGCCCCGGGCTCGACCCGGGGCCTGTTCCCGCCGTCGGCAGGGGGAGCCTGGGCGTGGACGGCATGCGAGCGGCGGGCAGCGTCGGGCACGCTGCGGCGAGCCGGTTTGCGAGGGGCCCGGGACTCCTTGCCGAACCGGCCCCCCGAATGCGTCGCGGGTCGGCGCCGAACCGCCTCGCTCGCGCCTCACGGCATGCCGCGAGAGGCCCCGGGGCAGGCCCGGGGCGCGCGGGGGAGGGGACCTCCGGGGGCTCAGGCCTTGCCGCTCTCGATCAGCTTCGCGGCGAGGTCGCGGAAGGCAAGGCTCTGCGGCGCGTCGGGGGCGGTGGCGACGATCGGGGCGCCGGCGTCGCCGGAGACGCGGATGTCGAGATGCAGCGGGATCTCGCCCAGGAAGGGCAGGCCCAGGCGCTGCGCCTCGGCCTTCGCGCCGTCGTGGCCGAAGATGTGGCTCGGCTGGCCGCAGTGGGGGCAGACGAAGACCGACATGTTCTCGACCAGGCCCAGCACCGGCGTTTCCAGCTTGCGGAACATCGCCACCGCCTTCTTGGCGTCGAGCAGGGCCACGTCCTGGGGGGTGGAGACCACCACGGCGCCGGTCACCTCGGCCTTCTGGCAGAGGCTGAGCGCCACGTCCCCGGTGCCCGGCGGCAGGTCCACCACCAGCACGTCGAGCTCGCCCCAGCGCACCTGGTTCATCATCTGCTGAAGCGCGCCCATCAGCATCGGGCCGCGCCAGATCACCGCCTCGTCCTCGGGCAGCATCAGGCCGATGGACATCGCCGTCAGCCCGTGCGCCTGCAGGGGAACGATGGTGTCGCCGTCGGAGCGGGGACGCTCGCTCAGCCCCAGCATCCGCGCCTGGCTGGGCCCGTGGATGTCGGCGTCCAGCAGCCCCACGCGCCGCCCGGCCTGCGCCAGCGCCACGGCGAGGTTCACCGAGACGGTGGATTTCCCGACCCCGCCCTTGCCCGAACCAACGGCGAGGATCTTGTCCACGCCCGGGATCTTCTTCGAGGCCTGCGGCTGCGGGTGCCGCCCGATCTTGAGGCTCGGAGCGCCGCCCGCGGGGGGCGGCGGGGCCTTGGCGGCGGGGGCGGCGGGGCCGTGGGCGGTCAGCACGCCCTGCACCTTCTCGACCCCGGGCAGGGCGCCGACGGCGGCCTCGGCGGCCTTCAGGAGGGGGCCCATCTCGCGGCCGCGGGCGGGGTCGACCTCGAGGATGAAGCGGGCCTGGCCGGCCTCGAACGAGGGGGCGCGGACCATGTCGGCGGCGACCAGGTCCTTGCCGGTGCCGGGATCCACCACCCGGGAAAGGGCCTTGAGGATGTCGTCGCGCGTCACGCTCATCTCGGGGTCTCCTCGCGCGGCCGGAACAGGGCGGGTCGGCGCGCCTGCCGCCTACCTATGGGGCGGGGCGGAAACCCGCAAGGCGGAGCGATCGGGGCGAAACATGCGGCGGAGGGGGCGAACGCCTCGGGCGCAACGCCGCCCGCCCGCCGCCGTCGCCTCCGCCAGCCCTCCCGGGTGCGCCAGGAGGCGAAGAGCGCGAGACGCCCGCGCCCCCGCGGGCGCATGGGCGCGCCGAGAGCGGCCGGCCCAAGCCCGCCCGCAGGGCGCCTGTGGGCCGGAGAGACCGATGCGCCGCCTGAGGGGTCCGCGCGCCCGGGTCCAGGTCTCGCGAGGTCCGCTCGCGTGCGGGAAGCGGGCAGGACGGGAGGGGCCCCGGGTCGGGCCCGGGGCGCCCGCGGGGCGGGCGTCGCGCGGGATCCGGAAGGGGCCGCGAGGGCGGGGCTCAGAGGTCGAGCTCGATCCAGACGGGGGCGTGGTCGGAGGGCTTCTCGCCGCCGCGGGCCCAGGCGTCGACCTCGGCGGCGGTCAGGCGGTCGGCGGCCTGGGGGGTCAGCAGCAGGTGGTCGATGCGGATGCCGTCGTTCTTCTGCCAGGCGCCGGCCTGGTAGTCCCAGAACGTGTAGACCTCGGGCCCGGGGCGGTGGATGCGCAGCGCGTCGGTCCAGCCCTGGTTGAGGATCCGCCGGAACGCAGCCCGGGTCTGGGGCAGGTAGAGCGCGTCCTCGGTCCAGGCCTGCGGGCGGGCGGCGTCCTCGGCCTGGGGGATCACGTTCCAGTCGCCCGCCAGCACCGCGACCTCCTCCGAGGCGATCAGCTCCGCCGCCCGCGCCTCCAGCCGCTGCATCCAGGCGAGCTTGTAGTCGTATTTCGGGCCCGGGGCGGGGTTGCCGTTGGGAAGATAGAGCCCGCAGACGCGGACCGCGCCCCGGTCCGCGGAGATCGTGGCCTCGATGTAGCGGGCCTGCACGTCCTCGTCGTCGCCGGGCAGGCCGCGCATCACGTCCTCGATCGGGCGGCGGGCGAGGATCGCGACGCCGTTGAAGCCCTTCTGGCCGTGGGTCTCGACGTTCCAGCCGGCGTCCTCGATGGGCTCGCGGGGGAAGGTCTCGTCGACGGACTTGATCTCCTGCAGGCAGACGACGTCGGGCTTCGCCCGATCGAGCCATTCCAGCAGGGCGGGGAGGCGGGCCTTCACGCCGTTGATGTTGAAGGTGGCGATCTTCATCGGCGGGGGTCTCCTGGCCTCTGGCGGGGAGCCTCGCGAGGCGGGGCTCGCTCGGGTCTTGCGCTGCGCGCGGGGGCTTCTGAACTCACCAGGGAACAGGGCCGCGCCTGCTCCCCGGATCCGTCCGTCGCTGAAGATGCCTGAGCGACTCGGCCGACGGGGTCAAGGACAAGCCCCCTTCGGGGGTC
>Ga0310345_10001800_pt1 | contig 22938 bp, 17 predicted proteins | sample HC15DNA20500_MG_FD_204667 | JGI IMG/M metagenome (GOLD analysis project Ga0310345, IMG submission 204667) | Marine microbial communities from station ALOHA, North Pacific Subtropical Gyre - HC15-DNA-20-500_MG | ecosystem: Environmental > Aquatic > Marine > Oceanic | place: Pacific Ocean: North... | reverse complement strand
ATTCAATCCCCCCTGTTGAAAAAGCTAGGTGAAAACTATTGTCGTAATATTGTTGTTAAAGCGGAGGCAAAGGATGGCGATTTAATCTTATTGGTATCAGGTAGTAAAGAAATAGTTTCTGATTCGCTTAGTGCCGTCCGATTGTATTTAGGAAAAAAGGAAAAACTCCAAGATCCCAAGGCAACAAATTTCTTGTGGATAACGAAATTCCCTATGTTTCAGTTTGACTCTAATGAAAAAAGATTCGTTGCCTGTCATCATCCTTTTACTTCACCCGTTGAAGAAGATATGGATAAGATCAATTCGAATCCAACTGTTGTCCGAGCTAAAGCTTATGATTTAGTTCTAAATGGTGTGGAAATTGGGGGAGGCTCCATTCGTATTCATCGTCAGGATATACAGTCTAGGGTTTTCCAAACATTGTCTATAAATAAGGAAGAGGCTTTAAACCGATTTGGATTTTTTTTAAAAGCATTGCAGTACGGTGTCCCTCCCCATGGAGGAATAGCCTTAGGTCTGGACCGAATTGTAATGTTATTAACAGGAGAAGATTCTATTCGTGATGTAATTGCTTTTCCAAAAACGGCTAGAGCATTTGATATGATGGCCGATTGCCCTACTCCAGTGGAACAAAAACAACTGGATGATTTAGAAATTCAAGTACCAAACCAACAGAATGACTAGCTAAGTAAAAGAGATATTTCCCTGTTAAGCTGAGAATACCTATTTTAAAAAAGTTTTATCTATCCAGGCCTTGACGGATTTGATTGTTGATTCATTAAACCCTCGCCAAAGAAAAAATGTCAAAAGTTCGCCTATTACCAGAGTCATTAGCTAATAAAATTGCTGCTGGTGAGGTTGTTGAACGTCCTGCTTCAGTAGTAAAAGAATTAATTGAAAACTCACTAGATGCTAAAGCTCAAAACCTAAAAGTGATTGTTCGAGCAGGTGGAAAAGGACTTATCCAAGTCTTAGATGATGGAGAAGGGCTAAATCCTGATGATGCACTATTAGCTTTTGAGCGGCATGCTACCAGCAAAATTATTAAGGCAGAAGATTTAACTGAGATCACGACTCTAGGCTTTCGAGGGGAGGCTTTACCCAGTATAGCTGGTGTTTCTCGACTGATTATGGAAACACGAACCCAAGACCAGCCAATCGGAACCTCTGTAGAAATCGCTGGTACTCGTATTCTCGGAGTAAAAGAAATTGCTCGACCACAGGGCACCAGTGTTTTAGTTCGAGATCTTTTCTTCAATGTACCTGCTCGTAAGAAATTTCTAAGAGCAGACAATACTGAACTCAGTCACATTGTTAATGTTCTTACACAGTATGCTTTAGCATACCCAGAAAATAGTATTTCCCTAACTAGCTCAGGTAGAGAACTTTTTAATTTCCAATCGGTTGTCCAATTGAAAGAACGACTTTTTCAAGTTTTTGGTTCTGACTTATTAAAACAATTAGTTGAATTGGAAGCAGAAGTGCCTTTATTCTCCAATCAAACTCAAGCAAAAGAAAGATTTGATCAAGAACGAATTTATCTTCATGCGTTCGTTTCTTCTCCTGATGTTCACAAATTAAATCGCAATTCTCTTTATTTTTTTGTAAATCGAAGGATGGTTCGAGATAAGATGCTTATTCACGCTCTTCTTGAAGCATATCGACGTATTCTTCCTTCCGGAGTTTTTCCTGTTGCTTTACTTTTTATAGAAATGCCCTACAGCGAAGTCGATGTAAATGTTCATCCTTCAAAAACCGAAGTTCGTTTTCGAAGACAGTCCCTAATTCATGATTTTTTGCAAGAATCAATACGAAAAGCACTTATGAATGCTCGTTTTCAAACCCCTTTTTCTGTTCAGCCTGAAAAATTGAAAGTTAATCCGAGGGCTCCTCAACCCTCTCAGAAAACCTCTAATAATTTAAAAAATAGTCTGCCAGAGTTACCCTTATCCCCACATTCACTTAAGGCCACTCTACTGGGAAATCGTCTTTCCTTTCAATCCCCTGATTCATCCATTTCCTCGCCCCTCTGTGCAACATCTGGACTTATTTCAAGAGAAGAACAGACAAGGGAGGGAGAGGACATTAAAATATCTAATTGCAGGGACATTCAACCACTTGGGCAGATTGAAGAAAGCTTCATTGTAGCCAGTGACAAAGGGTCTCTACTGATTATTGATCAACATGTAGCTCACGAGAGAATTTTGTTTGAAAAGATCCTCAGTGAACGTCAACAAGGTAAAATAGAGACCCAAGGTCTTTTGTTACCACTTATTGTAGAACTCACACTGCAACAGCAAATTATTTTAGAAAATATCTCAACAGAATTAAATTCTTGCGGATTTGAAGTAGAACCTTTTGGCCATCGAACTCTGGCCATTAAATCCGTTCCAGCTGATCTCACTGCAGCAGATCTAAAAAAACTTTTAGGGGAGCTATTAGATGGATTAGAGAAAGAAACCCAACAAGTTAGTCTAGAGCGAATAAAAGAAAAAATAGCTGCCTCAATTGCTTGCCACGCAGCAATTAAAGTTAATACCCATTTAGAATACTCCAAGATGATATGGCTGATTGATGAATTACTTAAAACAAAATATCCAACAACTTGCCCACACGGGCGACCAATTATCCTCCGATATAAAAAGATGGAAATCTTAAAAGCTTTTAAACGAATCTAACCAATAAACTTATTTTTTCTACTCTGTTCAGTTTTATTTATTGAATGTTGCTGTGTTATTTACTCGAAGGGTACTAATCTAGCTAAATAAGAATTATCAAGGACAAAAAATTTGGGATCTGAACCAAAAATTGATGACGCTTTAGGCTAACCTTAATCGACAGAATTTCTAAGTTCTGTTAAACTGCTACGGATAATCAGAAAAGTACAATAACTCCTCCTAAAATGATTTAATAGCCTGAAAATCTATGGTTGATCTTACCACTGAATTTGCGGGCATCATTCTTAAGAATCCAGTAATCACAGCTAGTGGTACATTTGGTTATGGAGAAGAGTTTGGTCAGCTGATCGACCTAAATCTTCTTGGAGGAATTGTTGTAAAGGGACTGTCTATTGAGCCAATGCTTGGGACACAAGCTCCTCGACTGCACGAAACTGCTTCAGGTATGCTTAATGCAATTGGTTTGCAGAATATTGGAGTTCGTAACTTTGTATCGCATAAACTACCTTACTTAAGAGGGTATCAAACAAAAATCTTTGCAAATATTTTTGGTTATACTTCCGAGGACTATTTACAAGTTGTTGACATCTTAAATAAAGAGGAAGGAATTGCTGGATATGAGGTTAATATTTCATGTCCTAACGTAAAGAAAAATGGTCAGCTTTATGGGGAAAATCCTTCGGCTACACATGACTTAATCAAAGTCATCAAACAGGAGTCAAAATGCCCAGTAATTGTCAAACTCTCACCTAATGTAACAGACATAACCGTCTTGGCTAAGGCAGCACAGGATGGAGGAGCTGATGCTTTATCCTTAATTAATACGGTTGTTGGTTTATCAGTAGACGTCGAAACATTCCAACCACGATTGGGAAACATAACAGGAGGTCTGTCTGGGCCAGCAATCAAGCCAATTGCTCTTAGAATGACTCATCAAGTGGTACAAACCGTTGATCTTCCAGTTATTGCCATCGGAGGCATTCAAACAGCACATGATGCTTTAGAATTCCTATTACTGGGTGCAAAAGCAGTTCAAATTGGTACCGCTAACTTTTTAGATCCTCGTGTTTCACTTAAAATTATCCAAGGCATTGAAAATTATTGTGAAAAAAAAGGATTCTCTAAAATTAGTTCACTAATTGGAAAGTTTCAAACTGACTAATCAGATAAAGATTAATTAACTTAGGATCGCAAGGATGAAAGCTAAAGATCGGATTATTGTAGCTCTAGATTATGACTCAGGTGCTGAAAGCCTTAATTTAGTAAAACTTTTGAAAGGGAAAGTAGGTTTTTTTAAAGTTGGAAGTCAACTATTCTCAGCTGAAGGACCTTCAATAATCAAAAAAATTATTGAAATGGGAGAGAGAGTTTTTCTCGATCTTAAATTCCATGATATCCCAAACACAGCTGCAAAAAGTGCTCAAGTTGCTCAAAAAATGGGAGTTTCTATGTTGACAATTCATACCAGTGGAGGATTTAGGATGATGTCAGCAGTAATGTCTGCTTTATCATTCTCAAAGCCAGGTATAAAACGTCCATTAGTCTTAGGAGTGACCACGTTAACAAGTTTAGAAACATCAGACTTACAAAAATTAGGAATTCAAGATACTCTTTCAAATCAAGTTGTCCGATTAGGAAGCCTAGCAATTGAGGCAGGTCTTGATGGATTGGTGGCTGCTCCAACAGAAGTTTCACTAATACGCCGTCACTTTGGATCTTCTCTATTAGTAATAACTCCGGGAATTCGGCCATCCGGTAGTCCATTAAATGATCAGTATCGTGTTGCAACGGCAACAGCTTCAATCAAAGCAGGGTCTGATCATTTAGTAATTGGCCGTCCAATTACAGCTAGTTCAAACCCTGTTTTTGCTTTAAAAAAGATTTTGGCAACAATACAAAAAACTGATGAACAAACCGAACTTTAAATTATTTTAGCTTCTAATTAGTATTCTGTTACCCTATTTTTTCAGGGAAGAATGATTCCAGACTGTTTATTTTCTTCTGAATTAGTAGGAGAAGCTTTAGCCACAATTTCACTAAGCTGATCAAGAAAAGCACGACTTTTAGGACGTGGCTGAAGCTTCAGTACGGCCATTTCTAAAGTTAGCTGCAGGCAATCCAACAAATTTTCAGTTTTAAGACTAGATGCCGTGAGATTTTCTTGATTTTGCTTGCCCTCAAGAAAAGACTTTAGGGAACTGTATAAAGTTTTCTGGGTGTAGCTTTCTGGGAGATGGTCGTAGTAAATACCTCCTTCCTGAGTTTGATAGGTTTGAATAAGCCTATTCAGTACTTCTCGAACATCAATATCCACCAATTCAGGGATCTGAGAACGAGCATCTCTTATTAACGACCAGAGGCCTAATAAGGTCTCGAAATTTCTAGACTGAAAACTCTGACTCCAAAGTCTTTCTGTAAAAGATTCATTTGGTTTGTTTTTAGTTTTTTTACCACTCTCATATTGCCTTCCTGACTGGAGATAGACACAGTCAGATGGACAATCAATCTCTACTTCTCTCTTAGTTCCACAACAGACTGGACAAATTTGTGAGAGCTTGGCCGGACAAAACCGTTTGGCTCGACGTGTCCCGCATAATGGGCACCGATGACTAGAGTTAACCATATAAAAATCCTAAGTCTAATTTATCCTAATCATATTTTTTCCTAAGAAACAGTCCTTAGTCCCTCTGACACCTTCTATTTTATCCTCTAACTGATATAGCAGGCATTAACAATAGAAATAAATTCTATAAAGGTAGCAGTTAACCTATTTTATGAACTAATACCAATTAACTCAACTAGCTTGCATTCTAAATTTAAGCTGGTAAACTTATATTTTTCTAACACATACCATAAAATATTGGATTTATCCAGTGAGTACTTGGAGAAAAGTCAACTTAACCTTTTTTTGCTCACTAATGGTTTTGTTGGTCCTAATATATTCCCCCCTCAAAGCTCAGAAAAAGGACCTAGAGAAGTCACGGTCACTGCAACTTGAAACCTCTGATCTCTATCTGAAAAATTGGATTCAACAAGATGTCTTGTACATCATCACAGAAGAAGAGAAAAATGCATTCAATCGTTTGTCTACCGATGAGGAACGCTACCAGTTTATTGAACAATTCTGGATAAGACGGGATCCTTCACCAGATTCAATCCTGAATGAAAATCGAAATGAACATTATCGTCGTATTGCCTATTCTAATGAACGTTTCTTTTCAGGACGTCCAGGATGGATGACAGATCGAGGACGTATTTACATTACTTTTGGGCCACCAGATCAAATTGAATCTCACCCAACAGGTGGCCATTATGAACGGCCTTTTGAAGAAGGTGGTGGGTCTACCAACACATTTCCATTCGAAATTTGGCGGTACCGGCATCTAGAAGGTGCCGATCTTGGTAACGAGGTAATCATCGAATTCGTTGATCCTACTATGACCGGTGAATACAGAATGACGATGGATCCTTCCGAAAAAGATGCTCTGATTAATATACCAAACGCGGGACTTACAACCATGGAAAGTCGTGGAATAGCCAGTAAGAAAGACCGATTCAACAATCCTTCTGGAATGCTGTTTGGAGAACCTCAAGGACAATTAAGCCGGCGTAATACTGCATTTGAAAGACTCTATCGGCATTCAGCACTTCAACGCCCACCTAAGATAAAATTCAAAGATCTTGAAATAATTGTTGATACTAAACTTTCATACAATTTACTACCATTCAATTCGCGTACTGACTTTTTTAAAATTTCTGAAAATTTAGTACTAGTTTCTACCACGATTCAAATCCTAAACAACCAGATAACTTTTAAAGAAAAACAGGGGGTTCAACAGGCTCGTATTAATATTTTTGGGCGAGTTTCCACAATAACAGGTCGAGTTGTTCAAGTATTTGAGGATGTAATCAATAAGGATATTCCTAACTCTTCTTTAAGATCCATCCTTGAGGAAACATCTTTATACCAGCGGTCAGTTACTCTACCCTCTGGTCGCTATAAGTTAGAACTTGTTTTAAAGGATGTCTATAGTGGAAATGTTGGAACAGAGTATTTTGGATTTATTGTGCCGAAATATCGGGAAAGGAAATTATCTACCAGCAGTGTTATCCTTGCCGATCAAATTAAGAAACTATCAGCTCAGGAACCCGGAAACCAAATGTTTGATATTGGTGGAACCAGAGTATATCCTAATGTAAAAGAGGAATTCACTAAAGAAAGGGACTTAAGAGTCTACTTTCAAGTGTACAACCTTGCTGTAGACGAAAAGACTAACCTGACCTCTGTATCTATTGAATATATTTTCAGGAAAGATCAAAAAGAAATTTTTCGTCTTCAACAAGACCAAAAAGATTCAATACAGTCTTCTGAACTGATAACCTTGGAAAAGATTTTACCACTTAAATCTATGCAAGCAGGTTTTTATCGATTAGAAGTCAAAGTAACTGATAATATTTCACAACAATCTATCAGACAAATAGCAAAATTTAAGGTAAAACAGTAAAGTTTATTGAAAGGTTTTGAAACCAATTTTTAATAAATGAAACAAAGGATGATTTCGATGTATATCGACAAAAAAACTATTCTTATTTTAGTGATTCTTATTTTTGCTTCAAATTCCTCAACTTTTGGAAAAAAGCTGGTTGAGGAAGGTCATATTTCTGGATTGATCAAAGATTCCATGGGAGTGCCCCTGAGAGGTGTACTTATAACTTTGATTAAAGGAACATTTAATCCAAAAGTTATCAAAAAAGTAACTACAAATGGCTCTGGAAAATATGAAATCAAGAATCTGTTACCAGGTTCTTATTCCTTAAACGCCAATCTGTCCAGCTACCTACCTATTTTTAAAACAGGGATTCAGATTGTATCAGGACAATTAGCCCAAATAAACTTTAGCTTGCAAAGTTTTTACCATAAGTCCCTTTCTCCGAATTCCACTATAGAAAACTCTATTAACAACAAGGAAGATATTCGTTCGGTCTTGCGCTCTAGTTCGTCTAATCGCCCAATTTTGAGAATCATAGAGTCAAGTAGTAATCTAGATTCGGAATCAATAAAGGATATTTCTCCAGAAAAATACGATTGGCAAAATACTTTTTACCTTTATTCCAAGGCATACTCACCTAATTTAGGCAACTTAGATATGGGTCAACTTTTTGCTAAATTTGTGGTTAAAAGAAATATTAACAGCAACTTACATTTGTCGACAAACGGAACATTCTCTAACTCAGGGTTTGCAACATTTAACTCAATCTTACATTTGAAAAATATAAACAGTCATAGCCCCTCTATGAGGGTAAGCTTGGGGACGATACCTTATTTAAATAAAGAAAAGTCCTTCGACAAACACCAACAAAAACTAAATCTCGTTAATCTTGATTTTCAGGATAAGTTAACTTTTTCTAAATTTATGTCCATCGTATATGGTATGGAGTTTCAATCAGGAAGTCCTTTAGTAAGTTTTCAAAAAGTTCGGCCTCGCTGGGGCTTTCAAATTAGACCGCTAACAAAAAATGAGATTTCCTTTTTTCGCACTAATTCTGCCCCACAGCTTTCTAGGAGCTTAATCCCTGTTAAAAAGGAAAAACTGAGTTCATTTTTCCCTATGCAAGAGGAATTTCATAACGAGATCCGATTAGGTCGAGTAGGCATAACTCACACAGAGGTTAAGGTGGACCAGAAAATCCACCAGAATGCTAAGTTCATTGTAAGGACATATTCAGATGAATTCGCTACCCACAATAAAAGATTTGGGACAGGTTCGACAAGTCTAACCCCTGTTTCAGCTAAGGGGTTAAGTTTCACATATAGAAGAACTTCGGATGATGGTGTTCAGACTGATCTAGGATATACCTTTGGGGGTGGGTCAAGATATTCAATTGGATCTAAGAAACTAGTTCCACAAAACTATCATTTAATGGTTGCCAGAGTAGAGGCCCAGATAAGAGCCAGCCAAACTACAGTGGCAACTACCTATCGCTGGATATCTGGTGTCTCTGTAACGATTGTTGATCCCTATCAGGAGCTTCATAGAAGTTCTACCCCTGGATTGAATATTATGTTAGGTCAAGTTATTCCTTATTGGGAGCGAATATTTCCAGGAGAACTGGAGGCTCAGATCGATTTACGCAATCTTTTCCAAAATAAGCTATCGGATTCGTTTAAAAACCTTAGAGAAATGATGCACTACGAATTCCTCCAGCCTTCCAGATCCTTGCAGGGCGGTATTAAACTTAAGTTCTAGCCCTATTGGCCTAATCGATACATCTGGCTCTTTTCCATGAATGTAGATGATCATCCCTTAAATATTTTTGGAGTTAGTGCACAGTGTAAAGAATAAAATATTCTTATATGCAATATCAAACATTAGAGTTTTTTCAACTAGTTAAGGGAATTTCACATGTTAGTCTACAATTTTTCGTATAAACCCTTTTTGCTATGCGGATGACTGAACTTCAAGTTTGATTTTGATAATTAAACTTTAATATTGAAACCTTTTAGCAACAAAAGTCTGGTAAAAAATCGTAGTAATAAATCAAATGCTAGTCAATTTTGGATTCAAAACTACTCTAATCGTTTTAATGACTATCGCCATGACGGTGATGGGCATTATTAATAGCTCCCAAAAGTCCGACTATATTACTCCTGATGACGGTGGTGGATGGATTAAAACTTCTCGAGGAGTAGAGGCGGTAATTCTTGAAAAAAACGGTCCAGCAACCCGAGCAGGAATATTAAAGGGAGATATTCTACTTGCAATTAATGATGAACAAGTTACACGAGCAACTGACGTTTCGGAAAAACTTTATTTGCTTGGTGTTTGGTCAAAAGCAAAATATTCTTTAGCAAGAGCTGGGATCAACTACTCTACTACCCTAGTCATCACTCCCCAACCAACTAATTTACGTCTAAAGCAGTTTCTCGAATTGGTTGGTTTTCTGTACTTGTTCATTGGAGTCTTCATTTTCTTGAGGAGATGGAGAGCGAAAGGAGCCTTACATTTTTATAGCATCTGTCTAGCATCATTTGGAGTTTTCGCCTTTTCCTACACAAACAAATTAAACACATTTGATTGGTTAATTTATTGGTTAGATGCTATTTGCCTATTATTTTTACCTGCACTGTTTCTTCATTTTTGTCTTGCATTCCCTTATCCAAAAGCTTTTTTAGATCGTCTTCCACTTTTAAAGACTCTAGTTTACTTGCCAGCCTCACTGCTACTGCTAATTCAAGTTTTATTTATTCTGAACTTGTTAATTATTCAAGCTCCCCTAAGAACACGGATATTTCTTGATCAACTTCACATACTACATTTTTCAGGTCTGTTCATCTTAGGAACCTTCTCACTTACCCACACCTACTGGTCTAGTATTAATCTCACCTTAAGACAACAAATTAAGTGGATTGTACTCGGTACTATTTTCGGGACCTTTCCTTTCTTCTTTTTCTACGCTCTTCCATATTGGATGGGAGTCGTCCCTAACATTTGGATGGAGATTACGGTATTACCTCTAGTTTTCATCCCATTGACCTTTGGTTATGCAATTATCAAATTTCGTTTAATGGATGTAGACATTATTTTTAAGAGAGGGATGGCTTCAACACTAGCCTCCCTTGCCGTAGTTGGTTTTTACTTCGCTCTAATCGCAATTGTAAGTGAAGTTTTTCATGCCGCTGGAGCACACCCTGTTTATGCTGTTATTTCACTAGTTGTAGCAGGCTTTATGTTTTCGCCCTTACGAAATTGGATCCAGACCAAAGTAGATCAGTATTTTTACAAGGATCGTTATGACTATAAACAAACCCTACTTGAATTTGGGAAAAAGCTTAGTTCTGAAGTTAATGTCTCCCGACTTCTTGAGACTGTAGTAGAAAAAATCAGTACTACTTTAGCTGTCAATAACATTGCGGTGTTCTTAACTGTAGAAGAAAAACCAAATCAATTCTGGTTAGCCAAATCACTAGGGATTCAGCTAACAAACCCTAAATTAAACCTAGGATTTTTACATCCTCAGAACCCAAATTTGAATAAGGGGTTTTTATTTTATGAAGATTTTAAAAGCCTCACGATAGACCAGCTTGAGTACCACGAGATTCTTAAGCAGCTAGAGTTACACTATTATCTACCCTGCATTACTAAAGGTGAAACTATAGCTTATATAGGGCTAGGCAGAACCTCACGAGGAGAATTATTAACCAGTGAGGATGTTGAACTTTTGCAGACTATAGCTGGTTATGTGGCCATTGCCATGGAGAATGCTCGTCTTTATTACTCCGTTCATGAAAAAGCTGAACAACTCCAGCGACTTAAGGAGTACAGTGAAAGCATAGTAGCGTCTATCAGCGTTGGTGTAATTGTAGTTGATTTAGATGAAAGAATTGAAAGCTGGAACCCAGCTATGAAAAATCTTTTGGGCAGAACCAAAGAGGGAGTGCTCGGAAAATCAGTCAGTGATGTTCTACCACATTCGTTAATCGGTGAGATTCGTTCCCAACGAGGTCAAGATTTATCCGGTCGAGAGGTACTGAAACTCTATAAATGTCGCCTTACTATTGGTGATAAACCTAAAGTAGCTGATGTTACGGTGACCCCACTAATGGGTAAAGACAAACAGGTAACTGGTCAAATCATTATACTCGATGATAAAACAGAACGGGTGAGTTGGGAAGACCAACTTGCCCAATCAGAAAAGTTAACTTCTATTGGATTACTAGCAGCTGGTGTAGCTCACGAGGTCAATACTCCCTTGGCAGTCATTTCCAGTTACAGCCAGATGTTAGGTAAAAAAATCGGTTCAGATAGTCCTAACGGCCAAATTCTTGCAAAGATTATCAAACAGTCATTTCGAGCTTCAGAAATTGTCAATGGATTACTCAATTTTTCTAGAACAAATGAAACAGAATTTCGAACAGTTGAGGTCAACGACATTATTTCTGAAACTCTTTCTCTACTAGAACACCAGCTAAAGAGTGCTAGGATTCAACTTGAAAAAGATCTTGCTTCCTCTAATTCCCAGATCTATGGTAACCCAGGCAAGCTTCAGCAGGTATTCTTAAATCTATTTCTTAATGCCAAAGATGCCATGCCGCAAGGCGGAAAACTGTGCGTAAAAACTTTTTCTAAGGACACAGTTTTTCGCATTGAAATTCTTGACACTGGTGATGGTATTCCTCAAGAACACCTGCAAAAAATCTATGATCCTTTCTTCACTACTAAATCTACAGGAAGAGGAACTGGATTAGGATTGTCAGTAAGCTATGGAATTATTCAGGAACACTCAGGAAAAATCACCGTTGAATCAAAGCCTGGTCAAGGAACTCGTTTTATCTTGGAGCTTCCCACTGCAAGAAAGGTAGTAAATGCCTAAACATCAAGAATCTATTTTAGTTGTAGATGACGAACCCGCTATTCGTGACAGTCTAGAGACCCTGCTTTCTGAGGCTAATTATAGAGTTACATTAGCTAAAAATGGTTCTGAAGGACTAAAAAAGATTGGGAAGAATATCTTCGATTTGGTCTTATTAGATGTCATGATGCCCGACAAAAATGGTTTGGAAGTACTAGAAGAAATTCACCATTCTTCACCAGAAACTGCAGTAATCATGATTACTGCCTTCGGTACTATTGAAAATGCAGTAAAGGCTATTAAGTCTGGAGCATTAGATTATGTTACAAAACCATGGGACAATGAAAAACTTTTAATAGATATTCATAATGGAATTGAACATCAAAAGCTCCAACATGAAAATCGAGAATTAAAACGGGCTCTGAGACGCCAATATGAGTTTTCTAATATAGTTGGTAAAAGTGAACAGATGTTAAAAATTTTTGATTTGGTGGCTCAAGTGGCCCAAAGTCGAAGTACAGTTCTTATTCAAGGAGAGAGTGGTACAGGCAAAGAGTTGATTGCCAAAGCTATTCATGCTAACAGTAACCGAGCCAATAAGGCTTTTGTTACTGTTAATAGTGGAAGCTTACCTTCAGACTTACTGGAGAGCACACTATTTGGACATCTTAAGGGGGCATTTACTAGTGCCGTAGCATCAAAGAAAGGGCTTTTCGAAGTAGCAGATCAAGGATCTATTTTCTTTGATGAAATTGGTACCATTGGCCTCGATACTCAATCCAAACTTCTGAGAGTGCTCCAAGAAAAGGAGTTTATGAGACTGGGTGGTTTGGATACTATAAAAGTTGACACTCGAATTATCACAGCTACAAACGTCAACTTAAACATTCAAGTAGAACAGGGTACTTTCCGTGAAGACCTGTTCTATCGATTAAATGTTATTTCAATCCAGTTACCACCTCTTCGTGATCGCAAGGAAGACATTCCTTTGCTAGCTGCTCATTTCCTGCAAAAATTTTGTGATGAAAATAACAAGAATTTGCATCCAATTTCTCCTAATATACTAAATCTGTTAATGAAACACGACTGGCCTGGCAATGTTCGAGAACTGGAAAATGTAATCGAAAGAGCAGTTGTCCTGAGCTCTTCTGAGGAATTGGTAGAGGAATTGATTTCCCTAGATGCTTCTACAATTTCTGTAAAAAAAAATACTGATGGTCCTTTAGTATTAGATGGCCTGTCTCTATCTGGGAGAGTCGATAGTTTTGAAAAAAAATTAATTGTACAAATGTTGGAAGAGGTAAACTGGAGTCAAACTGAGGCTGCTAAGAAGTTTAGTGTAAAATTATCCACACTAAACTCTAAGATCAAACGATTAGGAATTGATGTCAAACAAAAAAATACTCGTTCATAGATTTTCAATTATTTCCGTTTTAATAATAAGGCCATCCCTCAAATTGATTGTAGTCATTATGTTATCTAAACTGAAAAATCCTAGTTTTAAATGGACGCACTATTTACACTTCAATTTTGGCAGAAGATTTATTAAAGAATGGGAGTCTTGAGATGTCACCTGTACTCGAACGTCTGAAATCTCAGATTCTAAAATCCAAAAAGCATATCGTATTCCCTGAGGGTGAAGATGACCGAATATTAGTTGCAGCCTCCAAAATTCTTCAGGAGGGCCTAATGCAACTAACCATCCTGGGAAATTCTAATTCCCTTGAACAAAGAAGTCGAGAATTAAACATCAACCTTGAATTCTGTAACATAATTGAGCCCAAATCCTCCAACCGAATAGAAACTTATGCCCAATTGTATTACGAATCTATGCAAGCTAAAGGCATTACTAAAGATGAAGCTAGAAAGAAGGTGCTGGATCCATTATATTTTGCAAATAGCATGGTAAGGTCAGGCGATGCAGATGGATCGGTAGCAGGAGCAATAAATACAACAGGTGAGACAGTGAGAGCGGCTTTGCGGGCTATTGGTCTGAAAGAAAATTGTTCCCTTGTATCTAGTTTCTTTTTGATACTATTTCCACCTAATTCTCAAAGAGCACTACGTTGTCTCCTATTTGCTGACTGTGCTGTTGTTCCCAATCCAAATGCTTCTCAACTGGCTGATATTGCAATTGCTACAGCCTATAATACGCAAAGATTATTAAATGTTGAACCTAAGGTAGCACTGCTCTCATTTTCAACCAAAGGAAGCTCTGCCCACCCCTTAGTTGAAAAGGTAGTTGAAGCAACCCTAACGGTTCGTGAGCGTTGCCCAAACTTGCTCATAGATGGAGAATTACAAGTCGATGCGGCATTAATCTCTGAAATTTCGAAAACTAAATCGCCAAATAGTGTAATCGGAGGAAGTGCCAACACCTTAATTTTTCCAGATTTACAATCCGGTAATATTGCTTATAAATTGACAGAAAGGCTAGCTGGTGCTCGGGCAGTTGGCCCGATTTTGCAGGGATTACAAAAACCAGCTAATGATCTATCGCGAGGTTGTAGTATTCAAGATATAGTGGATACTGCTTTAATCACAGCAATTCAGTCTGAGACCGACGAGAGTGGGTAGTATTATGGTGCGACAAAAAAAGATCTTTCTAGAAGCAGGACTGCTAACGAGGTCCTACGTTTCTCCGAAGCTTCTTGCGATTGCGTTTTCTAGCTAAAGCTTGCTTAACTCTCTTTTTTTCTCCCGGCTTGAGGTAAAACGAGTGTTTCTTAATCTCCTTGATAATATCGTGAGTCTGCACCTTACGTTTAAAACGACGTAAAGCGTTTTCTAAGCTCTCATCTTGCTGTACTCTAACTTCTGCCACTATTTTTCACCTTACCCTTACTTTAATATGCCTCAACTACAAGAAAACATTGAATTTTTATTTAATTACCGAGCCGCCGATCATAGGGGATTTATCAACCGCTGTCAAGGGAAATTGGTTCATTAAGGATTCTTTTTAAAATAAAGAGACTCAGTGACAAAGAAATTGGGATTAAATACTTATTTATTATTAAGGTTTATACTTCCTACAATTTTGTCTTTGCAGTGCAGAAAATAATTAATTTTAAGATGCCATACATCTTAATAGGCGATAACTCGCATCTTAATCATACATAATCTAAATCTTGAAATTTCAAGGATATAATCATCTGGAATTAACGGCTATGACTTGATTGATTGAAATAAAAATAGTATAAGTGACTTTAAGATTGAGAAATAAAGGATTCTATTATTAAAGATAAGAGGATTTTGATGACTTCCTTCAAAAATCTGCTTCAACAAAAAACTATTTTTTGCCCTAAATGTTCTCGCAGCATGTTTGTTGGCTTGAATTGTCGTTATATTAGCCATGCTCTAAAACACACTGCAATCAATAGCATTTTTGTTCTTTTGGCTGTAGTTTTCCTTATTTCATTTTATCCTTCTTCTATCTCGGTAATGTCAGCAAAGAAAAGCGCCCCAAAAAAGTATGTTACCGATGAGTATAGACAACAAGAAAGAGTGGTGTCACAGGTTCTACTACGTTTTTCTAGTATGGAGAGAGACCAAATTAGAAAGATTACTCAAATTATTCTTAAGAATTCCCAAAACAAAAATTTAGACCCTAAGCTGGTTGCGTCAATCATTGTTGTTGAATCAAGTGGAAACTCCTTGGCTATTTCTGCAAAGAAAGCCGTTGGTATTATGCAGATTCATGTGCCAACCTGGGGAAGAGTTGTCAATTTTGCTGAGCGTAACCCCTTTGATCCTGAAGTTAACATTGATATGGGTACTACTATACTGGCTGATTATCTAAAGCGCTACCAACTTCTCGAGACCGCTTTGTCAGCTTATGAAGGATCCCTTGGTTTATCTAGTTCTTATCCTGCTAAGGTCTTAGCTATCTATTATTCCCGTCTTCAATAAGAATCAGCGCCCGAGTTATTCATTATTTGTCCTAAAACCTTTGTTAATTCCCTGCCCAAGTTTTTCCTTAAATAGGAGGAAGATTTTAAATCTTGCCATAGTTCCTTTAGATTTTCAAAAGTGTCAAGATCTGATTTCGGAACTAACCCAGCCCATTGTATTAAGTGTTCTTCCAAAAGTATCATCGTCTGCTGATAAACTTTTGAAGTTCCCCAATCAATTCCTTTCAAAATGCATGGGACATAGGAAGAAAAACCTAAAAGATAATAACCGCCATCTAAAGCTGGTCCAATCACTACATCCTGATGTTGAAGAATTGCAATAGCCTCTTCAATATTATTAGATTCTAAACTAGGGCAATCTGTGCCAATAAAAATCACTTTTGAATAATTGTTCTCCATTCTGATTTTCAAGATATTCTCTAATCGCTCACCAAGATCCATACCAGTCTGGACATCTATGGAAATAGTTTCTGGAAAATTTAGATCAATTGCATAATCTAGTGCCTGCTGTAACCTCCCGGTCATACAGACTGATATGTCAATTGAAGGCCTAATAAGGAACTGAACTTGATGCAGTGTATTTTGAATAAGTGCCTGGTGCAATTTCAGACAATTTTTCGAAGAAAGAGGTGGATTCATTCTCGTCTTCACAGTTCCAATAATTGGGAACTTAGCGAAGATATTAATAGAAGTTCTGGTCATGTCACTTACTGCTTTTAAATTGAGATATGCGGTATGTTAATTCTCAATGCTCAGTATTACGGTGAGTAAAAAGGCAGTTTAAAGGATAAATAAAGAATTTCTCCTACTTCTTTCTAGTGGAAATTGGAGAAAATCAATAAATCTATTCTGCTGATTTATAAATGAATTTTATGGCCTGTTCTTCTACATTCATAACCTACAACTAGGAAAGTCTTAAATACATTGCTTATTGTCTAACATACTTAGTGAGGACCTTCGCGTTAGGCGGCGCCTGGCCTTTAGTATAGGAAAAAGTGACTTGGCCAACATAAATGTCACCTCGGGAGTCAAGAGCAACTGAATGAGGGGAAAAGAATCTTCCCTCACCGTAAGGATCCTTCTCACTCCACTCAGATAGGATTTCACCTTCTGGGCTTCGGATGGTCATCCGGGCGCCTGGTTCATCCAACCGTGCTTTTTCACCAGCCATAAAAATTCCACCTATTTCAGCCACATAGAAATTTCGCTCATTATCCTGGCATAAGCTATTGGGCCACCACACTTCCTTCCATTGACCAATAAACGTGCCCTGATCAGAAAAAATCTGAATTCGACAGTTTGCGCGATCAGCAATGTATACCTGCCCTTCCGGATCTACATAAACACCATGTGGTAAATTAAATTCAGATGGTTGGCTCCCAGGCTCTCCCCAAGAAAGAAGAAGGTCACCATTATTTGTAAATTTATGAACTCGTGAATTTCCATAACCGTCAGAAACATAAATTTCTCCTTGAGGAGAAAGAGCAACGTCAGTCGGAGTATTAAATGGGGGACCAGAGCGTAGCACATCCAAATGATCAGGAGGGACATAACCTGTATCAGGCACCCCATCTTGGGGTTGTAAGGTCATTAGTAATTCACCATTGGGCGTAAATTTCTTTATCCTATGTCCCTGATCATCAACACAATAAACAGAATCGTCAGGGGCAATAAATATCATATGGGGTCTTGTAAATAAGCCCTGACCCCAAGAATTTAAATAGTTGCCATCACGGTCAAAAATAACAACTGGATTTTCTGCCCGACAAAAAGCATAAACTCGATCTTGCGAGTCAACTGCAATACCTGGAACTTCTCCAAGTTTACATTCCAAAGGGGGCTTAGCCCATCCTTCCACTTCTTCAAAAACAAATTGCCCAGATCCAAGTTTCAAAGGATTCTCCTTAATCAGTATTTTTCAAAAGATTCTGCAAGATAATCACTTCATATTAGAAGTTACTAACGCAACATGTCAACTTTATCCATCGATGCACCATAAAGATTGAAAATTAGATTAAACCAACTATTAAGATCATTGATTAAATATAGCATCTCAAACTAGTCTTACTTGGTTGTGTTCTTCTTCTATGTCATAATTAAACCCCTTTAGAAGGTCATGATTCTACCTAGAACCAAACTATATTTCTAAGTCGAATGGAAAACAATAATACCCAAGGACTGTTAAAAAAATACTGGAATCAGAATGTTCTTATTATGGTTATATTGCTTTCCCTTTGGGCATTAGCAGGTCTAGGAGCTGGAATCTTTTTTGTTGATTGGCTTAACCTCTTTAAACTACCTACAACCGGTTTTCCACTTGGTTTCTGGTTTGCTCACCAAGGGAGCATCATTGCTTTTGTTCTGCTGATTTTGATTTATTGCTTACTAATGAATTACCTTGATTCTAAATATCATTCTGATTTAAACCGGTTTCAAAACAATAAATAAACAATGAGTGTACTTGCTTGGACCTACCTTTTTATTGGCTTTACCTTTGCCCTTTATGTGTCTATAGCCTGGCTAAGTCGAGTCCGTGATACCAAAGGATTTTACGTAGCTGGCCAGGGAGTTCCCGCACTTGCAAATGGTATGGCCACTGCTGCTGATTGGATGAGTGCGGCATCCTTTATCTCTATGGCTGGACTTATATCCACCATGGGTTATGCAGGGGGCGTCTATTTGATGGGGTGGACTGGAGGTTATGTCTTGCTGGCCTTACTGATAGCCCCTTATCTGCGAAAATTCGGTCACTATACTGTCCCTGATTTTATTGGCGACCGTTTTGAATCTAATATCGCACGCTTAGTTGCCGTAGTTTGTGCCATCTTTGTTAGCTTTACCTATGTTGCAGGTCAGATGCGAGGTGTTGGTGTAGTGTTTAGCCGTTTTTTAGAGGTGGATATCAATGTTGGGGTAATCGTTGGTATGGCCATAGTTTTCATTTATGCCACCTTAGGTGGAATGAAAGGAATTACCTGGACCCAAGTAGCTCAATACTGGGTACTTATTACTGCCTTTCTTATTCCCGCTATAGCCATCAGTATTCGCCTAACGGGCCATTTTCTTCCACAAATAGGTTTAGGAAGTACATTGATAACAAATGACGCTGGAATGCAGGAAATTTATCTACTTGAGAAATTAAACCACATCTTAGTAGATATAGGTTTCGACCCGTATACGGCTACTTTTGTTGGCAAGTGGGATAAAGTTAATGTGACTCTCGTGGCACTAGCTCTGATGGTGGGTACAGCTGGTCTACCCCATGTAATTGTACGTTTTTATACCGTAAAAACAGTTAAAGCCGCCCGGTGGAGTGCTTTTTGGGCTTTGTTTTTCATCTCATTACTTTATTTAACTGCCCCTGCAACTGCAGCATTTTCTCGATATTTCATGATTGAAAGCCTGAATGGAAAAACTGCTCAAGAACTGCCCGTCTGGTTTAATAACTGGGAAAAAACTGGATTAATCTTGTGGTTGGATAATGGAGACGGCAAGGTAAATTATTCAGCAGGTCAAGATAATGAAATCTTTCGTAGTGGAAACATCCCCACTAGTGAATTAACAAATATCACTCAGGCCCATAACCAATGGCTAACCAGTAACGGTTCGTCTGGTACTGAAGGACGTAAGATCCTTCGACAAGCTGGACTTTCAGGGCCCGATCGAGACATCATTGTATTAGCTACTCCTGAAATGGCAGAGTTAGCTAACTGGATCATTGCATTAGTTGCTGCCGGTGGTCTTGCAGCGGCACTATCAACCGCCAGTGGTCTTCTTCTAGTTGTTTCCTCCAGTGTGGCCCACGACGTTTATTATCGAATTATTAATCCAGCTGCCACTGAAAAACAGCGCTTGCGGATAGGGCGTATCGTCATTGGTATAGCAGTGGTCATTGCAGGACTCTTTGGGATTTATCCTCCAGCCTTCGTAAGCCAGGTTGTAGCTTTTGCTTTTGGACTTGCAGCTGCTAGTTTTTTCCCAGCAATCGTCCTTGGAATTTTCAGCAAACGGCTCGGAACTATTCCTGCCGTGTGTGGAATGATTGTTGGAATAGCCTTCACAGCTTTCTACATCATAGCCACGGTTTTCTTTCAGATGGATCTGTGGACCTTTGGTGTGGCAAAACAAGGCATAGATCCACAAGGCATCGGTACTGTTGGAATGTTATTGAATTTAATAGTTACAATCTCTCTCAAACAGTTCTTCCCCGAGCCTAGTATGAAAACCCAGAACCTCATTGATTCCATCAGAGCACCCGAGACTACTGGTTCTTAACTCACGATCTAACAGTCCAATATTTCTATTACCCCAAAGATGATTTTCCAATTAGATTTTACTTAGGATTTCTTAAAACTTAAAGTCTGGAAGATTTTCAGTGGTAATATGATTTTCTCTTTTATTAATTGAAACTAGGTTTTTAAGCTAAAGATTTCGTTTTTGGATTCCTTAATTAGGACCTCTGAAAAATGAAGGGTATCAAGTCGACCGTCATCCCTTGTTGATGAAGGGACCAGAAGAACAAACTCAGCTTGATCAAATGTATTGAATAAAATATAACAGAGGCGTAACTGAGAAATTAAAGGAGCATTCGTTATGCGGAAATCAGGAAAAAGAATTGGACCTACGTCAACCTGAAATTTACTTTCGGGCGGATGGACATTCATATAAGGGATTGGATATTCCAATATTGCTTGCCAAACATGGTTAGAGTCTTCGACTTTGGTCAATCCAACAAGAGATTTTGAATTCAAAGTTGCATCAGTTATTTGCTGGGGGTCCTTAAGGGAATCTGCACTAGTAAGTTTCATATTAAATCGATACTCTGTCAGGTAAGATGATTGGCCACTGAAGGTTTTAATCTTTTCTCCTATCCCGACTACCTGACTGATATCCCTATCATGAGAAGCAAACCTCTTATCTTGTCGCATCTTATTCTGAGCACAAATACTCCAAACATGTGAAGTTGGTGTCTGCGTTATGCCTCCCTCCTGATACATGTACTCTCCTATGCATTCCTTTGCTAAATAAAATTGTTGAGAGTCTTCTGTCTCCTTATTAATCAGCTCACACCTGCTGAGAACTTGAGCTCGACAGGTATTTCTTTCAATACCATCACGAGCTGAAGTAGTAAAAACATAGCAATGCTGATAATCATGTAGATTCATAGCGCGGTCCTCCCAACAAATATTATAGCAATCAGCCTATATAAATGGAAAATATGCCAAGTAATTCCCAGATACAATAGATAACTAATGATAAACCTTACAAGCAAGTTTTAAATTAGTCTTATTTTACCCTTCTAACTTCTTTTGTAACTTACTACCAATAAACTTGTTCATTCTATTCGAGTCTACATGCATTCGTCTTGATTGTGATAACATGACTACATAGGATAACCATTTAAAAAATTGTAGCCGTATAAAACCTTTTTTCTAGGCAACCAAAGGTAATTTCGAAGTATTTATCTAGAAATACTTTAAAGAGAGGCTCTTCTTGATGACAAAACACCCAGAATGGGTCATGGATCCCAAAGACTTCCCCGTATGGCAAGCCCCTGATGATTCTCGTAGATTGAACGTATTAGTAACCGAAGATACCTGTTCCGCTAAAACCATGGCAGCAGGGTTTTTCTGGTTGCACCCGGGTCATGAAACTGAGGCTGACATTCACCCAAATTCCCCCGAAATATATTACGTCGTTAGCGGACAGGCAAAACTTGTCATGGACGGTGAAGAATATAGAGTGAAAAAAGGAATGACAGTCTACATTCCAGCTGGGGTTGTGCACCAGTCTTTTAATGACGGTGATGAGGATCTATGTTACTTCTATGCCTTTGCCCCACCTCCCCTAGAACCAAGTAAGGTGGAAACCCAGGGCTGGCACCAAGTTGAATTTCGGTAAAAGAGGATAATATCAATGAATATAATAAAAACGAAGGTTAATTTTTCTCCAAAAATGGGTTTTCGACTATGTCTTCTAGGAACTATGTTTCTCCTGTTATTCCATAGTTGCATCACTGAAAAAGACATTACAGTAGATCAGAAGGCTAGTTGGATAGCAGGTGACCACCACATTCATAGTAAGTTTAGCGTCAGTTTCAATTCTGAAACCGACCCTCAACGGACCTCACCTATTATTGGTGGTGGAGCTAATTATTCGATTCCAATGAATGCACTCATGGCCAGACGGTCAGGACTTTCCTGGATGGTAGCAACTGATCATGGTGGACCTAATCACAGTAAAGTAAACCTGGAAAAAGCTTACCCAGAATTGGTACTTTCTCGAGAACTTGTGCCTGAAGTAATTCAGTTTTTTGGACTCGAACTAAACCCTCCAGGAGCTGATCACAGCAGTCTTATTATTCCCAATGATGACAATGAGGCACAACAGCTATTTGTACTCGAGTCAAAATTTGACAGAGCTGAAGTATTTCCTATTGACCCAGAAAGAAACACTGAGCCTAGAATGATTCAAGCTCTTGAATTTATGGACAAGCTGAAACCAAAGCCTATTCTGATCGCTAATCATCCCTCTCGTTCAGCCCAAAAAGGGAAACAGTATGGATTAGATGATCCAGCTGAGCTCCGGAAGTGGAATGACACCGCACCCGAAGTCTCAGTTGGCATGGCTGGGGCTCCAGGCCACCAAGCTGCCACTCTCAATCCTGATAACACCCCAAAACTGAAGGGTTTTCGTGGTGGTTACGGCCGATTACCAACTAGAGGTGGATTTGATCCTATGACCGCTCGACTTGGCGGTTTCTGGGATTCAATGTTGGGTGAAGGTCGTCATTGGTGGATCACGGCCAATTCTGATTCTCATGTGCACTACACCGAAGGCGGATCTGATTTCTGGCCTGGCGAATACTCCAAGACTTATGTCTACGCAGAAAAATCCTATGATGCCATCCTAGAGGGAATCAGGTCTGGCCGCGTCTTTGTTACAACTGGCGACCTGATCTCGGAACTTGATATATCGGCTCAGTTCGGGAATAAAAC
>Ga0310345_10001799_pt1 | contig 22950 bp, 17 predicted proteins | sample HC15DNA20500_MG_FD_204667 | JGI IMG/M metagenome (GOLD analysis project Ga0310345, IMG submission 204667) | Marine microbial communities from station ALOHA, North Pacific Subtropical Gyre - HC15-DNA-20-500_MG | ecosystem: Environmental > Aquatic > Marine > Oceanic | place: Pacific Ocean: North... | reverse complement strand
CGACCGAGCTGGTTATGACCGCCAAGGCCGGGACGTCGCTTGCCGAGATTAATCGGTGTCTTAATTGTGAAGGCCAGATGTTGGGGTTTGAGCCGCCGGAATATGGGCCCAATTCAACGATCGGGGGCGTAATTGCCAGTGGTCTTGCGGGGCCTGCACGGCCTTATCGGGGTGCAGTTCGGGACTACGTGCTTGGTGTCGAAATAATTAACGGGCACGGGGAGGTAATCCGTTTTGGTGGACAGGTAATCAAAAATGTGGCGGGCTTCGACGTTTCGCGCCTGATGGCGGGTGCTCTGGGAACCTTGGGCGTCATAACGCGGGTGTCTCTACGCGTACTCCCCCAACCAGAGCGCGAGGCGACATTGATTTGGTCCTTGCCAGTGGCGAGGGCGCGGGGAAAGATGCTGCATTTGGCCCGTAAGCCCTGGCCACTTTCTGCCATGACTTACGATGGAAAGTACCTTCGGGCAAGGGTGTCGGGCGGCGAATCTGCGGTGGAGGATGCTATCGCCCAGTTAAGTCCCGATACCTATCATGATGATAACGGTTATTGGACCGGGCTCCGTGATCAACAGTTGGATTTTTTTAAAACGGCAAACGAGTCGGTCTGGCGGTTGTCGTTGCCACCGGCGGCTCCAGATATGGATCTTGATGGGCAATGGTTGTGGGATTGGGGAGGTGCTCAGCGCTGGTTATCCTCGCCGACAGCGGGGGATGCCCTGCGGGGGCAGTGCGCTGCATATGGAGGACACTCTACTTGCTTCATTAATCGAACTTCAAACCCTGACGCTGAATGTTTTACACAGCCCTCTCAGGCGTTAGGAAACCTTTTCTCGCGGCTGAAGAAAGCCTTCGATCCGGAGAATATTTTTAACCCGGGTCGGTATTACGGCTGGATGTGATGCGCACGCTTGTGGCGAAGGAAATGGAAAACGCGGCTTTTACGTCCGAAGCCGCCGCAATTGTCCGCAGCTGCGTCCATTGCGGCTTTTGCAACGCGACGTGCCCGACATACAAATTAACAAACGATGAGCTGGAAGGGCCGCGGGGGAGAATATACCTAATCAAATCCATGTTAGAGGATGTTGATATTGGCCCAGTAACCCGCACTCATCTCGATCAATGCTTGGTCTGCCGCAATTGCGAGACCACCTGTCCCTCCGGGGTCGAATACGGCCGTCTATTCGATCTTGTTAGACCCCATATACGGCGTTCGGTTGCGTTACCCGTTAAAGATCGCGTGAAGCGCTGGCTAATAACGCGAATTGTTCCGAAGCCGCGACGTCTGGCACCGATCATGGCAGTTGCGCGATGGCTGCGACCGCTCTTCCCGGCGACGCTAAAGCGACGGATTCCACCCAAACCAGTGATACGAGTTCGTCAGTACCCGGTTCACCGCCGTAAAGTTCTACTCTTAGCTGGCTGCGCACAACCAGTTATGAACCCAGCCATCGATGCGGCCGCATCTAGTGTATTCAACGCTCTTGGAATCACTTTGGAACGCTGTTCCGGCGTCGATTGCTGCGGGGCGCTGACTTACCATCTAGGGCTTTGGGAAGAGGCGGTTTCTACAGCAAAGGTAAATGTCGACGCTTGGTGGCCACGTGTCGAAAAAGGCGTTGAGGCGATTGTGGCAACTTCTTCTGGGTGTGGTGTGCAACTCAAAGAATATGCTCGAGTATTAGCGGATGAGCCGGGCTACGCCGAACGCGCACGTACGATCCAAGATCTCGTTAAAGACCCAATTGAGATCGTAGACGCTGGGGCCTTGGCCCGCATTCTTGAACGTCCGACTGATGCCATAGCCTTTCATTCGCCATGTACCTTGCAGCATGGGCAACGTTTGGCCGGTCGTGTCGAGGCACTACTCGAGCATCTGGGTTGGCAACTCACCCCAGTTGTCGACGCACATTTATGTTGTGGATCTGCGGGATCTTATTCTTTGTTATATCCAGAGACGGCGGAGCATCTTCGAAAAGAGAAGCTTAGCAATCTAATGGCGGGTTATCCTCGGGAGATAGTTACCGCCAACATCGGCTGTCAGCTACATCTCGGGGCTTCGGCGCCGGTTCGAGTGCGTCACTGGCTTGAGTTACTAGCCGATCACCTACCTTCGAGTTGAGAGTCGTTCTTCGTAGGAGGGCTCTAGCGTTTGGATCATCTCAACGAGCGCATCCACTGCGGCGCGTATGAATCGACCGCCGGATTCGGCCGAGGCGACGTGCGGATCACCGAACACGGAGGCATGGTTGGTCTCAGGATCGGGGCGTCGGCTATACGTACGGGCCGGCGTCACGGGTGCTACCAGATCCCAACCCACGAGCGGCGTGTATACGCCTTCCAGGCGTTCCATGTGTACAAGTTTTGGGCGAGTTTTGAGTTGGAAAGAGGTTTCGAATTCGCCACCGTGACCCATTCCACCAACTTTTGATGTGCGCAAAGCATGGATCGCGTTGGCGCCTGGCTCCCAATAGCTAACTGCCGTGACTTTGAAGTCGAATTCCAAATCTAATTCATCGACCAAACGTCGAGCCACAGCGTCGTTGGAGGTGCCGTTGGGTCGGTTTCCGTTCAATAGTAGGATATGTTTGAAGCCTTGACGAATCAGAGCCGAGCCGATTTCAAACAGAATTTCTTGATAGGTCTCGACAGATAAAGAAATCGTGCCACAGAAATGCTCGAAAGTTTTTGACACGCCATATGCGAGAGGCGGAGCGACGACCGCGTTGATTTGTTCAGCTACAAGGACCGCCATCTCTTCGGCCTGGTGAGTATCAACGTCTGTCGGTAGGTGTGGTCCGTGCGCCTCCGTTGCGCCGGTGGGTAAAATAACCATACGTTGCGCCGCAATGGCATCACGTATTTCTTCCCAAGTCATGTGAGCCATCTTAGTTTCCATCGATCGCGACCCCGAAAATTGCCAAAAACAGTCGAACAGTGTACTTCTTTCCTATGCGAGGGAAACAAGTACACTGCGCAATCGAGTTTTTAGGAATGAACGTATCAAAATGACCAAAATATCGGAATCATTCACTGTCGCACAACCTGCAGATCAAGTTTGGGTTTTTCTTCAGGACGTCTCGCAGGTCGTACGTTGTCTACCAGGACTTGAGCTCACGGACCAACTTGGCGATAACGTTTACCGGGGCCGAATCAAAATCAAACTAGGTGCAGTGACGTCTGCTTTTGAGGGCGAGGCAACGATCCTTGAGGTGGACGGCAATAACCGTGCTAGCCGTATCTCGGGCAAGGGTGTGGACAAAAAAGGCGGCAGTCAAGCGCGGGCTGAATTCGGATATCGCGTCGCCGAAACTGAAAGCGGCGCGAAAGTCACCGTTGACGCAGATATAAAACTGACGGGAACTCTGGCGCAAATGGGGCGCACCGGGATCGTCACAGACGTGGTTCGGGAATTGACTCAGGAATTCGCAGCAAATCTTGAATCTAAGTTAGCCGCAACGGGAGCACCCGGTAACGATTCGAGTGAGGCTATGGAAACTGCAGAAGCACTGAGCGGGGGGAAGTTACTGATGGCCTTCGCGCGTGGACGATGGCGTGCCCTGCGCAGCGTGTTTTTTACGCTTTTCGGTCATTAAACCTGTTCTAAGTTTCGCGCGCGTATTGGTCTTTATAGGCTTCGGCATCTGTTAAAGCTGCATGCAGTGAACTCGGCGAAAGTGGCACCTCAAGCAGGCGACCGATTCCAAATGGTTTCAGTGCGTCTTCGATCGCGCTGACGACCGTCGCGGCCACCGCAATCACCCCGGCTTCTCCCACGCCTTTTACACCTAATGGATTCAAAGGTGATGGCGTTTCAAAATGGACTATTTCAATTTCGGGTACTTCAGTCGCGTATGGCATCAGGAAGTCCATGAAATTCGCATTTCTTGGGTTACCTTCTTCGTCGAATTCGACCCGCTCGTATAGTGCGCCACCGATCCCTTGTGCCACACCTCCGCGAATTTGGCCTTCCACAATTGCCGGGTTGATCATCCGGCCGCAGTCGTGGAGGCATATGTATCGGAGGAACCGCACGGTGCAAAATTCGGGGTCTACTTCTACGACTGCGGCGTGTATCCCGTATGCCCAAGTTGCGCACGGTGGGCTATAGTAATCTTGGGCTTGAATGCCTGGGTGCTCCCCTTCCCCAAGGGCCGGACCGTCATGCTTGGCCCGTTTCGCGAATTGCGTAGCTGATTTGCTAGCCTCGCTGAACCCATAGCGCAGTGGGTTGGCGAGTGTAGCAATTTCGGCCAACGTTACGCTTCTCTCTGGCATCCCTTTGAGGCGCGCTTTCCCATCGATTAACTCGAGATCAAGCGGTGCGGCTTCGAGCATTTCCGCAGCCCTTTTGAGCAGCTGCTCGCGGACGGCAACCGCGGTTTTGTAGATCGCGTTGCCGCTGACCACAGCAGCTCGACTAGCAAACGTCGCGACGCCCCAGTCATAGGCTTGGGTGTCGCCTTCCACGACGATCACGTCGGCGACGGGTACACCCAGTTGGTCCGCTACAATCTGCGCGAAGGCCGTTTCGTGTCCCTGCCCTTGTGCGGCGAGTCCGGTGTTGACGTAGACTTTGCCGGTATTGGGGTGCACGCGTATCTGACCTCCCTCGTAAGGCCCGATTCCTGTGCCTTCGACGTAACAGGCAAGGCCCAACCCCAGATACTTACCTCTCGTGCGGGCTGCCCGTTGCTCCGATCGAAACGCGTCTAGATCGACGGTCTCGGTGATCTTGTCTAAAGCCCCGATATACTCGCCGCTGTCATACCGCACTGGTAGCCCATCTGCGAATAGTAGACCTTCTCGTTCGTAGGGAAATTCGTCTGGCGTGATCATATTTCGACGTCGGACGGCGAGACGATCGAGTTCCAATTCATCGGCTAATTTATCCATCGCCCGTTCGATGGCGAAGCAGGCCTGTGGTCGCCCACATCCGCGGTAGGGGGACACAGGGACAGTAGGTGTATAGATAGCTTTGAACTTAATCCAGATATTGGGGATCCGATACGGGCCGGCTATGGAAGTCGAGGCCACCTGTGCGACGGCGATCCCGTAGGGTATGAATGCCCCGGTGTCGTGAAGGAATGAATCCCGCAAACCGAGGACCTCGCCTTCCTTCGTTGCAGCGAGTTCAAGCTCATGGATCTGGGCTCGTTCTTGATTGGAGCTGAGAAAATTTTCCTGCCGGTCTTCTATGTACTTAACCGGACGCCCAAGCTCGATGGCAGCGTAGGGTACAAGGACCTCGTCCGGATAAAACAGCATCACCTTCTGCCCGAAGCCGCCGCCTACGTCTGGGGCAATAACTCGAACCTTGTCTTCGTCGATGTCGAATAAGGCCGCGAGGCCACCACGGATCGAAATCGGTGCTTGTGTACCATCCCAAACCGTTAGTTCGCCCGTAACGCCGTCATGTCGGGCGGCGACTGAGCGACATTCCAGGGGAGCGGCCGTGCTACGCTCGATCCGCACACGGATCTTGGTTATGTGCTCCGCTTGTACAAAGGCGGTATCGGGATCCCCGGAGCGTTGCTCAAATTCCGCCGCAACGTTACCTGGTACTTCCGAATGGACTAAATGACTTCCTGGACTCGCAGCGGCTTCGAGATCGGGGGTCACTGGGAGTGGGTCATAGTCTATGTCTATGAGCCTCAGCACGTCTTCGGCCACATAGCGATCGACGGCTACGACCATTGCCACGGCTTGGCCGACATGAAACACGTCGTCGCGTGCGAGCGGGCGCTGTGTCCGGGCCCCAGTCAGAGATGGATGAGGTACTAGCAGGGGTAACTCATTATCGAGGGTACCAATGTTGTCGCACGTATATATTTTTACGACCCCCGGATGAGCGCGCGCCTCCTCGATATCGATAGTTTTGATGCGAGCCCGTGCGAACGGGCTTCGAAGAAAGGCGGCGTGGAGTGCTCCCGGTAGCGAAATATCGTCCACGTAGGCCCCTTCACCCCTGAGTAGGCGTGGATTGGCATTGCGTCGGACCGGCTCGCCAAATGTTTGCGTTGACATATCTCTAAGTTTTCTTTGCCATGAGCGCCGCGGCCTGTCGAACGGCTGCTACGATGTTTTGATAACCTGTGCAACGGCACAGGTTGCCGGAAAGGATTTCCCTGATACTTTGCTCCGACAGGTCCGGGTCAGCCGTCCGTTCTAGGTAGTTTACGAGAGCCATTAAAAAGCCGGGCGTACAGAAACCGCACTGCAGTGCATGGTGTTCGTGAAAGGCTTGCTGTAGAAGGTGTAGCGTCCCATCACTTGCGGCCAAGCCTTCGACAGTGCGGATGTCTGCACCGTCCATCTGCACCGCGAGGGTCAGACACGATCGACCAGACCATCCATCGATGATTACCGTGCAGCAGCCGCAAACACCGTGTTCGCACCCCACGTGAGTACCGGTGAGGCCCAACTCGTGGCGTAAAAAATCGCTGAGCAGCATTCGGGTGCTTACGGTCCAGCTGATTGGCTCTCCGTTTACCGTAAGGTTAATTTCCCGCGTTGGGTCCGTCGAACGAGGCATAGAGGCTGTAGGGCGTCGATTATTCATCGGCGTGCCCTGGAAGCGGCTCGTTTTACGGTACGCGCCACTAAAGCTGCCAGTACATGAAGACGATAGACCCCGCTCGTTTGCGTGTCGTCGACTACCTCGACGCAATCGGCTGCGGCTTTCCCTGCGTCTGCGAGCGTCTGCGCGTCTAAGCGACTACCGATTAGTTTTTGTTCCACGATGTTCAGGCGGACGGCACGCGTGCCGATGCCAAAAGCCGTCAGCTTTGCACTCGCGCAAGTCCCATCCCCGTCTAAGCTCAGGAGCACGCAAACTCCGGCTACTGCGTAATCGCCGCGCCGGCGGCAGACTTCATCGATCGCCCAGCCTGAATTGGGCGACAGCTCAGGGAAATAGGCTGCGGTTATGATTTCGTCACTCCGGACCGTAGTCGTAAGATGAAATCGAAAAAGGTCTTCGGCGCTGATAAGGCGGACGCCTTTTGCGCCCGCGACCTCAACGGCTCCGCCCGTAACGAGCAGGACCGCGGGCAATTCCGCTGCGGCGTCTGCATGCGCGAGACTACCTACGATCGTGCCGCGATTGCGAATGGGGATGTGAGCGACGTAGTGCAATGCTTCGCGCAAAAGTGGATTGGCCTTATGTATCCGCTCGTCTAACTCGACCTGTCGCTGACGGACCATTGCGCCGATCTTTATCTGACTGTCGACGAAATCGATACCGCTTAGGCCGACTACCTGACCAATATCTACAATAGCGTCGGGCGTGCCTAGGCGAAAGTTGAGCGTCGGGATTAGACTTTGCCCCCCAGCAAGCACCGCACTTGAATCATAATTAGTTAGGGCGTCTATTGCGGCGTCGAGTGATGCCGGTGCCACATACTCGAATAATGATGGTTTCACGAAGCCGGTCCTGTCGCAGCAAGAAACCCCTCTTCCGCAGACCAAGGTGCGTCCGGGTCATCCCACCCATCAGGCCATACTATGCCGCCCGATCGCTTTACCTCATCAAAATACGGTCCTCGATCAAACGCTGCTAATGGACCACGTTGCGCGACCAGTTTCTTGCGAAGGGATCGAGTGGCGGGTTCGTCTACCTCGGGCGTTTCTCTATTTTCACTTAGTATCACGCCATAGCATTCGCGTGCTGCTTCCGCTGAAACAACTCCGCACTCAACGTCATAACGAACCCGTTCAGTCTCTCGGGTTAGCGGATCGCCCCATCCGCCACCTCCTGTCGTGACGATGTGCACTACGGAACCGGCCTCAACCGCAATATCATCCGCCATACCGGAAACTGCTGCTTTTTGTCCGGCCGGGTTCACGACGCTGATGGCGTAATTTCCCCCATGTTGGCCACCGTTCACGCCGTAAGTGTGTAACAGCGCTCGATCCGCATTGGACAGCAGTTTGGTATCCGTCAACACTCGTACCTGCTTGTCGTATCCACATCCACCGCGTCGTAATCCAGCCCCGCATGAATCCTTCGCCAGACCAAGTTTCTCTATGCGTACTGGATAGCGCGCCTCGGAAAACTCTGCGGGTAAATTCCTAGAATTAGGCACCACATGTACTACGTCACTACCATCGGCCCAAGGTCGTCCTGGGCCGCCACCTCCCAGTACCTCTCGGAACAGAAAGAAATTTTCATTGGTTTTTCCTCCATGTAATCCCCAAATACGGATGGTTTCGTGGTCAGCGGGCATACGTCCGCCCGTTGCTTTGGACAAAAGCGCCGCGAACACACCCAGAGATCGCAGCAGGATAAAAAAACGCATGCCGGAGGGTTTTCCGAAAGTCGGTGTGACCAATGTGCCCTTGTCGGGAAATTTCACTTCAATGACATCGAGAACGCCCTCATTCATATCTATTTCGGCCGCTCGGTCAGGTGTATCGGCGAGTGAGCGTAGTACAGGCGCCATCCATTTGCGCACGAAGTTACCTTCGCTGTAATCGATAGGCCAGTTGATCGGGCCGTTCGCTTCTTTGTCGGTGCCGGTGAAGTCGAGGAGAATCTTGTCCGCAGTTTTGGTCATTGTTATGCGGAGCGCGTGCATTTTCGATGCATCGACGCCGTCATTCTCGATGTAGTCTTGCCAGTGATACGTTCCGTTTCGTATTTTCGGCAGGAGTTCCCGTCGCAATGTCTCTGCACAGTTCTGGATAATCCGGTCGAACGCAGCTTCGAGCGTTTTGTGTCCATATCGATTTGCCATCGCAATGATCCGTCGTTCACCTAGTCGTGCAGCACCGATCTCTGCATCGATATCGCCCTTTAAATGTTCGGGGAGTCGGGAATTACGTTCGACTATTCGATAAGCTGCTTCATTCAAGTTGCCACGCTCATAAAGCTTGATTGGCGGTATCACCAACCCCTCCTGCCACATATCGGTGGCATGCACAGGTAGACTGCCGGGTACAGAGCCTCCAACGTCGTCGTGGTGACCGAAAACTTGACTGAAACCAATCAAATTTTCTTCGTGGAAGATCGGTACGGTAGTACACAGATCTGGTACATGACCTATGCCGCCGCAGCTGTTGTAGGGGTCGTTCCAGAAAAAAACGTCTCCCGGACAGATGTCATCGATTCCAAAGTATTCGAAGACCGGTTCCACCAATGCCGAGTACGAACGACCGGTTAATTTGCGGCCTCGTGCGTCGAATAGAGCCACTCTGTAATCGTGCTGATCGCGTATCATGGGCGAGCGGGATGTTCGCTCAACCGCGGCCTCTATTTCCAGCTCCGCGGAACGTATAGAGCCGAGAATAACCTCCAGTTCAACAGGGCCCAATGTCTTAGGTGCAGCGAGGTTCAGGATGTTTTCTCCATTATCAGGTTGCCGTAGTCGTCTACGCGCAGCGACCAGAGTTGAGGTACAACTATTGTGGACCCGTATTCTTCCACAATTACAGGTCCGGTGAGCGAATTCTTCGCGTTTAAATCGGTACGGCTAAAGATCGGACAGTCGGTCCAACCTTGTTCTCGCCAATAAACGGGGCGTGTTGCCGAGCGGGTTGGCGCCCGACCGGTCCTGATGGATGGTATCTCTGGACGGTGTACTAGGCCGGTTGCTTCCACGCGGAGGTTGACCACTTCGACATCTTGTTCACCTTCGTATTCGAAACCGAAGGTTTGTTCATGCACGCGATGGAATTCGCGCCACAAGTAATCGACTGCCTTGTTGCCCGACACATCCGCCGGTACGTCAACAGCTATTTCATGGCCTTCGCCGGCGTAGCGCATATCGCTCGAACGTCGGATTACGATGTTTTCAGAAGTGACGCCCTCAGCAGCGATCTCTTGCATGCCTTGCGCTTCCAGTTGCCGCCAAGCCTCTTCTATCTCGCTAGACTTGGCTTTGGATTGTTGGCGGACCAAGGTGCGGATGTAATCGCGCTTTATATCAGATACGTGCAGGCCGAAGGCCGACAGGTTTCCTGGATTTGGAGGCGAAATCACCACCGCGATATCGAGAAAGTCCGCAACATCAGTGGCAAACATTCCACCTGCGCCCCCAAATGCTATTAATGCGTAGTCCTTGGGTTCGCGCCCCTTCATCACGGTTACCTGCCGAATACCGTTGACTTGGTTGGCCGCCGCGATTTCAAAAACGCCGGCTGCTGCCTCTTCAGTCGTTATGCCAAGATGTCCCGCAAGCTCGGTAAAAGCTTTTCGAGCGGCTTTGCCATCGAGCACGATTTCACCCCCCAGCAAGGCTGTCGGTAAACGTCCCAACACGACCGCGGCGTCGGTGACCGACGGCTCGACACCTCCACGCCCGTAACAAATTGGACCGGGATCGGCGCCGGCGCTTTGGGGGCCAACTTTGAGTCCCCCGTAGTTGTCCAACCACGCGAGTGAGCCTCCGCCAGTCCCGACTGTTGCAATGTCGAGCATAGGCGTTTTGACAGGATAATTTTCAACCATCGAGTAAGAAGTAATTTTTGGCGTAAGGCGTTCTATAAGAGAGACGTCGGTCGAAGTCCCGCCGACATCCAGGGTCAAGATATTTTCGTAGCCTGCTAGGCGCGCCATCTCAGTCGCGCCCAGCACTCCCGCGGCCGGGCCGGACAACAACATAGTGACCGGTCGTTGTACGGCGGTGCCGGCACTTACCACACCACCGTTTGATTGCATTATCAATACGGGAATATCTTGAGCCTCTTGACGGACGCTGGTCACCGCTTTTGTCAAGTAAGTTTCGCAGTGTGGTTTGACCATGACGTCTATTAAAGTGGTCATGGCTCGCTCGTATTCCCTATATTCCGGCAGGACGATTGAAGATAAAGACACGAAGATTTCTGGGAAATGTTGGGCCGCGAGTTCACCAATACGTCGCTCATGGGCATCACTTGCGTACGAATGTATGAGGCAGACACCTACGCACTTGACTCCGTTATCACGGAGGGCTGATAGAGCGGTGAACACGTCGTTTTCCTTGAGAGGTTCGATCTCAACGCCCTCATGTGTCATACGTCCGGAGATCTCTCGTACTAAATGGAGGGGCACTAAGCGACGCGGTTTGACCCAGAAAAAAGAATTTCCGTAGCCATCTGGCACTGATTGTCGAGCTATTTCTATGATGTGTCGAAACCCTTTTGTCACGATCAGTCCCAGGCCATCGAATTTATGTTCCAGCACAGCGTTCGTTGCCGTTGTGGAGCCGTGCAATAACTGACTAATATCGGTTGAGGCGACGCCTGCGGCATCCGTGGCCTTACGGATCCCTTCTACCAGACCTATGCTTGGGTCATGTGGTGTCGATGGCGTCTTGATCGCGAAATGCGCACCAGTAGTCTCATCGATGGCGACAATATCCGTGAACGTGCCGCCGGTATCGATCGCAATGCGTAAGGGTTTGGAGATTTTTTATGCCACCGCTACGGTTCGGTTTTTGAACTTCGGCATGATCTCGTGAGAGAGCGCGAGTTTGGATTCACGCCAACCTGTCATGTCGTCGAGGTGGTCGTAGGAAAGTGCCATCAAGCATCCGAATCCTCCGGAGGCAGAGATCATCTCTTCGATCTTGCGCTCGACCGTCTTTGGGCTACCAACGATCCAGCAATGTTCTGCTAGATATTCGACAGTGACGTCTGAATCGGGTACGTCGGGATGGTGTTTACAAGCGTCCAGAAAACCGAACTCTCTGAACATTGGTAGAAAGTATGAGCGGTAGTGATCACCCATCATTCCATTGACCGTGCGTTCTTTGGCTTCGCGATCGGTGTCCGCAACATATATATCTCGGGCAATTCGCCACTGGTTGCGATCGGGCGTACGACCGACTTCAGCTGCGCCCGCCGCTACGGACTCCCAGTGAGACGCAAGATAGGCGTTGCCTAGGCAAACGCTTAGAGGGATGAAACCGTTCTTTCCGGCGAGCCGCAACGTCGGTGACCCTGGACTCAATCCTGTCACGCCGATATTCGGATGTGGTTTTGTCTTGGGTTTGATGTGGTAGGTGAAATTTCCCTCTATTTGATCTTCGGGTCGGCGTACAGTCCAGAATTTACCTCGGTACTCGAAAGGCTCGTCTGAGGTCCAGAATCGGCGCATTATCTCGAGTGACTCTTCCGCCATCTCGCGATTTTCGCCAGCCATTCCGTCAATATTGAACATCGCCCAATCGGTCGTAACACCACTTGCACCGATTCCAATGATGCAACGTCCTGCCGAGATGTGATCCAGCCATGCAATACGGTGAGCTAGTTCAGCTGGATGGTGGAAAGGCAACATGTATGCGCCTGGGCAGAGGCGAATGTTTTCTGTTTTCAACAACGCTTGAGCGATCAAAAGGTCCGGCGCCGGATTAGGTTCGCGGGGCACGGTGTAGTGCGCTCCGATCCATGCCTCGCTGAACCCCTCTTTATCAAGGAATTCTAGGTAGTCGAGGTCATGGTAGTGTCCCTCGGCGAACCCCCGGTGAGGTGGGTGATTTGGCATCATGAATGCACCGAGTTGCATGGGCGGTCTCTTTGATGTTTTTACTGGGGCAATCCTACACCCATGCGAGCCTGTACTCCACGCTTTCGGCGGGGACGGCCGTTACTATTATTTGCCTGTCCATTCGGGTGATCTTTTTTCGGCGAACGCTTTGGCCCCTTCTCGCCTATCTGACGAGTGATAGCAAGATTTGAATGCGGGATAGTTCATTTGTTGAGCCATTGCGTCTTGTAGACTCGCCTCGTCTAAGCCACGCATCACCGTTTCCTTTGATGCTCTGGTCGCGAGTGGAGCGCAGCGGAGAATTTTCTTGCACCAGGCATCTATTGTTTTGTCGAGCGCGTCTGGTTCCACGAGTTCCGTAATAAACCCCATTTGGTCTGCCGACGCCGCATCGATTATTTCTCCACTCAAGATGAGGCCCATCGCTTTTTTAAGCCCTATCTGACGGGCTAGGCGATGCATACCTCCGCCCAGCGCTACGGCACCAATCAAAGGTTCTGGCAGTCCGAAGCGCGATCGCGTGGTCGCGATAAGTATGTCGCAGGCGAGCGCGACCTCGAAACCGCCACCGACAGCGACGCCGTCCACGGCGGCAATTAGAGGCTTGGTTAAATCGAAGCGTTCGATTAGTCCGGCGTAGCCACTTTCGGGATAGACGTTCGGCTTGCCCTGTGTCGCAATCGCCTTTAGATCGCTACCCGCGGAAAATGCTCTATCCCCCGCCCCCGTAATCACGCAAAGATATTGGTTCTCGTCGCGAGAAAAGGCGTCGAATGCCGTTTGTAACTCGTCGTGCATTTGTTGGTTGATCGCGTTTAAGACCTCGGGGCGATTCATCGTCAAATGCGTTATATGGTTGGCTGCACTTACTTCGATATGTTCGTAGCTCATTCATACTCCGGAGTAGGAAGGGTTTTGGAGGAGACAAACTAACACCGAACCGTGTCGTCACGCTATGCTTTCGTCCGCTGAATTTCAACAACGGCAAGAGGTGAAAATATGGGCGCCGATATTAGCAAAGGGGTCAAATTTGGACTCTGGTATGACTTTCGTAATCCCCCGCCATGGCGGCGTCCCTATGACAGCCTATACGCTGAAGTCTTTGAACAAATCGTCTGGGGCGAACAGCATGGCTTTGACTACGTTTGGTTATCCGAACATCACTTTTCTGAAGATGGGTATTCACCTTCCATGTTTCCGATAGCCGGGGCCATCGGTGCACTAACTGAAAGAATTCGAATCGGCACTGCGCTGACGTTGTTACCATTTCACCACCCCGTGCGTATTGCGGAAGACGGTGCCACGGTAGATGTTATTTCCGGTGGTCGTTTTGAATTGGGCGCTGGGATTGGTTATCGTCCCGAGGAGTTTGCGGCATTTGGTGTTGATGTCAGCGAGAGAGGTGGGCGGACCAGCGAAAGTCTCGAGATCATCCGCCGGTTATGGGAGGGGGAGTCAGTTACCTTTAAGGGTAAATTTTACGATATCCAGAACGTTAGAATCACTCCTGGCCCGATTCAAAAACCAAGACCGCCTCTATGGGCCGGTGGCTTTACACCGCCGGCAGTGAAGCGGGCCGCACATTTGACGGATGGCTACTGCGGTATAGCCCCCAACAGTCTCAAACAGAGCTATGACCTATTTTTGTCGGAATGTCGCAGGTTGGGGAAGCCACCAACGCAGAAGATGACTGCCGGCGGTTTGTTTTGGATCATTCCTGCGGAGGATCCGGAAAAAAGTTGGGCTGAAGCAGCCGATCATGTCATCTATCAGATAGCTGCGTATTGCAAGTGGACGGAAACTGCAGGCGAGAAGATGTTTCCGGCACCGCGTACCCATGAGGAGCTGCGGGAGACTGGCCTACTCCAGGTTGTCGATGTCGATACCTGCATCCGATTGATTCGAGATTACATCAATGAAATGCAACTCACACATTTTTACACTTGGACTATCCCGCCCGGCTTACCTGTAAGTTGGGCGCAGGCACACCTGGAATTATTCGCAAATAAAGTGATTCCGGCTTTCAGATAGTGAACAGTTTTTATTTCCCCAGAAGGGGGGGGATGTTCGGTCTTGTTCACGTGGGATCCTTCCTAATTGCCTAATTTCTCTGGCGGCTGCCATAAGCCTCTGGATTAACGCAATTGGAAGGAAGTTCGCCACGTTTTAACATTTCGATGTTAGTCGCCACGGCCTGCCCTATCCCGGTTAGGCTGCGTTCAGTCGAACCACCGATATGCGGGGTTGGTATGACGTTAAGTTTAAGTAATGGGTCCTCCGGATCAAACGGTTCACGCCAGAATACGTCTATGCCGGCACCGGCCACGCGGCCGTTCCTTAGTGCATTGAGCAGGGCGTGATAGTCAACGACGGGTCCGCGCGCAATGTTCACGATGTAAGCTCCAGCTTTGATGTGTTCAAGTGCGGATTTGCCTACTAGTCCGATGTTCTCGGGCGACGCAGGGGCGGTTACAACCAGATAGTCTGCCTCCGCAAGAACTTCATGTAGGGCGTCGGCCGCGACATGTTTATCGACATGGATAGAGGAATCTTGTTCGCGCTCTGCGAAGGGCCCGTTGCGTGATACGACGATGATTTTAATGCCGAAGCCCGCCAAGCGTCGAGCAACCTCTTGTCCGATGCCACCGTAGCCGAGGATCACAACGGTGCTTTCCCATATGCAATTTCCTAAGGGGGAGCCTACGCGCTTGTCCTGAAAACGCTGCAAAGCCAGAGGCATGTGGCGAGACAGCATGAGCATGTGTGCGATCGCTAATTCCGCTACCGACTCGGCGTTTCCTGTTCGAGCGCTTGGGATATTTGCGACCAAGACCCCTGCTTTGGTCGCTGCCGGAATGTCGACACTGTCTAAACCAACACCGTACTGTTGGATAAGTTTGATCCGAGGCCCGGTGAAAGTCTCAGCGGGGATAGGTGCAACCGTGGGGATCAGAACGTCGACATCACGGGCCACCTGAACCACCTCGGCTCGACTCAATTCGAATACGTCGTCATCAGGCAGAACTTCCTGAAGAATCTGCAGAATCCTGGTGAAGCCCGTGACACAGAGCCCGATCCGCATACGCCAAACTGCTCCTAATGGTTGGTTAGCCGTCGCTTATTGCTGCTGTTTCGGCTGCGGCGATGTAGCGTTCGACATCTTCGCTGAGGAGCAGTCTTTCATCGAGCAACTTCGTGGCAACACGTCTGACTGCATCGACGTAATCGGCGTGACTGGGATACCTCTCTTCAATCGATAACCGTGGATCACCCGAAGCCGAGCGTTCCTCAATCGTCTGCGCGAAAGGGATGAACGAACCGACAACCATTAACGCACCGGGAGCGAAGCCTTCGCCTCGGATATTCCATCCCGTAAGTGTTCCAAGCGGTGCTCCCACGTCGGGGGAGTGGATGCCGGCGATCTCGTTTCCGTCCGCATTAACTGTTGGGACAAGCAGCGGATAGTCTTGACCTGCGACTGCAACCGGTGGTTGTTCTTCACGGTTCAATACGCACAGTTGATTAACGATTCCGTGGTATCTCACGCCGGGAATCTCCGGAAAACCAACATCGGTTTGCTGACGAGGCGGGGCGAGTGTGCCGTCGTTGACACTTGGGTAGCGGCTACTCGGAGGAGTAAGTCCATCGCTTGCCCACGCATCCAGCACGGCAAGGACGGCTCTATTAAATGCCCCATAATCCATACGGTTAAGATCGTATTTCGCAGGGCGGAAGAATGCTTCGGCATGGGTAAACATAGCTGTGCCCGCATGCCCTGAGCCTGAAAAGAGATAAGTACGAACTTCGTCGGGTACAGCTATCGCTTGACCATGTTCGTCGGTGACGACAAGTGAACTTCGTCCTTGCCAGAATTCTGTGCTTGAATCGACATGGACTATTTTGGGACAAGTTTCAGATGCCTTAGAACGCGCTAGAATTCCGTCTGTTTCTCCAGTTTTTGAATCCGTGCGGGTGGTGTTGGTGAAAGGAAACTGGTCGCCGGGATACTGGTGGTCCTCATGTTGGCGTACGAAGCGCCCGGGTTGTGTAAAGGGTTCATTCAAGGGGATGCGGCGCGAACCCGTGAGGCTGACAAAAACTCCATCCAGTACACGGCGGCCTTCTAAATCTTCGTTGAAACCCTCATGTATAAACTCGCGTAAGAAACGGCCCGGCTGTGAACGGCCGTATGCGATGACATGATCGGTCACCGGTCGTCCCGCGATGCTAAGTGGATTTACGTTGCCTTGTCCGTCCGCCTCTTCAAATCGCATGAACGAGACGACGTCGCGGACAATGGCGAATCCGAGCCCCATGACAATAGGATCACGTGCAGGATAGATAAATTCATAGATAGCGCCCGCATCGAAACCATCAACCAGGTCAATTTCGATCTCCTGGGAGCTAAGGTAACGCCATCCAGCTTGGGGAACCCCAAAACGCTCATCTTGTTCGTGCTGGCGAACGGTTAATGTCGCGTCGTTGGGGTCCAGTGAGTTTGTGGGGTAGGCCAGCGGCGCGCTGGCAGGACTTGTAGTCTGGGCGAATATGATTTCGTCTCGAGATGGCGCTACGATCGCGGCGCCATTTTCCGTTGCCACTGGCAAGCCTACGAGCATGTGACCTTCGCCGCCGGCAACGCCGCCTTGCCAAGCGTTAAACATCACCGCATAACCTTGACGCATGAGGTAGCCGTTGCCCGCGTCCTCCGATGTCCTGAGATCGTTTGACGTAGGTCCTCGCGAAGCGTCGTTGATATCGATAAGAGCTAATTTGTCGCCGCGATTAAGGAGGTCACATAGCAAGCGACCATTACACTTCTGCATATTTGTCGGGCGTAACAAACAAAAGTCGACCCAGTAATCAACTGAGCCGGTTTCATTCGTTGGTGCCTTGTCAAGATTAGCGATGTCACTATTGAGCACATGGACAGGGTCGACGCTACCGAAGGCCCGGCCGGTCACCTTCTCGTAGGTACCGATATCTCCAAAAGGGATCCCATCGAATGCGGGTTCGACCAGGTTGATTTCGATTTTCACGAGGTACTCCGTGGGGATTTTTTTATTTTTACTGCTGGTAAATTACGATAACACATCCGCAGTTTCCACTTGTGGTAATGCTAGATCTGGAGGCGGATATTTGCCGTATTCTGACTGAATTGCTAAGGTCTCCACTCTCATTGCCCACAACACGACCGTCTCGCGAAGGAGTAGCCAAATGGCAAGGCCGAAAGTTATCTGTCAACTTTACCCTATGTTACCTGCGGAGGATCGAGCGGACCGTGAGCGCAAACGCCCACTGGGCCGCAACAGCGAGCTCTACCACGAAGTCCTTCACGAAATGCACGGGATGGTAAAGGAGATTGATGAGATGGGGGTCTGGGGAATTAGCACCATCGAGCATCACCTACATTCGGAAGGTTACGAGGTCGGCCCCAATCCCGGTGTTATGAATGCCTTCTGGGCCAGCCAAGTGAAGAACGCTTACGTGGGCGCTCTTGGGTATGTCATGGCTACACAAGACCCTATCCGCGTAGCTGAAGAAACCGCGATTTTGGATCACATGACCAAGGGTAAATTCTTCGTCGGGCTGACCCGCGGTTATCAGTCCCGTTGGACCAATATGTTAGGTCAGTATATCGACGCCCCTGCGACGTGCTCTGACGGCAGTGCCGAAGACTTAAGAAATCGGGAGATTTTCGAAGAACGTGTCGAGACGTTATTGAAATGTTGGATGGAGGAATCGGTCGAGGTTAACGGGGCGACCTACCAAATCCCTTACCCCTACGACACTGGGGTGGTGGACTATCCAGCGCGCAAGAGTATCTTCGAAGCTGGGGCTCCCGGTGAAATAGATACGGACGGTAGGATTAGGAGGGCTTGCGTGGTGCCCAGCGTCTACACTAAACCGCACCCCCCTGTTTTTGTGCCGATGAGCGGCAGCCGTGACTCGATTCCCTTCCTTGCCAAACACGGTTTTAGGCCTACTTACTTTACGCCGCTAGATCAGCTGGTGGACTTCGCGCATTACTATGTCGAGGAGGCGAGAAAAGCAGGCCATGACTTTGCCTATGGGGAACGCCAAAATATTGCACGGTGGATTCATCTAGGGGATACAGAAGCAGAGTGGCATGAAAAAGTGAGGCGTTATGACGCCGAAATGTACACGCAACACTATGCTACATTTTTCGGGAATTTACCGGAATTTGACACGGAAGCGGAGACGGTGAAGGCAATGGTCGATAGCGGTATCTTCACGGGTGGCAATGTCGAACAGTTAAAGGATGTGTGGCGGAAGATTTATGCAGCCCTGCCATCAGAATACATCACACTGGTTTGTCATTATGCGCAGCTACCCAGGGAACTCCTGCTTGAGCAACTGGGCACATTTATGACTGAAGTCTTGCCCGAACTAGAGGCACCTTACGATTTTGAAGAGGCGGCTTAGTTCTGGATCATACGAACGGGAGATTCAACATGCCGCTTGGCGAACTAATCTGCGAGTACAGGGGGACGATCTCCTCCGTTAAAATTCTGCCGTTTGAGGGCGCCGGATTTGGTGTCAAATACGAGGTCACCCAAGTTGGTGTATCCACAGGCAGATTCACATCGTCTGCGGTTGGTAGTAACTACGTGCAGGTCCACGAAGATGGCACGAGTACGACAAAGTACTACGGCGTGTGGACAACTGAGGATGGTGATCCAATCATGGTTGAATCAGGTGGGATGAGTGTCCCCCTCGGCGGCGGGCGCGTGCGTTTTGCCACGACTGTCAAATGTAGGTCCCAATTGAAGAAATATGAGTGGCTTACGTCGACCCCCATCGGGTTTGAGGGGGAAGGCGACTTCAACACCATGGACGTCTCCGGGCAACTCTATCTTTGGGACCGGTAGACCGTCAAATCCACCAGGTTTTAATGTATAACTCCCGGTCGTAGTGTCCGCTCCGAGAGTTCAAGATCCCTGGTTGTCTGTCATGCGGCCTCTGCCTGACGTATTGCTGCCCAGATTTTACTGGCAGTTGCCGGCATCATCAGTTCTGTTACGCCGCGCGACTTTAAGGCGTTAAAAATAGCGTTCATCACCGCAATTGGTGCACCTATGGCACCTGCCTCGCCGCATCCTTTTGCGCCCAACGGGTTACGATCTGTTGCGTTGTCTATTGCTTCGACGACAAACATCGGCAAGTTGTCTGCACGGGGCATAGCATAGTCGAGGAATGAACCTGCCACCAACTGTCCGCTTTCATGATCGTAGAGCGCATGTTCCATCAAAGCTTGTCCGACCCCTTGCGCGACACCGCCGTGAACTTGGCCATCTACAATCATTGGGTTGATGATTACCCCGAAATCGTCGCCGACGCAGTAGCTGATGATCTTTGTCTCACCCGTTTCCGGATCGATCTCGAGTTCGCAAATATGGCACCCCGCCGAATAAGTGAAGTCCGGTGGATCGAACCAAGTAGTTTCCTCTAGTCCAGGTTCGAGGATCTCGAGTGGATAATTGCCGGGTAGGTACGCCAGATGCGCAACGTCTTTAAACGACATGATGCGATCGGTGCCCTTGACGTTAAAAAACCCATCGACATATTCAATATCATCGGGCGTTGATTCGAGCACATGGGCGGCGATAATTTTTCCCTTTGCGATGACTTTATCGATGCCCACGCTGAGCGCACCCCCGCCGGTGATCATGGATCGCGACGCAAAGGTCCCAATTCCGTGTGGAATTTGTGAGGTATCACCGTGCACGATGTCTATATCTTCAAAAGGGACGTGTAGTTTTTCCACGACGACCTGCGCAAACGAAGTTTCGTGGCCTTGGCCGTGCGTGTGAGCGCCCGACAGCACGGTAACCGTTGCGTCCGGGTTGACACGTACAGTGGTTGATTCGTAGAAACCAATTTCGGCCCTGGAATCGATGGCCGCAGGAGAGGGGCCGAGGCCCGTGTGTTCGGTATAGACGCAAATCCCTACGCCTCTTAGTTTCCCGTGTTCTTGTGCGTCAGTGCGGCGTTGGTCAAACCCATCGAAATCAATCGAATTCAGAGCGAGATCAAGACAGCCGAAGTAATCGGATTGATCATAAACCAAGCCTGCGACAGATTCGTACGGGAAGGCGTCAGTGGGTATGAAGTTCCGGCGCCTGAGCTCAATTGAGTCGATACCTATTGCCTCCGCTGCAAGTTCCACGAGCCGTTCAACCACGTATGCCACCTCCGGACGACCGGCGCCGCGATAGGCATCCGTTGGCGCGGTGTTCGTATATGCGAGTTTGACCTCGGCGTAAATTGCCTCGACCGTGTACACATTACAAAGCATGGTCGCGTACAGGACGGTTGGGATGGTGGGCGCGAATGCGGCTACGTATGCCCCGAGATCTGCCACATGGGAGCTCCGCAAAGCGAGGATTTTCCCGTCCTTGTCAAGTGCCATCTCTGCCGTCGTTATGTGATCTCGCGCATGCGAATCGGTTAGGAATCCCTCACTGCGTTCGCTCACCCATTTGACCGGACGGTTGGTTAGTTTTGCGCCGTACAAGCACAGGAAATGTTCCGGGTACTGCTGCGTTTTTCCACCAAAGCCACCACCAACGTCCGGCGAAATCACCCGCAACTTGTGTTGCGGTATCTCCATGGTGTAGCGGCAATCCATGTAGCGTTCGACATGCGGGTTCTGGCTGGATACGTAGAGAGTGTACTCGTCTCGAGACGTGTCATAGGTCGCATTTGCTGCACGAGGCTCAATAAAATTTGGTATCAGACGGTTTTGTATGCCATTCATACGGACTACATGTTCGGCACGTTGGAATGCTTCTTCCGTGGCTTGTTTGTCACCGAACTCCCAATCGCATGCTAGGTTTCCCGGGATATCGTCCCATATCAGCGGTGCGTCCGGCTCAAGCGCTTTGTCCGCGCCGATAGCCGCTGGGAGAGGCTCATAATCGATTTCGATCAATTCGGCAGCGTCACGTGCAACATTTTTCGATTCTGCGATGACTGCAACCACTGAGTCACCCACGTGAACGACCTTTCCCTTGGCGAGGATGTGGCGGTCAGGTTCCGGCATAGGTATACCGTTCTTGTCGTCGATAGGCCAAATACTGCGAAGCGTTTTGTATCCGGCGTCGTCGAGATCTTGCGCCGTGACTACTGCGACAACGCCTTCAGTTTTGGCCGCGACAGCCGTATCTATTCCCTTGATTTTGGCATGTGCATGGGGGGAACGGCATACGCAAAGATAGAGCTGCCTCGGGAGTTCTATGTCCGCCGTATAACGTCCATTCCCGGTTATGAACCGAGCGTCCTCTTTGCGCCGGACGGGTTTTCCGATTCCATGCAGCATAATTGTCCCCTGCGGTGTGTGCGGCCATTATAGCAAGCTAAAATTGGGATCACGGTTTTGGTTCAGCGCCACCAGCGCGTTTCGGAATTCGACTAGAGTGGGCAGAAGGAACGGTGGGGATTTCTTTAGAGGCGCCCGCCTAATATATGCGTAGTATGGCTGCGTCCCCCTCACCTTCGATGTATTCGTCAAAATCATCGCCTGGGGGGTTTCCGTCGTGGATAAGGAATTCACGCTGTTGGCGCCACGCTTCCCGAACGAAAGTATAGGGATCGAGGGCCGCCTGATCTCGAATTCGAGACGCACTCAGTAAATTAGCCCGCGTATTAATAGCATTGACTGCAGCTACTGGCACGCTGATAAAAGGAGCCAAGTAGGTCAGGGGGCTTAGTAGCATACCCATGGCAGGCGACGCGGCATCACGATAGGAACTAGGCCCTAGGAAGGGCAGGGTCAGGTAAGCTCCTTCGCCAGCACCCCAAGAGCCGAAAGTCTGACCGAGATCTTCATCATGCCGAGTTAGTCCTATTTTGCTGGCGGGGTCGAATATACCACCGAGGCCGACACTGCTGTTTACCACAAACCGTCCAGTGTCTTGAGCAAACTGCACGATTTTGCCTTGTAGAAGGTCGTTTGCAATGGTGTTGACGGAACTAATGTTGTCAAAGACATTAGTCACCCCGTCACGGATCGGTGAAGGCGTGATGGCCGCATATTTTTTCGCTACTGGTTCCAGGACCGCCTTGTCCAGCGAGTCGTTGAACGCGTAAAATTTTCTATTCAGGTTTTCATGTGGATCGCCATTTCCGGTCGGATTGGTAGAAGCGCAACCGGCAACTAAGACCAGTGACATGAGCGTCACCGACACGTGCAGAAAAATTCTCCTTTTTAGCATATCGCGTGGTCCATGGGCTTGGTCTCTTCGGTGCCTCAATATTGCCACAATTGTTGGTGTTTCGCACTACGCTTCCGGGCAAGTTTCCGGATTTCGTTGTATCGCTGCTGCTACACCACCTGTGAGAGGGAAGCCCTAATCACTGACGCGCTAGCATGGTAATTTTATCACTCAGCCGTTCCATGAGTGAATTAAAACCTTCTTTCGACAAAACAGCAGTGTAGTCAGCACGCTTCAGCG
>Ga0310345_10001798_pt1 | contig 22956 bp, 18 predicted proteins | sample HC15DNA20500_MG_FD_204667 | JGI IMG/M metagenome (GOLD analysis project Ga0310345, IMG submission 204667) | Marine microbial communities from station ALOHA, North Pacific Subtropical Gyre - HC15-DNA-20-500_MG | ecosystem: Environmental > Aquatic > Marine > Oceanic | place: Pacific Ocean: North... | reverse complement strand
GCGTGCGTCCTGCACGCCACGGGGCCCACCGCCGAGCGACAGCGCTGGTCGGTTGAGCGGCACGTGCTTGTCTCCCATGAATGGCCGGCAGAGGGCGCGATGCGCCGTTCTGCGATCGCGAGTACCCGTCCATCGGCATCGACAAACCGGGTCGTTGAACTTTTTCACGTCTTCACCCCTTCGATCCGCCATCGGTCCAGACCACCGGTGCGGACGGGTCGGGAGCAGCCGACGCGCCCCCGCCGGACGGTCGCTCGCGCGGACGGGTGGTGCGGGTGCGTGCGACGTGCACCACTGTGAGCCACGGAACGCCCGGTCGGGTTGGGTGCTGCCGCGCGGGGAGCGCGACACTGGTCTGCAGCACGCGGTCCCACCGGACCCCGCGACCCCCAGGACCCAAGGAGAGGTGCTCGGCATGACCCAGACCGGATCGGCAGGCGCGGACGCTCCCGCCCCCACGCCCGCGAAGAGCAGCGGGCGTCACCGGGTCGTGGTCGTCGGCTCGGGCTTCGGCGGCCTCTTCGGCACCAAGGCGCTGCGGCGCTCCGACGTCGACGTCACGATGGTCGCCAAGACCACCCACCACCTCTTCCAGCCGCTGCTCTACCAGGTGGCGACCGGCATCCTGTCCGAGGGCGAGATCGCCCCGCCGACCCGTGAGGTCCTCAGCCGGCAGGGCAACGCCAAGGTGCTGCTTGGCGAGGTCACCGACATCGACCTGGAGCGGCGCCTGGTCACCTCGCAGGTCCTCGGCCGCGAGACCGTGTCGGCGTACGACTCCCTCATCGTGGCCGCCGGTGCCGGCCAGTCCTACTTCGGCAACGACCACTTCGCCGAGTTCGCCCCCGGCATGAAGAGCATCGACGACGCCCTCGAGCTGCGCGGCCGCATCTTCGGCGCCTTCGAGATGGCCGAGCTCGGGGCGACCCGCGGCGAGGACGTCGACCACCTGCTCACCTTCGTCGTCGTCGGCGCCGGCCCGACCGGTGTAGAGATGGCCGGTCAGATCGCCGAGCTCGCCCACCGCACGCTGCGCCGCGACTTCCGCGCCATCAACACCCGCACCGCCCGCGTCGTCCTGGTCGACGCCGCCGGTCAGGTGCTCCCGCCCTTCGGGGCCAAGCTGGGCGAGAAGACCAAGAAGGAGCTGGAGAAGCTCGGCGTCGAGGTCAAGCTCGGCGCGATGGTCACCGACGTCGACGAGCGCGGCCTGGACATGAAGCACCGCGACGGCACCGTCGAGCGGATCGAGTCGGTCTGCAAGATCTGGGCCGCCGGTGTCCAGGCCAGCCCGCTGGCCCGCACGCTCTCGGAGCAGACCGGCGCCCCGCTGGACCGCGCCGGTCGCATCGGCGTCAACCCCGACCTGACCCTGCCCGGCCACCCCGAGGTCTTCGTCGTCGGCGACATGATCGCCCTCGACAACCTCCCCGGCGTGGCGCAGGTGGCGATCCAGGGTGCGAAGTACGCCGCCAAGGAGATCGACGGTCGGATCAAGGGCAAGCCCTCGCAGCCGCCGTTCAAGTACTTCGACAAGGGCTCGATGGCCACCATCAGCCGCTTCCGCGCCGTCGCCATGATCGGCAAGCTGCGCCTGACCGGGTTCATCGCCTGGCTGATGTGGCTGGCGGTCCACCTCGTCTACATCACCGGCTTCAAGAACCGCGTCACCGCGGTGCTGCACTGGTTCGTCTCGTTCCTGGGCCGCGGGCGCTCCGAGCGCACTGCGACCGAGCAGCAGATCTTCGCCCGGTCCGCGCTCAGTCGTCTCGAGCGCGGCGCCCAGGACCTCGTCTCCGACCCGGGCTCGTACGACGACAAGCGGATCGTCGACGAGTCCGAGCGTCGCGCGGCGCTGGAGGAGCGCGCCCTCGAGGAGGCCCGCCTCACCGACGCCGGTGAGCGGGGCGTGCGCGTCGGCGGCTGACCCCGCGCCGGCAGGGCTCCCGCTGGTCGAGGTGCGAGGAGCGCCAGCGACGACCCTCGAGACCCCCGACGCCCTGCGCTACTCGAAGTAGCGCGGCGTCGGGTGCGGCTGCTCGCTGGCGATCCGCTCCCGCGCCCACCGCGGCAGGATGAAGAGCCCCTCGGCCTCGACGGTGACCCCGTCGGGGCCGACCAGGTGGCCGCGGCACCACGTCTTGTGGTCCTCCGACCGCTCGATCCACGCCTCGCCGCGCAGGTCGCCGAGCGGGGTGCCCTGCCGGTAGGTCAGCGTCAGCGTGGCCGTCATCCCCGGCCGACCGCCGGCGCCGGCGGACTCCCCGAGGAGCTGGTCGAGCAGCAGCGCCGACACCCCGCCGTGCACCAGGCCCGGCGGGCCCTCGTAGACCGCGCCGAGGTGGAAGTCCGACCAGACCCTCCCGTCGCGGTCGGGGTGGTGCTCGATCCGCAACGGCGGGGCCACCGCGTTGCGCAGCCCCACGACGGTGTTGCCCCAGGGGCGGCCGCGGCCCTGGGCGGAGAAGCGGACGCCGTACGCACCGTCGAGCTGGCGGGCGCGCAGCCGCGCGGTGAGCGCCTCGACCTCGGCCTGCACCGCCCGGACCTCCTCGTCGTCCACGAGGGTGCGCAGCCCGGCGTCGACGAGCTCGCGCAGGGACTGGGTGAAGGGCCCGTAGAGGTCGCGCTGGCGCTGGACCTCCTCGTCCGGGAGGTCGTCGCGCACGTAGCCGGCCATGCCGGGACTCTAGAACACGTTCCAGTTCGGGGGCGTCGCCCCCAGCTGTCAGCGGGCGGGGCTCAGAGGTCGGGTCGGTAGTAGCGCACGGCGTCGAGGAACTCGTGCGGGTCGACCATCCCGCGCGTGATCTCGAAGGGATGCATGCCGCGGCGGTGGACCAGCACCTTCCAGCCCGGGCGTCCGGGCGTCCCCACCTGCTCGAGGTGCGTGTGCGCGCTCGTGAGCTCGAAGAGGAACCTCCCGGCCTGGGTGCGGACCTCCAGCAGGCCGCCGTGCAGGCTCATCCGGGTCGGCACCGAGCCGGCGCGCACCGCCCACACGATGCCGGTGAACAGCGCCAGGATCGCCGCGAACCCGATGTCGGTCTGCACCCGGGAGTCGTAGGCCCGCCACGCCGCCAGCAGCGTCAGGGCGATCCCGACCAGCAGGAGCAGCGAGGTCACCTGGCGCGCGAGCGTGCGGGGACGGAAGTCGATGTCGGGCGGCAGCACCGCGGGTCGCGGGGGGACAGCCGCCTCGCGCTGCGCGCGCAGGGCGTCGTACGCCGACGTCGACCGCGCGCCGCCCTCGGCCGGGCCCACGGGGTCGGTCGGCTGCGGGCGGTCGGTCGTCGTCTCCTGCCCGCTCGCCTGCCTGCTCGTCTCGTGCCGTGCGTCAGGTGCGGGTCCGGACGTCGGCCCGGCGGTGGGCTGGGACGTGGGCTGGGACGTGAGTGGGGCGGGCGCCTGCGCGGGCCGTTCCTCCGGGGCCCCGCGGACCGAGCGGTCCAGCAGGTCGCGTGCCCCCGCGGCGTACCTCGCCAGGCCGGCGCCCATCGCGGCGCCCATCCCCGGGCGCACCCGCGGTGGGCGCGGGGTGCGGGTGGGGCGACGCCGTCGTTCTGGTGTCACCGGAGTGTCGCCCGGGCCGTCGGACGACGGGACGTCGGCTGGCGCGACCGTGTCGTTGAAGGCCGCGAAGACCTCCGCGGCCGCCGACGCCGGGGGTGCCGGGTCGGCCGGTGGCTCAGCTTCCGGCTCCGGCGCGGGCTCGGGCTCGGGCTGCACCTCCGGCTCGGGCGGCGGGGCCTCGCCGCGCGGCTCGCGGCCGACCTCGGCGGACGTCGCGCCGGGCAGGTCCGCGTGCGTCTCGTCAGGCGTCTCGTCGGGCGCCTCGTCCGTGGGGGCCGCCTGGTCCGCCGGGGCGGGGGCGCGGGACTCCGCGCGACGGCGTCGGCCGAACCTCGACGTCGGGGCGGGCTGCTCCTCGCTGCGTCGGACCGAGGCCAGCACCACCGGCTCGAAGTCGGTCAGCCCGGTGCTGGTGGCGGGGGCGGCGGGGTGCTTGCCGGAGGGCTCGGTCGCGGGTGCGTCGACGACCGCCTCGCCGGGCTCCGCGCCGGTGTCGAGGTGGAGCGGCGCCGGCTGGGTCTCGTGGCTCGTCGCTGGCGCTCCTCGCACCTCGACCGGCGGCTCGGACGGCGGCTCGGACGACTCCTCGGTCGGCTCCTCGGACGGCGCCTCCGCCGGCGTCTCGGGGGCGGTCTCGGGGGCGGTCTCGTCCTCGGTGCGGGGGACCGCGGTGCGCGGTACGCCGTAGGTGCGGGGCCGGGGCGCGGTGTCCTCGCCCTCGGCCCGGTGGGCGAGCCAGCGGTCGAAGAGGTCCTCCCCTGCCGGGGACCCCTGATCCTGGGCGGGCTCCTGGGAGCCGGCGCCCTGCTCGGGCTCGCGCGCGTCGGCCATGGGTCAAGGTTAAGCGGGGGAGGGCCTCCCGTGGGGCCGGTCCGTGGCGAGCGCCTCACGCAGGTGCGGCAGCACCTGCTCGATCGTGGCTCCCGACCGCAGCACCACGACGGTGGTGCCGTCCCCGCTCTCCGATCCCGGGCCGGCGCCCTCCGCGGCGCTCGGCACCGCTGCGGAGACCGAGGCCAGCACCAGCCCGAGGGCCCGGTCCAGCGCCGCCCGGGCGCCGGCGTCGTCGAGGTCCTCGCGCAGCCAGCGGCGCAGCACGTGGTTGTGCGCGGTGACGATGGAGCCCGCGATCACCTCGGCGCGCAGGTCGTCGCCCGGGTCCTCGCCGGTCCAGGTCCGCAGGGCGTCGCGGAAGAGGCGGCGGTAGCCCGTGGTCGAGCTGACCTCGCGGTCGCGCAGCGTCGGCACGGTGGCGGTGAGCCGGTAGCGGGCGCGGGCGAGGTCGCCCTCGGCGAGGTAGTGCTCGAGCACGATGCGGGCGGCCTCGGTGGCTCCGATCGGGGCGGCGGCGGGGTCCGAGCCGAGGGTCGCCAGGCGCGCCGCCACGCGCGCGACGAGGGCGTCGTGGTCGGGGAAGATCACGTCCTCCTTGGACCCGAAGGCCCGGAAGAACGTGCTGCGGCCGACGCCGGCGCGGGCGGCGATCTGGTCGACGGTCGTGGCGGCGTACCCCTGCTGCTCGAAGAGCGCGTAGGCGGCCTCGCGGAGCCGGGCGGCGGTCTCGGGCACGGGGCTCCCTCCGGTCACGGGTCCAGCGGATTGGCGAGACTGAGTCTCGAGCGTACGGTACTCAGTACCACCCCGCAGCACGCCGACCGCGACACCCACGCCGGAGGACCCGATGAGCGACGCCCCGATCTACGCCCTGTCCGAGGAGCACCAGGCCATCCGGGAGGCGGTGCGCGAGGTGTGCGACGCCAAGGTCGCGCCGTACGCCGCTCTCGTCGACGAGGAGGCGCGCTACCCCCACGAGGCCGCCGCCGCGCTGCTCGCCTCGGACTTCCACGCCCCGCACGTGCCCGAGGAGTACGGCGGCGCCGGGGCCGACGCCCTGGCCACGGTGCTGGTCATCGAGGAGGTCGCCCGTGCGTGCGTCTCCTCCTCCCTGATCCCCGCGGTCAACAAGCTCGGCTCGCTGCCCGTGCAGCTGGCCGGCTCCGAGGAGCTGAAGAAGCACTACCTCGGCGCCCTGGCCCGCGGGGAGGGCGGGTTCTCCTACTGCCTGTCCGAGCCCGAGGCGGGCTCGGACGCGGCGTCGATGAGGACGAAGGCGGTCCGCGAGGGCGACGAGTGGGTGCTCAACGGGACCAAGCGGTGGATCACCAACGCCGGGGAGTCGGAGTTCTACACCGTCCTGGCGGTCACCGACCCCGACAAGCGCACCCGCGGCATCAGCGCCTTCGTCGTGGAGAAGTCCGACGAGGGCGTCTCCTTCGGCGCCCCGGAGAAGAAGCTGGGCATCAAGGGCTCCCCGACGCGCGAGGTCTACCTCGACAACGTCCGCATCCCCGCCGACCGGATGATCGGCGAGGAGGGTCAGGGCTTCGAGATCGCCATGCGCACCCTCGACCACACCCGCGTCACCATCGCGGCGCAGGCCGTCGGCGTCGCGCAGGGCGCGCTGGACTACGCGCTGGAGTACGCCAAGGAGCGTCAGCAGTTCGGGAAGTCGATCGCCGACTTCCAGGGCCTGCAGTTCCTGCTCGCCGACATGGGCATGAAGGTCGAGGCCGCCCGGCAGATGACCTACGCCGCCGCCGGCCGCTCCGAGCGGGGCGACGACGACCTCACCTTCTTCGGTGCCGCCGCGAAGTGCTTCGCCTCCGACGTGGCCATGGAGGTCACCGTCAACGCGGTGCAGGTCCTCGGTGGCTACGGCTACACCCGCGACTACCCCGTGGAGCGGATGATGCGCGACGCCAAGATCACCCAGATCTACGAGGGCACCAACCAGGTGCAGCGCATCGTGATGGCCCGCCAGCTCCTCGCCGGGGTGCAGTCCGAGCTCTGAGCGGTCACGGGCCAGAGGTCGTCGAGGGTGGCGGGACCGCGTCCTGCGGCATGACCGTCCGTGGGGCGGGGTCGATGGTGGGCCGCCACCCGGGCGGCCCCCAGACGTAGCCCAGCTTCTCGCGCCAGGTCTCGGCGGCTCGCACGTCCCTCACGATCGCGGCGTACTCATGAGTCTCCAGACGCCAGACGTTGAAGGTGTCGACGGACGTGGTGAGTCCGTACGTCGGGCGGCGGCCCTCCTCCTGGAACGTGCCGAAGACGCGATCCCACACGATGAGGATGCCCCCGTAGTTGCGATCGAGGTACTCCGGGTCGCAGCCGTGGTGGACTCGGTGGTGCGACGGGGTGTTCATGACCATCTCTATGGGCCGCCACAGCCGATCCACACGTTCGGTGTGCACGAAGAACTGGTAGACCAGGCTCACGGAGAACCCGAAGAAGACCAGTGCCGGAGGGAATCCGAGCAGCGGTAGCGGAACCCACAGCACCAGCTCGTGGGCGTTGTTCCACTTCTGGCGCAGCGCCGTGGAGAAGTTGAAGTACTCGCTTGAGTGGTGGGCCTGGTGGGTTGCCCACACCAACCGGACCCGGTGAGCGGTGCGGTGGGCCCAGTAGAAGAGGAAGTCCACGCCGAGGATGGCCAGCGCCCAGGTCCACCACGCGTCGACCGGCAGTTGCCACGGGGCGACGTATGCGAAGAGGGCTGCGTAGCCGATCAGGCCCAGCGACTTCCACGCCGTCATCGTCAATACCGAGATGGCACCCATCGAGATGCTGCTCAGGGCGTCGCGACGGTCGTAGCCGCCGACCGGTACCCTCGCCCGACGCCGGGGCCGGCCGTCGCGCGCGGTGACGGTCCCGGGAGTCTCGCGCTCCTCCAGGAGGAGCGCCGCAGCGCTCTCGAGGGTGATCATCAGGATGAAAAGAGGCACGGCCAGCGCCACCGGATCCTGCAGGTGCTCCGGGATGGCTCCCCACAGTCGGCCGGCCGCCTCCAAGAGGTCGTTCATCCGGAGGTCGCCCCCATCGCCTCGCGGGGGTGAGGGAGCCCGAACGGGGTCCGAGGGAGGGGGTGGTGGCGGGCCGAATGCCCGCATTGCGGCCGCTCAGCCATGTCGCAGCAGCCACCCTTGGTCGCGGAACTCCATGGAGTGCCAGGTGACGTCGAGAGGGGCATCGGTGAACCGATCCGGTCCGATCGAGTCCAGGAACTTCTTCCCTGCTGCCGTGGCCGCACGCCGCTGACCGGGCGGCACCTCGATGGTGCCGCGGATCATGCGGGGTTCGTCGTCGAGGCCCGGCGACCGCTCGACCTGACGGATGTTGTCCACGCCGTGAAGCCGTAGCCGGAGCCTCGACCCGTCGGCGAGCCGAACGCGCAGCTGCGCGGGGGTGCAGTAGACGTCGAAGTCGGGGACGTGTACCTGGACTCCGGCCACGATGCCGCCGTAGCGGCGCTTCGTCGCAGGGGCGAGACCGCGTCGCGAGGTGTCGCGGTGCGGGTTGCGCAGCCGGTCTCCGACCAACAATTCCTGGGTCGCCCGGAACCTCCAGCGCTGGGCATGGATGCTCTTGGTCCAGAAGCCGGTGCGCCCGCGGTGGCGTCCCTCCACGCGCAGCTCGCGCTGGCTGGAGCCGGCTCCGGTCTTGTGCACCGAGATGCGGTCGGTGATGAAGCCGCGGATCTTGGGTTGCTCGACCCACGCCGGCGAGGGCAGCTGGATGAGCGGCTCGGTCGCCTCTGACTGGTCCTCGTAGGAGTAGTCGAAGAACAACGGGTCTGCGCCGGAAATGTCGAAGTCGTAGAGCCGCGTGAAGAGGTCGCCACGTGGTCCCACAACGAACAGTGTCGAGCCGCTCGCGGAGAGCGACTGAGCCCGGAAGCGCCCGCGCTCGGGCCCGCAGGCACGGTAGCTCTCGTCCGGCGGCAACCAGGGGTCCATGTAGGTGAGTTCTGTGCCGCTGTCGTCGAGCATCCAGATGTGCGAGACCTTGTTCGACCCCACCCGGTGCTCGTTGCCGGCGTCATCCCGCCACGTTTCGTCCTCGAGGACCGAGATCACCGACCACTCCCAGTCCTCGTTCTCCGGCAGCGTGCGACCGGCGCCCAGCCAGAACGGCCGGCCGAAGCGCATGCTCCAGGAGAAGTACGCCGGCTCGCGAAGTGCGCCGTCCATCACGTAGACCCAGCGGTCACGGTCGACGGCGATGAGCTCGTCGTCGTCCACGGAGATGCCCACGACCTCGCCTGCGAAGCAGTCGGGGACCTGGAGATGCGCCCACGGTTCCTGGAGGCCGGTCACCTCTGCGCGGGAACGGTAGTACACCTCGCCGTCGAGCAGCACGAACTCGTAGCGACGGTTGAACGTCTGGGTCTCACTGCGCAGGTCCACCCGGTGCGGCAGGGCGTCCGGCCCCTCGGACGCGTCGCCGGCTGTCAGCGGATTGCCCTCGTCGACCCCGTCCCGGCCAGGCTCACCGTCGATCTCGGGAAAGCCGACCGTGCCGCCGGCCAGCTCCGGGCAGCGCGCCATGTCGGTGCGGTTCTCCACCAAGCCTGAGACCAGGCCGGGCAGCGCGGCCAAGATGTCCTCGAGCTCGACGTCGTTCGGATCGCTCACCTCGATGAGCTGCGGCAACCCGGGAACATCGGGCAGACCGGGGAGGTCGAGCAGCAGCGACCCCGGGGCCGGGCTCGGGAGGGGGGCGGAGGTGCCGGACCCGACGCCCGCAGCAGGGCCGGGGACGGCCAGCACGGTGGCCACGGCGAGCGCGACGGTCGTCGAGGACAGGGTCCGGGACCGAGCGTGGGGGGTCGGACGCGGCGCGCGGCGCGCATGGCGACGGAGGGGTGGAAAGGTGCGCATACCGTTGAGAACGGCAGGCACAGGCGAGCGTTCTTGTGGGTTCGTCACTCATTTGGGTGATTGGACTGTGAGAACCGACAACATTTCTGTGACTAGCTCAGCCCGAGGGGACGGGTGTGGCTCCTTCGGCAACCAGTGCGGCCCAGATCTCTGCCTGCGCACCCATGTCGCGCCATTGCGGACCCCACAGGAGGTCGAGCGTGCGGAGCCGGTTGCGCACCGTGTTCGGGTGTACCCCTAGTTCACGAGAGGCCGCCTCTATCTGGCCGCGATGCTCCTGCCATGCCCGAAGGGTCGAGACGAGGTCCTGGCGGGGGTCGGTGCGGAGCGGATCGATCCACCGGTTCACCAGGCGCTCGCGCAGCAGCGGGTCCTCGTGCAGGGTCAGGAGGAGGCCGAGGCTACCCGCGGTGTGCACCCCCGCCCCGCGCAGGGACGCGGCGGCGCGAGCGACCCGACGGCTCTCGCGCAGGGCGTGATCGAGCTCGTCGGGCGTGGACGCGCGCGCGAGGCCGACGACGAGCCCGGGTACCGCGCTGGGCTCCTCGGAGAGCACGCCGATGATGTCACCATCGGGGTGCTCGGCCCATGCTGCACGGCCACGGTGCGAGAACCGCAGAGCGGAGGGCCCGACGTCGGAGCCCGGGGAGCCATCGGGGGTCGCGCACACCACCAGGAGCGGCTGGCCCGCGTCCAGCCCCGCGTCGGTGAGCAGCTCGCACAGCTCCGGTGCAGCATCACGGCGTTGGATCGCCTCGATCAGTCGTCGGTGGCGGGTGTCGGCGGTCTCGGTTCCGGTGGCCGAGGCCAATCCCTGGACCGCCCAGACGGTGATCTGCTCGGACCAGCGGCGTACTCGCGCGGAGCCCTCGAGTCGGACGTCGGCGGCGACGCCGGCCGCGGCGGCGCGCTGGAGTACCTCCTCTTCGACCAGGCGCGAACCGAGCAGCACGGCGGCGACGAGGTCGTCGACTGCGATGCCGGCCCGCCCGCCCTGCGCACCGGTGGCGATGGCGGCCTCACGGTCCGCGTCCGTCGGTAGCGCGAAGGGATCCCCCTCCACGCTGCGGCGCAGGATGCGGGTCATCCCTACCCATACCTCGCTGGCCGGCGAGGCCGCGTACGTCGGCAGCTGTGCGACCTGACGAGCCACGTCGTGGACCAACGAGTCCCTCTCCATCCACACTTCCTCCAGGAAGGGACGAAGGGTCCGGCTGGAGTCGAGGGCGCTGTCGTCCGCCTCATGTCCCCGCTCCATGCAGACCACTGTAGGGCGCGGTCGGGATGGTCGACGCGTGCTGCGAACAGTTCACGGCGCACGGCGTAGGTGTCCCGCGGTGCGGGAGGGGGAACCCTCGGAGGAAACGGCGGAATAACCCCCCGGGGGGTTGTGTTACGGTTTGTCACATGACCCCATGGGGGGATGGCGACGACCGAGGAGGAGCAGCACATGCGTGAAGTCAGCGTCGACACCGCGGCGGAGATGATCGAGGGCGGTGCGTACGCCCTCGACGTCCGCGAGCGCGAGGAGTTCGCCGGCGGCCACGTGCCGGGGGCGGTCAACATCCCGATGGGTCAGCTCGCGGGACGCCTCGACGAGGTGGACCGCGACCGCCCGGTCGTCGTGATCTGTCGCTCCGGCAACCGCAGCGACGCCATGGCCGACGTCCTGCGTGCGGCCGGCTTCGACGCGGTCAACATGGTCGGCGGCACCCTGGAGTGGATCGAGGCCGGCAGGCCGGTCGAGCACCCGCGGGCCTCCGCCCTGACCGTCCGGGTGATCGAGACCCCCTCCCTGGGTGACCGCAGCTACCTCGTCCACGACGGGCGGGTCGCCCTCGTGGTCGACCCCCAGCGCGACATCGACCGGGTGCTCGACGTGCTCGAGGCCGACGGGGTGCGGCTCACGCACGTCTTCGAGACCCACATCCACAACGACTACGTCACCGGCGGGTTCGCGCTCGCGCAGGCGACGGGTGCGGCGTACCACGTCAACGCCGAGGACGAGGTCTCCTTCCAACGCACCCCGGTCCGCGACGGCGACGTCGTCGAGGTCGGTGAGCGGATGCGCGTTCGGGCGCTCGCCACCCCCGGTCACACCTTCACCCACCTCTCCTACGCGCTCGCCGAGCGCTCCGGCGCGGGCGAGACGGCGGTGGGCGTGTTCACCGGCGGCTCGCTGCTGTACGGCGCCACCGGCCGTCCCGACCTCCTCGGCCCCGACCACACCGACGCGCTGGTCCGTCACCAGCACGCCTCGGCCCGCAAGCTCGCCGACGCGCTGCCCGACGACGCCGCGGTCTTCCCGACCCACGGCTTCGGCTCCTTCTGCTCGGCCAGCCAGTCCGACGCGTCGTCCTCCACCATCGGCCAGGAGAAGCACAGCAACCCCGTGCTCACCCAGGACGAGGAGACCTACGTCCGCGAGCTGCTCGACGGCCTGGCTGCTTACCCGGCCTACTACGCCCACATGGGACCGCGGAACACCGCCGGCCCGGAGGCGCCCGACCTCTCCCTGCCCGAGCTCGCCGACGCGGCCGAGCTGCGTCGGCGCATCGAGGCGGGCGAGTGGGTCGTCGACCTGCGTTCGCGCACGGCCTTCGCGGCCGGGCACGCCCCGGGCTCGCTCAACTTCGGCCTCGACGGCGCCTTCTCGACCTACCTCGGCTGGCTCATCGAGTGGGGCACCCCGGTGACGCTGCTCGGCGAGACCGCCGACCAGGTCGCCGAGGCGCAGCGCGAGCTGGTGCGCATCGGCATCGACCGCCCCGCCGCCCACGCGACCGGTGGTCCCGAGGACTGGAGCGACCAGCCGCTGCGCTCCTTCGAGACCGCGACCTTCGCCGACCTCGCCGCCGTGCGGCACCACCGCGAGGTCGTCGTGCTCGACGTGCGTCGTGAGGACGAGCACGACAAGGTGTGGATCGAGGGCGCGGTGAACATCCCCATCCACGAGATCCCCAAGCGCGTCGCGGAGGTCCCCGAGGGCGAGGTCTGGGTGCACTGCGCCGCGGGCTACCGCGCCTCGGTCGCCGCGTCCTTCCTCGCCGCGGCCGGGCGTCACCTGGTCGCCGTGGACGACGAGTTCGACAACGCCGCGCCCGCCGGCCTGCCGATGGTCGGCCCGGAGGCCTGATCACGGTGCTGGTCGTCGCGGCCGGCGCCGGGCTGTTCATCGGTCTGTCGCTGGGAGCCCTGGGAGGCGGGGGATCGATCCTCGCCGTCCCGGTGCTCGTCTACCTGCTCGGGCAGTCGCCCACGCAGGCCACCACCGGGTCGCTGGTCGTCGTCGGGCTCACCGCCGCGGTCGGCGCGGTCGCCGCGGGCCGCGCCGGGCACGTCCGGCTCGGCCAGGGGCTGACGTTCGGGCTGATCGCCGTCGGCGGTGCCGTCGGCGGGGCCCGGGCCGCCGCGGTCGTCCCCGCCGACGTGCTGATGGCGCTCTTCGCGCTGCTGATGCTGCTCGTCGGTGCGCTCATGGTCCGACGCCTGCGACGCCACCGCGAGAGCGGCCAGGGACAGCGACCGCGGCTCGACGACCCGATCGTCGCCTTCGACCGCGGTGAGGGCCGGTTCGTCTGTGACTGCCCGCGCCTGGCCAAGCTGGTCGTCACCGCCACCGTGGTCGGCCTGCTCACCGGGTTCCTCGGCGTGGGCGGCGGCTTCGTCGTCGTGCCCGCGCTGCTGCTGGCCTTCGACCTGCCGATGGCCGACGCGGTCGGCACCTCGCTGGTCGTCATCACCGTCACCAGCGCGGTCGCGCTGACCGCCCGGCACGGCGCGGGCGTCGTGCCCGAGTGGCCGCCGGTCCTGGTGCTGACCGCCGTGGCCGCCGTCGGCGCCGTGCTGGGGGCCCGGGTCGGCCACCGTGTCTCCGGCAGCCGGCTCCAGGCCGCCTTCGCCGTGCTCGTCCTCGTCGTCGCGATGTACACCACCGTCCGGGCCGTCCCGGAGGTCCTCGGCGGGCTGCTCCCCACCTGAACCCCGCCCCCGTCCGTCCACCCGCACCCAGCCGAGCCACGCCTCGACCACCGGCCCGTCAACACCCCACCACCCCGTCACCACCACCACCGAGGAGCCACCATGTGCCGTCCGACCACCTGCAAGAACTGCAAGAAGACCACCTGGGCCGGCTGCGGCCAGCACGTCGCCAGCGTCAAGGCGATGGTCCCGGCCGACCAGTGGTGCAACGGGGACTGCGCGCCTGCCGAGGGCGGTCAGCGCACGGGTGTCCTGGGGCGCCTGTTCGGGCGCTGATCGTCGGGCCGGTCGTCGGGCCAGTCGTCGGGCCAGTCGTCGGGCCAGTCGTCGGGCCGGTCGTCGGGGCACCCGCCCTGACGGGTGCCCCGTGCCGTGTCCCCGCCTGACACGCTGGAGGAATGCGCGCGCCGCGACCCGACAGCCGCACCGACCTGCTGCAGATCCTCAAGGCGACCCTCGCCACCGGTGTGGCGTGGGTCGTCGCCGCCCACGTCCTGGAGCTGCAGCAGGCCTTCCTCGCGCCCTGGCTGGCGCTGCTGACGGTCCACGCGACCGTCTACCGCACGGTGTGGCGGGGCAGCCAGGCGGTGCTGGCCTCCGGGCTCGGACTGGTCGTCTCCTACGTCGCGGTCCAGCTGCTCGGCTACGACCTCGTCGCCACCCCGGCGCTGGTCGTCTCGGTGCTCGTCGGGCTGCTGCTCGCGCGCGCCTTCCTCGCCCGCGACGAGGGGGTGGCGGTCGCCACCACGGCGCTGTTCGTCATCACCGCCGGCTACGGCTCGCACCAGGCGGCCGAGGAGATGATGCTGTCCCACCGCTTCCTCGACACCCTGGTCGGGGTCGCGACCGGGCTGCTGGTCAACCTGCTGGTGGCGCCGCCCCTGGACGACCGGGTGGTCGACAGCGCCACCACGGACGTCACCCGACGACTCGGGCAGCTGCTGGTGCGGATGGCCGACGACCTGCGCGGCGACGTGGACGAGGGGGTGTCCCAGGAGTGGCTCGAGGCCACCCGTGACCTCGACGACTCCCTGGACCGCGCGCAGCAGCACCTCGCGTTCACCCGGGAGAGCCGGTGGGCCAACCCGCTGCGCCACCGCTCCCGGCGTACGGCCGACCCCGACCACGCCGAGGCGGTGATCTACCGCCTTGAGGACGGGATCGCCCAGGCGCGGGCCGTCGCCCGGATCGTGCACGAGTCGGTCGTGGCGGCCGAGGAGTGGGACCCGGAGTTCCGCCGCCGCTGGACCGACGTCCTCGAGCGGGTCGGGCAGCGGGTCGCCGACCCGGGACGCGACACCGGGGGCGCGCCCGGGCTCGACGACCTCGTGCACGACCTCTCCGTGGCCGACCTGCCCGACCGACGCTGGCCGCTGTACGGCGCGCTGATCACGGCGCTGGACAACGTCGCCGGCATCGCCGACGACGTTGCCCGGCTCAGCGGGGCGGCCGGCTGGGAGACCGCCTGAGCCCCGTGGCTACCCGGGGGCACGAGGCGGACCGGCTCCGCTGCCGAGCATGCGGGCGACGGGGCGGTCCCACTCCCTCGGGGTGATGAGTCGTGGCTCGGCCGGTGCCGCGCCGTGTGGCCACTGGTTCGGAACCTCGCCCCGTCGCTCCACGACCAGTAGATCGCTCGGTCGGGACCCGGGGGAGGAGGCGAAGGTCCCGGGTCCCAGGGCCCGGCCCTGCGTCCCGGTCCGCGCCGGCGCCCCGGGCCGGGGTGAGGGGCGGCGTGGGGGCCGTCACTCGGCTACGGTGCGCGACGTGAGCACCGAGGAGGCCCCGACCCGCGGGCACGCCCAGCGGCAGGCGTGGGAGCGCTGGCGCGAGTACGACGCCGACCCGGCCGCGGACCTGCCGCGCATCCTCGGGGCGGCCCTGGTCGCCTTCGCCGAGCACGGCTACCACGGCACCTCGATCCGCGACGTCGCCGCCGCCTCCGGGCTGTCGGTGCCGGGCGTCTACCACCACTTCCGGTCCAAGCAGGAGATCCTGCGCGCGCTGATGGACGCGACCATGGACGAGCTGCTCGGCCGGTGCGAGGCGGCGCTGCGCGACGCGGGCGCCGACCCCGCGGCCCGCTTCGACTCGCTGGTGGAGTCCTTCGTCCGGTTCCACATGTTCCGCCGCCCGCAGGCCTTCGTCGGCTCGAGCGAGATCCGCAGCCTCGAGGCGGACAACCGAGCGGCGTACGTCGCCCGGCGCGACGCGGCGCAGCGGCTCCTCGAGGAGGCCGTCGCCGACGGGGTCGCGGCCGGCGGCTTCAGCGCCGAGCACCCCGACGAGGTGGCACGCGCGATCTCCTCGCTGTGCGTGGGGGTGGCGTCGTGGTACCGCCCCGACGGGCCGCTCACCCCCGACCAGCTGGTCCAGCGCCACCTGGTGCTCGCGCGGCGGATGGCTGGCGCACCGGCCTGACACCGTGGCATCCTGCCTACCGAGCGAGTGATCGGTCGGGGCTCGGAGGTCGGGCCCGACCCGCCCGCGGAGGAGGAGAGCCATGCAGGTCTCGCAGGAGGTCCAGTCGATCGTCGAGCGCACCCGTGCACTGGTGCGCGAGGTCGTGCTGCCGCTCGACGACGAGCACGACGGCGACATCGAGGCCGCCGGCGGCGAGCCGGTGCGTGCCCGCCTGCAGGCGGCGGCGAAGGAGGCCGGGGTCTTCGCGCCCCACGCCCCCGTCGACTGCGGAGGCCTGGGCCTGGGCATGGTCGACCGGGCACCCGTCTTCGAGGAGGCCGGCTACTCCCTCTTCGGCCCCGTCGCGCTCAACATCAACGCGCCCGACGAGGGCAACATCCACATGCTCGACCACATCGCCTCGACCGCCCAGCGGGAGAAGTACCTCGAGCCGCTCGCGCGCGGCGACGTGCGCTCGGCCTTCGCGATGACCGAGCCGGCGCCGGGCGCAGGCGCCGACCCCTCGATGCTCGCCACCCGGGCGACCAGGGTCGACGGCGGGTGGGTCGTCAACGGCCTCAAGCGCTTCATCACCGGCGCCGACGGAGCCGGGTTCTTCATCACCATGGCCCGCACCAGCGGTGAGCCGGGCGGCCCCGGTGGCGCCACCATGTTCCTCATGCCGGCCGCGACCGAGGGGCTGACCGTCACCCGGCACGTCGGCATGGTCGACACCTCCATGCTGGGCGGCCACTGCGAGGTCCTCTACGAGGACGCCTTCGTGCCCGACGAGGACGTGCTCGGCGGCGTCGACGAGGGCTTCAAGTACGCCCAGGTCCGACTCGGGCCGGCCCGGATGACCCACGTGATGCGCTGGACCGGCGCCGTGCGCCGCGCACACGAGGTCGCGGTGTCGTACGTCGCCGGCCGCGAGGCCTTCGGGTCCCGGCTGGCTGACCAGGGCATGATCCAGCAGCTGATCGCCGACAACGAGATCGACCTCGCGGCCACGCGCGCCCTGCTGATGGAGGCCTGCCGGGTCCTCGACGACGGTGGCCGCGGCAACAAGGAGACCTCGATCGCGAAGACCTTCGCGGCCGAGGCGCTGCACCGCGTGGCCGACCGTGCCCAGCAGATGTGCGGCGGCCTCGGCGTCTCGACCGAGCTGCCGGTGGCCAAGATCGCCCGGGAGGTGCGGCCCTTCCGCATCTACGACGGGCCCTCGGAGGTGCACCGCTGGTCGATCGCCAAGCGGGCCGTGCGCGCCATCACCGCGGAGCAGGGCGCGTGAGCGGGGCCTCCGTCGAGTTGACGGCCGACGAGCTGTCAGCGGTCGCGGCCCAGATGGCCGGGGCCGGCGTCGACCTGGCCGGGCCGCTGACCGCGCGGCTGATCGCCGGCGGGCGGTCCAACCTCACCTTCCGGCTCGACGACGGGTCGTCGGCCTGGGTGATGCGCACCCCGCCGCGCGCCGGTCGCACCCCCTCGGCCCACGACGTGGCCCGCGAGTACCGCGTGACCTCGGCGCTCGGAGCCACCGACGTGCCGGTCCCGCCCGCGGTGGTGCTGTGCGAGGACGAGTCGCTCATCGGTGGACCGTTCGCGGTCTCCGGCTTCGTGCCCGGGGTCACCGTGCAGACGGCCGCGCAGCTCGACGGTCTCGTGGACGGGCTGGACGGCGGGCTGGACGGCGGGCTGGACGGCGGGCTGGACGGCGGGCTGGACGGCGGGCTCGTCTCCGGTGTGGTCACCGCGCTGGCCTCGACGCTGGCGGCGCTGCACCGCGTCGACCACGTGGCCGTCGGGCTGGAGCGGTTCGGTCGACCCGACGGGTACGCCGCCCGGCAGCTCAAGCGCTGGTCGGGCCAGTGGGAGATCGTGGGCGAGGCCTTCGCCGGGTCCGTGAAGTCCTCGGCCGCTGCGCTCGTCTCCGCCCTGGGCGACCGGCTGCCACGTCAGGAGTCGACCGGCGTGGTCCACGGTGACTACCGGATCGACAACACGCTGCTGACCATCCCCGGTGCTGCAGGTCAGGCAGAGGGCGAGGTCGGGGGTCTGGCCGGGGGTGAGGCCGGGGGTGCGCCGACGGTGGCGGCCGTCGTGGACTGGGAGCTCTCCACGATCGGCGACCCGGTCGCGGACGTCGCCATGATGTGCGTCTACCGGCACCCCGTGTTCGACCAGGTCATCGGTGAGCCCACCGCGTGGACCAGCCCCCGGCTGCCCGATGCCACGGGCCTGGCGGCGGCGTACGAGGCGGCGGGCGGCGTGCCGCTGGTCGACCTCGACGAGCACCTCGCCCTGGGCTACCTCAAGCTCGCCGTCATCGCCGCCGGCATCGACCACCGCTTCCGCGCCGGTGCCACCTCCGGTGCCGGCTTCGACACCGCCGGTCAGGCCGTCCCCGTGCTGCTGGAGGAGGGCTTGGCGGTCCTGCGGGGGTAGGCGGGGGACCGGGTTACGACGAATCCCCTTTCCTGCTTACTGGACAGTAAGCAGGAAATCGAATGCGGAGTATCCCGGCCGCCGCCTCAGACGTACCGCTCCAGGATCGTGGACTCCGCCAGCCGCGAGAGTCCCTCCCGGACCGAGCGGGCGCGCAGCTCACCGACGCCGTCGACGGCCTGCAGGTCGTCGACGCCGGCCGAGAGCAGCTTCTGCAGGGTGCCGAAGTGCTCGACGAGCCGGTCGACGACGCTGCCGGGCAGGCGGGGGACCTTGGCCAGCAGGCGGTAGCCGCGCGGGGCGACCGCGCCGTCGAGGTGCTCGCCGTTGCCGAGGCCCAGCACCCGGGCGACGGCTGCGGGGTCGACGAGCTCGGTGGGCGAGAGGCTGGCCATCGTGGCGAGCAGGTCCGCGGGGTTGTCGAGCGGGTGGGCGTCGGGGAGGTAGTCGCGCACGACCAGCTCGCGCTCGGAGTCGACGCCGGTGATGAGCTCCTCCAGCTGCAGCGACAGCAGGCGGCCGTCGGTGCCGAGCTCGAGCACGTAGTCCTCGATCTCGCGGGCGATGCGGGTGACCATCTCCAGCCGCTGGGCGACCACGGCGACGTCGCGGACCGTCACGAGGTCCTCGATCTCCAGCGCCGACAGCGTCGAGGAGACCTCGTCGAGGCGCAGCTTGTAGCGCTCGAGGGTCGCCAGCGCCTGGTTGGCGCGGGAGAGGATCTGGCCGGAGTCCTCCAGGACGTGCCGGGTCGCGCCGACGTACGCCGCGATGATCTGCATCGACTGGCTGACCGAGATCACCGGGAACCCGGTCTGCTTGGCGACGCGGTCGGCGGTGCGGTGCCGGGTGCCGGTCTCCTCGGAGGGGATCGTGTGGTCGGGCATGAGGTGCACCGCGGCCCGGATGATCCGGGTGAGGTCGCGGTCGACGATGATCGCGCCGTCCATCTTGGCCAGCTCGCGCAGGCCGGTGGCGGTGAAGGGGACGTCGAGCTCGAAGCCGCCGGTGCTGATCGCGTCGACGGTGCGGTCGCGACCGATGACGATCAGCGCGCCGGTGCGACCGCGGAGGATGCGCTCGAGGCCGTCGCGCAACGGTGTGCCCGGCGCGATCGACGCGAGCGTCTCGCGCAGTCTCAGCGTGTCGTCGGTGCGGTCGGTCCCCACGGATCTCCTCCAGCGCTCCGGGCGCACCGGAGGGCGCCGCTGAGCCAGTGTAAAGCGGGGGCACCCCGCGCGCTCGTGTGATCCCGCGCGCTCGTGTGATCCCGCGCGCTCGTGTGATCCCGCGCGCTCGTGTGATCCCGCGCCCCGTGCGGTCCGGCCCGGTGCGGCCCGGTCCCGTGCGGTCCCGCCCGGCGGCGGTGGTCGGGCCGGGTCAGAACTCGGGGGCGGGTGGCACGCGGCCGCTGCGGGCGGTCAGGCGCAGCACGTCGAGCGCGGTGAGGACGCCGGGCACCTCGAGCACCCGCATCCCGTCGACGGTGCGCGCGGGCTTGGCCGCCGAGGAGCGCTGTCCCGGCTCCGCGGGGACCACGGCCACCCGGAAGCCGAGCCGCGCGGCCTCGGCCAGCCGCTGCGGCAGGTCGCGGACCCGGCGCAGCTCGCCGGCCAGGCCGATCTCGCCGATGGCGATGGTGCCCGTCGGGGCGGCCTCGCCGAGGTGGGAGGAGACCAGCGCGATCGCGAGGGCCAGGTCGCTGGCCGGCTCGTGTAGACGGGCCCCACCCACGGTGGAGGCGAAGACGTCGCTGCCGTGCAGGCGCAGCCCGCAGTGCCGCTCGAGCACCGCGAGGACCAGCGCGGTGCGGGAGGAGTCGAGCCCGCTGACGGTGCGCCGCGGCTTGTCCAGGGCGCTGGGCGTCACCAGCGCCTGCACCTCCGCGAGCAGGGGCCGTCGGCCCTCCATGGTCACCGCGACGCAGGTGCCGGGCACCCGGCCGTGGTGCTGCTCGACGAAGAGCCCGGTCGGGTCGGCGACGGCCTCGATGCCGCTGGCGTCGAGCTGGAAGCACCCGACCTCGTCGACGGGACCGAAGCGGTTCTTCATCGCCCGGACCATCCGGAACCGGCTGTTGCGGTCGCCCTCGAAGTGCAGCACCACGTCGACGAGGTGCTCGAGCACCCGTGGACCGGCGATGGAGCCGTCCTTGGTGACGTGGCCGACGAGGATGGTGGTGATGTTGCGGGTCTTGGCGACCCGGATGAGAGCGGCCGCCACCTCCTTGACCTGGGTGACGCCACCGGGCACCCCGTCCACGCCGGAGGCGCCGATGGTCTGCACCGAGTCGACCACCAGCAGGGTCGGACGCGTCTCCTCGACGTGGGTGAGCAGCGCCCCGAGGTCGGTCTCGGCGGCCAGGAAGAGCTCGGGCTCCACGGCGTTGGTGCGGTCGGCGCGCAGTCGCACCTGGGAGGCGGACTCCTCGCCGGTGACGTAGAGGGTGCGGTGGCGGTAGCGCGCGGTCTGGGCGGCCACCTCGAGCAGCAGGGTGCTCTTGCCGACCCCCGGCTCGCCGGCGAGCAGGATCGCGGCACCGGGCACGAGACCGCCGCCGAGGACCCGGTCGAGCTCGGGCACCCCGCTGGTGCGGAAGGCCGAGGCCTCGACCGCGACGTCGCCGATCGGCACGGCCGGCGCGGTGACGGGCGCGGCCGCGGCGCGCAGCGTGGGTGCCGCGGTCTCGGCGACCGACCCCCAGGACTGGCACTCCCCGCAGCGGCCGACCCACTTGCCGGTCTCCCACCCGCACTCCGAGCAGCGGTAGGCGGGCTTGGGCGGACGGGCGGGGCGTGCGGCGGGCATGACGGGAACGCTAGGTCACCGCACCGACACTCCCGCGCAGGTGCGTCCCCTCTCCTGTGGACAGGCCGGCGCGACCCCGCCGGACAGGTCGGTGCGACCCCGCCGTACAAGTCGGTGCGACCGAGCGTGGGACGCGCGACGACGGCGCGGATATGCTGCCCCGAACCCGTGTTGGATCGATCCATGCCAGGAGGTGCGGTCAGGTGGCCCCGATGTCCGGTCGACTGCCGACCACGCCCCCCACGCTGGCCGACGTCGCCGAGCGCGCCGGTGTCTCCCGGCAGACCGTCTCCAACGCCGTCAACAACCCCGACCTGCTGCGCGCTGACACCCTCGCGCGGGTCCAGGAGGCCATCGCCGAGCTCGGCTACCTCCCCAACCGCGCGGCCCGCAACCTGCGCACCCGCGCCAGCCACCTGATCGGGCTGAGGATCCAGCCGGTCCTCGAGGGCACGGCCAACCCGACGATGGACCGCTTCGTGCACTCGCTGGTCGAGGCCTCCCGCGAGGCCGGCTACCACGTGCTGCTCTTCTCCGGGGAGCCCGGCGAGCCGCTGGCCGGCTACGACGACCTGCTCCGCTCCACCGCCGTGGACGCCTTCGTCGTCACCGACACCTACCTCGGCAACCCCCAGGCCAGCTGGCTGGACTCGCGTCGGGCGCCCTTCGTGGCCTTCGGCCGACCCTGGGAGAACCCCACGGCCACCCACGCCTGGGTCGACGTCGACGGCGCCGCCGGCTGCCAGCTCGCCACCGACCACCTGCTCGACAAGGGCCACGAGCGGGTCGCGTGGATCGGCTGGCGCAAGGACTCCCGCATCGGCGAGGACCGCCGCGCCGGCTGGCACCGCGCCATGCACGCCCGCGGGCTGCCCACGACCGGCCTCGCCTCGCGCGTGGAGGACACCGTGGTCTCGGGACGCTCGGCTGCCGGCGTACTCCTCGACGAGGCGCGGCCCACCGCGTTCGTCTGCGCCTCCGACACCCTCGCCATGGGCGTGCTGCACACCCTGCACGAGCGCGGCCTGCGCGCCGGCGACGACGTGGCCGTGGTCGGGTTCGACGACTCCCAGGTCGCGCAGGTCGTGCGCCCCGGGCTCTCCTCGGTGCGCCAGCCCCTGGAGGAGGTCGCGGTCGAGGTCGTGAAGGCCCTCGAGGGTCTGCTCGGCCACCCCCGCGTCGCCCACCCCGGGGTGCTGCTCACACCCACCCTCGAGGTGCGCGACTCCTCCGGCCCCGACCGCCGCTGACCCCTCGGCCGTGCGCGAGCGACGCCTCGGCCGTGCGTGGGCGACGGCTCGGCCGTGCGTGGGCGACGGCTCGGCGCCCTCAGGTACGCCGCCACCAGACGTCGACGGCGTAGTCGACCTCCAGCGTGGTGCCCGGCAGGTCGGCGAGGACCTCGCGGGCGGTGGGGGTCGGCAGCTCGATCGAGACGACCGCCTCGAGGTCCGCGCGGGTCTCGAAGGACCAGCGGGTGAGGACCGGGACGCGGTGGTAGCCGGCGGCCTCCCAGAACGCCCGCTTCTCGGCGGGGCCCGGGAGGTCGGGGAAGCCGCGGGCGAACCAGCCGCCGAAGGTGGAGCGGGAGGCGTCGTTGTCGACCACCACGTGCACGCCACCTGGCCGCAGCAGGCGCTCGACCTCGACCAGGCCGGGCTCGCAGCCCGGGCCGAAGAAGTAGGCCCAGCGCGAGTGCACGAGGTCGACCGAGGAGTCGGCCAGCGGCACCGACTGGGCGGTCCCCTCGAGCACGGCGACGTGGTCGAGGCGCCGGGTGCGCCGGGCGGCGAGGGCGCGCAGGTCGGGGTGCGGCTCGACGCCGGTCACGTGGCGCGCGGTGGAGGCGAAGCGCCGCAGGTGGAAGCCGGTGCCGCAGCCGAGGTCGAGCACGTCGAGACCGGCCCAGTCCTGCACCGAGGCGATGGCGGCCTCGACGAGACCCTCGGGGTCGAAGGCGCGGTTCTCGACCTCATAGGTCTCGGTGTGGTGCCAGATGTTCGGCGACGGCCTGGTGCCGTCGGGC
>Ga0310345_10001796_pt1 | contig 22966 bp, 21 predicted proteins | sample HC15DNA20500_MG_FD_204667 | JGI IMG/M metagenome (GOLD analysis project Ga0310345, IMG submission 204667) | Marine microbial communities from station ALOHA, North Pacific Subtropical Gyre - HC15-DNA-20-500_MG | ecosystem: Environmental > Aquatic > Marine > Oceanic | place: Pacific Ocean: North... | reverse complement strand
TTCCCTACAACGGATCGGTGGCTCGGCTGCGCTTCGGCCCGGCCACCCACCGCCGGGTGAAGAGATGGTTGATACAGGGTGATTTCGACGTGCTGCATCTGCACGAACCGAACGCCCCGAGCCTGTCGATGTTGGCGCTGAACATCGCCGAAGGCCCGATCGTGGCCACCTTTCACACGTCGACGACGAAGTCGCTGACGCTGTCGGTGTTCGAGCCGATCCTGCGGCCCATGCACGAGAAGATCGTCGGCCGCATCGCGGTGTCCGACCTGGCGCGGCGCTGGCAGATGGAGGCGCTGGGCAGTGACGCCGTCGAGATCCCCAACGGTGTCGACGTCGAGTCGTTCGCCTCGGCTCCGCCGCTGCCCGGCTATCCGCGTCGCGGCAGGACGGTGTTGTTCCTCGGGCGCTTCGACGAGCCGCGCAAGGGCATGAGCGTGCTCCTGGGGGCCCTGCCGGCGCTGGTGGACCGCTTCGCCGACGTGGAGGTTCTGGTGGTGGGCCGCGGTGACCAGCGCGAGCTGCGCGAGCAGGCCGGTCCGCTGGCCTCGCACCTGCGGTTCCTGGGGCAGGTCGAGGATTCGGAGAAGGCATCGGCGATGCGCAGCGCCGATGTCTACTGCGCTCCCAACACCGGCGGGGAGAGCTTCGGCATCGTGCTGGTCGAAGCGATGGCCGCCGGCACCGCGGTGGTGGCCAGCGACCTCGACGCCTTCCGGCGGGTCCTCGAGGACGGCAGGTGCGGCCGGTTGGTTGCCGTCGACGACTCGGCGGCCCTGGCTGACGGACTGATCGAGGTGCTCGCCGACGACGGTGTGCGGTCGGGTTACACCGCGCATGCGACCGCGGCGGTGGCGCGGTTCGACTGGTCGGTGGTGGCTGCGCAGATCATGCGGGTGTACGAGACGGTCGCCGGCTCGGGCGTCAAAGTGCGGGTGGCCGGACGTCACGAGACCAGCGGGAGGCCGCTGTGATCCCGGTGCTCACCGCGCTGATCGTCGCGGCGGTGGTGGTGTTCGTCGCCCTGGTCGCGGGATGGGCGTATCAGACCGCCAACCGGCTGGACCGGCTGCACGTGCGCTACGACCTGTCCTGGCAGGCTCTCGACGGCGCGCTGGCGCGCCGCGCGGTGGTGGCGCGCGCGGTCGCCGTCGACGCCTACGGCGAGGGACCCGACGGACGTCGCCTGGCCGCGCTCGCCGATGCCGCCGAACGTGCACCGCGGCAGGCCCGGGAGGCTGCGGAGAACGAACTGTCCGCGGCGCTGGCACGGGTCGACCCCGCCTCGCTGCCGCTGGCCCTGGTCGCCGAGCTGGCAGACGCGGAGGCCCGGGTGCTGCTGGCCCGGCGTTTCCACAACGACGCGGTCCGGGACACCCTCGCACTCCGGGAACGCCCGCTGGTGCGCGCGCTACGGTTGGGCGGAACCGCAGCGCTGCCAACCTATTTCGAGATATCGGAGGGTGGCGAGGTGTCCACCCGGGAGGTCGCGCCGGTGACCCGGCGCACGTCGGCGCGGGTGATTTTGCTCGACACCGACGGCGCGGTGCTGTTGCTGTGCGGTTCGGACCCGGCCAGCGGGGTGGAGCCGGCGCCGCGCTGGTGGTTCACGATCGGCGGGGCAGTGCAGGTCGGCGAGACGCTGGCGCAGGCCGCCGCCCGCGAGGTCGAGGAGGAGACCGGTCTGCGGGTGTCGCCCGCCGACCTGGTCGGACCGATCTGGCGGCGCGATGCGGTCATCGAGTTCAACGGGTCGGTGATCCGAAGCGAAGAGATGTACTTCGTGTACCGCACCGGCCGGTTCGAGCCCTCCGAGTCCGGCCGGTCCGGGCTGGAACGGACCTACATCCATGCCCACCGGTGGTGCGATGCGACAATGATCGCTGGTCTGGTCGCCATCGGTGAGACGGTGTACCCGCGCCAGCTCGGCGAGGTGCTCGAGGAGGCGAACGTCCTGGCAGACACGCCGGGCGCGCTGTCGGACAGGTCACTGCAGCCGATCAGGTGAGGACAGTGGCGTTCCTCACGTGTTTGCGCGGATCGAATGCATTTGCCGCCGCATCTAGACTGGATCGGTAGCGATTTAAGGAGATAGGTGTGGAATCCCAACTGTCGGGTGAAGGGCCGGGGACGTTCCCCTCTCAGGCCGAGGGCCCGTCCACTCGGGGAACCGCGCGGGTGAAGCGCGGGATGGCCGAGATGCTCAAGGGTGGCGTGATCATGGACGTGGTCACCCCTGAGCAGGCGCGGATCGCCGAGGGGGCCGGAGCGGTCGCCGTCATGGCTCTCGAGCGGGTGCCTGCCGACATCCGGGCCCAGGGCGGGGTGTCGCGGATGAGCGACCCCGACATGATCGAGGGCATCATCGACGCGGTCACCATCCCGGTGATGGCCAAGGCGCGGATCGGGCACTTCGTGGAGGCCCAGATCCTGCAGAGCCTCGGGGTGGACTACGTCGACGAGTCCGAGGTGCTGACCCCCGCCGACTACGCCCACCACATCGACAAGTGGAAGTTCACCGTGCCGTTCGTGTGCGGTGCCACCAACCTCGGCGAGGCGCTGCGGCGCATCACCGAGGGTGCCGCGATGATCCGCTCCAAGGGCGAGGCCGGGACCGGCGATGTCTCGAACGCCACCACCCACATGCGCAAGATCGGTGGCGAGATCCGCCGGCTGACGTCGCTGCCGGAAGACGAGTTGTACGTGGCCGCCAAGGAGCTGCAGGCGCCGTTCGAGCTGGTCGCCGAGGTGGCGCGGGCCGGCAAACTCCCGGTGACGCTGTTCACCGCCGGCGGCATCGCCACCCCCGCTGACGCGGCGATGATGATGCAGCTCGGCGCCGAAGGGGTGTTCGTCGGCTCCGGCATCTTCAAGGCCGGCAACCCGGCCGAACGGGCCGCCGCCATCGTCAAGGCGACCACCTTCTACGACGACCCCGACGTGCTGGCCAAGGTGTCGCGCGGACTGGGGGAGGCCATGGTCGGCATCAACGTCGACGACATCCCGCAGCCGCACCGCCTGGCCGAACGCGGCTGGTAGCGCCGGCAGATGGCGATCGAGGAGATCCTCGACCTCGAGCAACTCGAAGTCAACATCTACCGCGGCGGGGTCTTCAGCCCCGAATCCGGCTTTCTGCAGCGCACCTTCGGCGGTCATGTGGCGGGCCAGTCGCTGGTGTCGGCGGTGCGCACCGTGGACCCGAAGTTCCAGGTGCACTCGCTGCACGGCTACTTCCTGCGTCCCGGGGACGCCCGGGCACCGTCGGTGTACCTGGTGGAGCGTCTGCGCGACGGGGGATCGTTCGCCACCCGCCGGGTCAACGCGATCCAGCACGGGGAGACCATCTTCTCGATGTCGGCGTCGTTTCAGACCGACCAGAGCGGCATCGAGCATCAGGACGCGATGCCGCCGGCCCCGCCGCCCGACGACATCCCCGACTTCAAGGCCGCCAGCCGGGTCTTCGACGACGCCAGCTTCCGGCAGTTCGACGAGTGGGACGTCCGGATCGTGCCGCGCGACCAGCTCGAGCTGCGCGACGGCATGGCCTCCCAGCAGCAGGTGTGGTTTCGCCACCGCGACCCGCTGCCCGACGACCATGTGCTGCACATCTGCGCACTGGCCTACATGAGCGATCTCACGCTGCTGGGCTCGGCCCAGGTCAACCACGTCGAGGAGCGCAAGCATCTGATGGTCGCCTCGCTCGATCATGCGATGTGGTTCATGCGGGCTTTCCGCGCCGACGAGTGGCTGCTGTATGACCAGTCGTCGCCGTCGGCGTGCGGCGGGCGGTCGCTGACCCAGGGCAAGATCTTCAACCGGTACGGCGACATGGTCGCCGCCGTCATGCAGGAGGGGCTGACCCGGTACGCCCGCGACTTCACCCCGGGCCGGCGGTGAGCGCGCGCATCGGTGTGCTCGCGTTGCAGGGCGACACCCGCGAGCATCTCGCCGCGCTGGGCGCCGCGGGGGCCGAACCGCTGACCGTGCGGCGTCGTGCCGAGCTCGATTCCGTTGATGCGCTGGTCATTCCGGGGGGTGAGTCGACGACGATGAGCCATCTGCTGCGTGAGTTCGACCTGCTCGAGCCGCTGCGCGCGCGGCTGGCCGACGGAATGCCCGCCTACGGTTCGTGCGCCGGGATGATCCTGCTGGCTTCGGAGATCCTCGACGCGGGTGCGGCGGGCCGGGAGGCGACGCCGCTGAAGGCGATCGATATGACGGTGCGCCGCAACGCGTTCGGCCGTCAGGTGGACTCGTTCGAAGAGGACCTGGAGTTCGGCGGCCTCGACTCCGGTGTGCACGCCGTGTTCATCCGCGCACCGTGGGCCGAGCGGGTCGGCCCCGGCGTGGAGGTGTTGGCCAGCGCGGCCGGACACGCGGTGGCGGTACGTCAGGGCCGCACGCTGGCGACCGCGTTCCACCCCGAGATGACCGGCGACCGCCGGGTGCACGCCCTGTTCGTCGAGATGGTCGAGGGGCGCGCCTAGGCCGGCGTCACCGGATGGGCAGGCCGGTGATGGCCCGGCCCATCACCAACCGCTGGATCTCGCTGGTGCCTTCGAAGATCGTGAAGATCTTGGCGTCGCGGTGCATCCGCTCCACGGGGTATTCGCGGGTGTAACCGTTGCCGCCGAGGATCTGGATCGCCTCGTCGGTGACGTACACCGCGGTCTCGCTGGCCACCAGCTTGGCCATCGACCCCTCGGCGGAGGTGAATTCCTTGCCGTTGCGGGCCATCCAGCCGGCGCGGTAGACCAGCAGCCGGGCGGCGTCGATGCGCGCCTTCATGTCGGCCAGCTTGAAGGCGACCGCCTGGAACTCGCCGATCTTGCGGCCGAACTGCTCACGCTCACAGGCGTAGTCGCGCGCATACTCGTATGCCGCACGAGCCACGCCGACGGCCATCGCCCCGACCGTCGGGCGGGTGCGTTCGAAGGTCGCCATCGCGGCCTGGCCTGCGGCTCTCTTGCCTTCGCGGACCTTGGCGATGCGCGCGTCGAACTTCTCCTTGCCGCCGACGATGAGCCGGCCGGGAATCCGCACGTCCTCGAGCACCACCTCGGCGGTGTGCGAGGCGCGGATACCGTGCTTGAGGAACTTCTGTCCCTGGCTCAGCCCCGGCGTGTCCGGCGGGATGATGAACGACGCCTGTCCGCGCGTGCCCAACTCGGGATACACCGACGCGACCACGACGTGGACGTTGGCGATCCCGCCGTTGGTGGCCCAGGTCTTGGTGCCGTTGAGCACCCACTCGTCGGTCGCCTCGTCGTAGCGGGCGCGGGTGAGGATCGAACCGACATCGGAGCCGGCGTTGGGTTCCGAGGAACAGAACGCCGCGACCTTGGGATCGTCGACGGTGCCGAACATCTGCGGCACCCACTCGCCGACCTGTTCGGGGGTGCCTGTGGCGGCGACGGAGGCGGCGGCCAATCCGGTGCCCAGGATCGCCAGCGCGATGCCGGCGTCACCCCAGAACATCTCCTCGAACGCCACGATCATGCCGAGCCCGCTGGGCTCGGTGGTCTGCTCGGCGAAGAACTCCATCGAGTAGAGGCCGACCTTGGCGGCCTCCTGGATGATCGGCCACGGCGTCTGCTCACGCTCGTCCCACTCCGCGGCGGCCGGACGAATGACGTCGGCGGCGAACTCGTGGACCCACTTCTGCACGTCGACCAGGTCGGAGGACAACTCCAGGGAGAACGTCATGGCTGGGACCTTACTTCGGAGTAAGTTCAGCGGCCAGTCCGTGTGGCTCACTTAACACGTTGGCCGCGCAGGCCCAGTGTGCGCCGCCCGGCGCTGATCAGGTGCTCCAGCATCTGCTCGTCGGTGCCTGCATAGTCCAGTCCGACAGCAGACGAGATGCCGGACATCACGATGGCGGCCCCGACCTGACCCGCCATCCCGGGTTGAGCTCCGGCGAGCAGCTCCATCTGCCGGGCCACGACCGCGGCCCAGGCCTGTCGGGATCTGAGCACCTGTCCGACGGCAGCGTCACCCGTGAGCACCGGGATCAGCGTCCGGTTGGCCACCGCCAGAGCGGCGAACCCGCGGAGCATGGCGTCGGCCTGGGCGCGGGCGCCGCGCTGGGCGCTCGCTTCGTCGACAAGCTCCTGCAGTTTCGTGATGAGCGGCTCCAACACAGCTTCCAGGAGTTCGTCGCGGGTGCGGAAGTGGTAGTAGATCGCTGACTTCGTGATTCCGAGTTCGTCGGAGATCATCTGCAGCGATGTGCCAGCCACGCTGTGGCTCCGGAACAGGTCGGTGGCGACGTCGATGAGCCGCTCGCGCGTGGTCATTGCCGGATCGCTCACACCTCAGCTCGCAATGTAGTACTGCTAACAAACCGACCGCTTTTGACCATTCGTACAGTTTACAACTGTACGATCGGTAAGTAACCGACTTTACGTTTGGTCGTTTTTCGGAGACCGCGCCCTGCGTCTCCGGAGAGGTCTTCCGAGGAGCGCGTCGTGATCAACTGCCCGTCGTCCATCGCCGACGTCGACTTCTTCCACGATGCGGCGCTGGTCGCCGATCCGTACCCGATGCTGGCCCGCATGCGCGCGGAGAGTCCCGTGCTTCGGGAACCGACCCAGGGCGTGCTGGTGGTCACCGGTTACGACGAGGTCTTGGCCGTGGTCGGGGACCATGAGTCGTTCTCCTCCTGCAATACGGTCACCGGCCCATTCCCGGGCTTCCCGGTTTCGCTGGAGGGTCGGGGTGGGCCAGCGGTGAGCGAACTGATCGACAGGCACCGAACCGAACTGCCCTTCAGTGACCAGCTGCCGTCGTTCGACCCGCCGACTCACACCGCCCACAGGTCGTTGCTGGCCCGGCTCATCACGCCCAAGCGTCTGAAGGAGAACGAAGAGTTCGTCTGGGGGCTCGCCGACCAGGTGCTGGCGCCCTATGTGGCCGGCGGTGGTGAGTTCATCGCCGATGTGGGCAATCCCGTTGCGCTGCTCGTCATTGCGGACCTGCTGGGGGTGCCCGAAGAGGACCGCGCCGAACTCACCGCGGTTCTCACCGGGGAGGTATCGCTGGGTAGCACGGCCGGTGCACAGATGGACCACGCCCCATTGACATACCTCTACGATCGGTTCTTCGACTACATCGCCGACCGGCGCGCAGCGCCCCGTGCTGACGTCATGAGCGAGATGGCGGCAGCCCGGTTCCCGGACGGTTCGATCCCGGAGGTCATCGACGTCGTCCGCGTGGCGGCGAATCTGTTCTCGGCCGGGCAGGAGACCACCGTCCGATTGCTGTCCTCGGCGGTGAAGCTTCTGGCCGAGAATGCCGACCTGCAGGATCGTCTGCGGCGTGAGCCCGAGTTGATCTCCAACTTCATCGAGGAGGCGCTGCGTTTCGAGAGCCCGATCCGCGGCGACTTCCGGTTGGCCCGCGCCGACACGACGATAGGCGGGGTCGACATCCCGGCCGGCGCCACCGTCATGGTCCATTACGGGGCCGCGAACCGGGACCCCCGTCAATTCGAGAATCCCGACGCCTTCGACGTCAACCGGCCGAATTCGCGCCGGCACATCGCCTTCGGCAGGGGCATCCACAGCTGCCTGGGCGCTCCGCTGGCACGGACCGAGGCGCGAATCCTCCTTCAGCGCCTGCTGGCGAGGAGCCGGGAGATCAGTATCGACGAGGCCCACCACGGTGAGGTCGATGGCCGTCGCTTCGACTACGTGCCCACATACATCCTGCGTGGACTGACCGAGCTGCATCTCACGGTGGTCGGCGCATGAAGGTGTACATCGACGATGACTCGTGCCGGGGGCACGGCGTGTGCGCCGCGGTGTGCCCGGACATCTTCACCCTGACCCAGTACGGCTATGCCGAAGCCGTCGAGACCGAGGTGCCGCGAGCACTGCACGATCAAGTCGCTGAGGCCGTCCATGCCTGCCCCGAACAGGCTGTACACACGAAAGAGAGCACATGTCTGTAGATTTCGCGAACCCGCAGCGGACCGCATTCGACCTCACCGGAAAAGTGGTGGTCATCGTCGGTGGCGGACAGATGCCGGGCGACAAGATCGGCAATGGACGCGCCACGGCCCTCGTGGCCGCACGGCACGGCGCAGAGGTGGTAGCCGTCGATCTGAACATGGCCGCAGCGCAGGAAACCGTCGACATGGTGCTGGCGGAGGGTGGGACGGCCTACGCCGTGCACGCCGACGTGGCGGAGAGGGAGGATTGCGAGCACATCTTCGATGTCGTCATGCAGCGCAGCGGCCGAGTCGACGGCATGGTCTACAGCGTGGCGATCAACCCGCCGTTCGACCGCGAACGCAACGAGATGTCCCTGGAGAACTTCAACAAGGGGATCGACGTCAACATGCTGGGTTGCTTCTACTGCAATTCGTTCGCCGCGCAGTGCATGGAGAAGAACGAGGGTTCCAGCACCGGCAGCATCGTCAACTTCTCCTCGATTGCGAGCCTGAAGAACGAAGTCGGCCTGAACATCGGGATCATGCCCTACGCCCTCGGCAAGTGCGGGCTGAACTACATCACCGAACTGACTGCGGCGCAGTATGCCGATGTCGGAGTCCGCGCCAATACGTTGATGTTGGGACCGATCGATTCCACCCTCGGAAACCACGACTCACAGGATTTGTTCGGGATGGCCGCCGATGAGGTCGATGCGGCCTACAACGAAGTCCTCAGGCTGAAGATGGGGCGTGCCAGCAGCTGGGAGACCGCTTACGCGGCGCTCTATCTGCTCGCCGATGAGTCACGATTCATGACCGGTCAGCAGATCCGGTTCGACGGCGGTGCCACTCTGGTGCGTTGAGCCGTCACCCCGAGGTGATCGGCAGGACCAACCGCGAGGAGGAGCGCACGGTGTTCCGGCTGCTGGTGCCAACGCTGGCATGCCGAAAATTCATGATCGCCGGTGTCCGTGGATTCTGGTCGTCACTGGTAGGTACCAGCCGCAGGCTGTGTCCCGCACCGAAACGACGGGCGTTGGGCACGAGAGGAATCCGGTACTCGACATCCTCGCCGACGGGTACCGCGACGGGGATCCGGCAGGGCAGGACGGGACACCCGGGTGAGCTTGCCGGCACGTCGACCGCACGCAGGCTGGCGCGCAGCCAACCGGCGGTGACATCGGTGGTGTCTCCGTCGGGAGCGACGTCCTGCAGGGTGGCCATCCACGCGGTGTCGGCAGCCGTCGCCGAAGCAACGAGGCGCAGTTCGATCTCGCCGACGACATCCAGGTCGCTGTCGAGGGGCGCCGAAGTCCAGGTCAAGTTGGACGGCGGATCGATCGCACTCGGTTTCACCCGCCCGGTGCCGGCGGCCACAGACATGTACTCGCGTGAGCCGCTCTCGCCTTCCTGGACGGCAAGAGTTCCGTCGGCACGCAGCGCGAGTTCGCAGTGGTTGGCCGGTGGCGGCCAGGATGCGCTGGAGTGCCAGCCGCTGGACCCGGGGAGGGCATAGCGCACCCGGTCGCCGTCGAGGATTCCGGTGTCACGGCCCTTGAGCCACTGGTCGTACCAAGCCAGCGCCTCGGTGTGCAGGCTCTCCCACGGCCAGGTGAGGCCGAACTTGTCGAGCAGGCCCATCTGGACGTTCGGGTTGTGCGCCAACCCCTTCCACGTGATGAAGGTCGAGGGCAGGTGCAATGGCACGTTCTCCCAGTCGCAGCCGAGGTAGACAGGGATGTCGATGTTCGACAGCATCGGGGTCAGATCGCGTTCGTCCCACCAGTCGTCGCGGACCTGGTGGTTGACGAAGACGTCGAGCCAGAGCTGATCCCATGGGCGAGGATCGTGGGGAAGCTTGAGCAACTCGTGCATCATCGTCACGGCGGCTTCGCCGTTCATGGTGCCGAACCTGCGGTGCAGCGGACCGATGTGGAGTGCTCGTCGAGCGAGTTGCATCGGCAGGCTGCGCCAGAATTGATCGCTGCGAGCCGCGGTCAGGCCCATCATCGACAGGAACGGGGTGACGAAGGCCGAGCTGGCCAACCCGTGGTGTGACGCCGCCTCGAACAGGTCGGCGGTGACCGCGACCGGAAAGATCGCGCGCAGATGGGGAGGTCGTTCGACGGCCGCCTCGAGTTGCGTCATGGCGAAGTAGCTGATGCCGATCATGCCGACGTTGCCGTCACACCACGGCTGTGTCGCAGCCCACTCCACCAGGTCATGCATGTCGCGGCGCTCGGCGGCGTCGAAGAAGCCGAATTCGCCTCCGGAGCCACCCGTTCCACGCACGTTGGCGATGACATGCACGTAGCCACGGGACACCCAGAATTCGGTGTTGCCCGCCTCGATGAAGCCCATCGGTGCGCCGAGGTTTTGGATCTGGCGGGGATAGGGGGATGCCGCGACCAGAACGGGGAAGCGCCCTTCGGCATCGGGGCGGTGCACGTCGGCCATGAGCGAGACCCCGTCGCGCACGGGCACCGCGACATTGTGTTCGTGGCGCAGGGCATGCTGCGGCTCACTCAGATTGCGAAAGTCCCGGCCGGTGGTCTGGGGACCGTTCAGTTCCACGAGTTTCACGCTACGTTGAAAATAGTCTCAACGCAACGTGAATCTTCTGCTATGGTCCGGAGATGCCGAAGCGGCCGACGCCGGGTCCCCGGGACGAGCGAGGGGTGATGTCGGCACGCATCTTGGCCGCGGCACGCGAGGGATTCGCCCACCAAGGCTGGGCCGGGACAACGATCAGGGCCGTGGCGCGGGCGGCCGACGTGGATCCGGCCCTCATCTACCACTACTACGGTTCCAAAGAGGGCCTGCTCGATGCGGCGACCGAGCCACCGGCGCGTTGGCTCGAGGCGGTGGCGCACACATGGCGCACGCCAGCCTGCGAGCTCGGCGAGGCGTTGCTGCGCCTCATGCTCGGCGCGTGGGCCGACGACGAGATCGGCCCGGTGTTGCGGGCCGTGCTGCTGACCGCTGCCCATGACCAGACGACACGGGAGAGGTTGCGCCGAATCGTCGAGGGCAGCTTGATGGGGGCCGCGCAGATCGGTGCCGACGACGAGGACCGGCGCATTCGCAGTGGGTTGATCGCCTCGCAGATCCTGGGCCTGGCGATGACGCGTTACGTCTGGCGGGTCGAGCCAGTTGCCTCGATGTCAGTCGACGAACTCGTCGCCGCCATTGCGCCGAACCTGCAGCGCTACATCGACGCAGATCTGCGTTAGATCGCGACTCTGCGGACTGCGCCGGGCCGTGGCCGCCCCTGGGCGCCCCGAGTCCGGTTTCGCTCACCCGCCTACCCGTAGACTTGTCAGTCGACGTTTCACCGGAAAGAGGATGTACCTGCATGAGCGGCCATTCCAAGTGGGCCACCACCAAGCACAAGAAGGCCGTCATCGACGCCCGCCGCGGCAAGATGTTCGCGAAGCTGATCAAGAACATCGAGGTCGCCGCCCGCGTCGGCGGCGGTGACCCGGCGGGTAACCCGACGCTCTACGACGCCATCCAGAAGGCCAAGAAGAGCTCGGTGCCCAACGACAACATCGAACGTGCCCGTAAGCGCGGCAGCGGCGAGGAGGCCGGCGGCGCGGACTGGCAGAACATCACCTATGAGGGCTACGGGCCCAGCGGGGTGGCCGTGCTCGTCGAGTGTCTGACCGACAACAAGAACCGGGCGGCCGGTGAGGTCCGGGTGGCGATGACCCGCAACGGCGGCAACATGGCCGACCCCGGCTCGGTGTCCTATCTGTTCTCCCGCAAAGGCATCATCATGCTGGAGAAGAACGGCCTGTCCGAAGACGACGTGCTGGCCGCGGTCCTGGAGGCCGGCGCCGAGGAGATCAACGATCTCGGCGAGAGCTTCGAGATCATCTCCGAGCCAACTGATCTGGTCGCTGTGCGCACGGCGCTGCAGGAGGCGGGCATCGACTACGAATCGGCTGACGCGAGTTTCCAGCCCTCGGTGACGGTCCCGGTCGACATCGACGCCGCCCGCAAGGTGCTCAAACTCGTCGACGCGCTGGAGGACAGCGACGACGTCCAGGACGTCTACACCAATATCGACATCCCCGACGACGTCGCCGCGGCGCTCGAGGAGGACTGAGCCCGCCTCGGCTCACCGCGTGTCCCTACCCCGCATCGTCGGGAACGACGGCTAGGCTCTCGAACAAATGTTCTCCGTGAGGATGCTGTCGTGCGAGTGATGGGTGTCGACCCCGGGTTGACGCGATGCGGCTTGTCCATGATTCAGAGTGGGCAGGGCCGCCAGGTGGTCGCCCTCGACGTCGACGTCGTGCGCACGCCGGCCGAACAGCCTCTGCACAAGCGTCTGCTGACGATCTCCGACACCGTCGAGCACTGGATGGACACCCATCTGCCCGATGTGGTCGCCATCGAGCGGGTGTTCTCCAACCAGAACGCCAACACCGCGATGGGCACCGCCCAGGCGGGTGGGGTCATCGCCCTGGCCGCGGCGCGTCGCGACATCGACGTGCACTTCCACACCCCAAGTGAGGTCAAGGCCGCCGTCACCGGAAACGGGCGTGCGGGCAAATCGCAGGTCACCGAGATGGTCACCCGAATTCTGGCGCTGCAGCAGAAACCGACGCCGGCCGACGCGGCGGACGCGCTCGCGCTGGCGATCTGCCACTGCTGGCGCGCGCCGATGATCGCCCGGATGGCGGCCGCCGAGGCGATGGCCGCCGAGCAGCGCCGCAAGTACCAGGCCCGGCTCAAGGCGGTCCGCACATGATCGCCGCGGTGCGCGGGGAGGTGCTCGACATCGCACTCGATCACGTCGTGATCGAGGCCGCCGGTGTGGGCTACAAGGTGATGGCCACGCCGGCGACGTTGGCGACGCTGCGCCGCGGATCCGAAGCCCGGCTGATCACCGCGATGATCGTGCGCGAAGACTCGATGACGCTGTACGGGTTCGCCGACTCCGACGCCCGCGACCTGTTCCTGACCCTGCTCGGGGTGTCGGGCATCGGGCCGAGCATCGCACTCGGCGCGCTGGCGATGTACGACGGGGCGAGCCTGCGCCAGGCCATCGGTGACGGTGACGTCACCGCCCTGACCCGAATTCCGAAGGTGGGCAAGAAGACCGCCGAACTGCTCGTGCTGACGTTGCGGGACAAGGTCGGCGTTGCGGTGTCGTCCAGCGTCGCCTCCGCGGGTGGTTTCACCGTGCGCGGGCCGGTGGTCGAAGCGCTCATCGGGTTGGGTTTCGCTCAGAAGCAGGCCGAGGAAGCCACCGACAAGGTGCTCGCCGACGAGCCGGAGGCCAACCAGTCGGTCGCGTTGCGCGCGGCGCTGTCCATGCTGGGCAAGAAGTGACATGGGTCGTTTCTCGTCCGGTACCGAGGAGCCCGAAGACTCCGACGAGCGGGAGGTCACTCCCGCTCTGACGGTGGGCGAAGGGGACATCGACGCCAGCTTGCGGCCCCGCTCACTGGGCGAGTTCATCGGTCAGCCACGGGTGCGCGAGCAGCTGCAGCTGGTGCTCGAGGGCGCCAAGAACCGTGGCGGCACCCCCGACCACATCCTGCTGTCCGGTCCGCCCGGGCTGGGCAAGACCTCGCTGGCGATGATCATCGCCGCCGAACTGGGCTCGTCGCTGCGGGTCACGTCGGGCCCGGCACTCGAACGAGCCGGGGATCTGGCCGCGATGCTGTCGAATCTCGTCGAACACGACGTGCTGTTCATCGACGAGATCCATCGCATCGCCCGGCCCGCCGAGGAGATGCTGTACCTGGCGATGGAGGACTTCCGCGTCGACGTGGTGGTGGGCAAGGGACCGGGTGCCACCTCGATCCCGCTGGAGGTGGCACCGTTCACGCTGGTCGGCGCCACCACCAGGTCCGGGGCCCTCACCGGCCCACTGCGGGACCGCTTCGGTTTCACCGCGCACATGGACTTCTACGAGCCCACCGAACTGGAGCGGGTGCTGGCCCGGTCGGCGGGCATCCTCGGGATCGAGCTGGGCGCCGAAGCCGCCGCCGAGATCGCCCGCCGCTCCCGGGGCACCCCGCGCATCGCGAACCGGCTCCTGCGCCGCGTGCGCGACTACGCCGAGGTGCGTGCCGACGGAGTCATCACCCGCGACATCGCCAAATATGCGCTCGAGGTCTACGACGTCGACGAGCTCGGCCTCGATCGCCTCGACCGGGCGGTGCTGACCGCGCTCACCCGCAGCTTCGGCGGCGGACCGGTGGGGGTGTCCACGCTCGCGGTGGCCGTGGGGGAGGAAGCCACCACCGTCGAGGAGGTGTGCGAACCGTTCCTGGTGCGGGCGGGCATGATCGCGCGGACCCCCCGGGGACGGGTGGCCACGGCGCTGGCCTGGACGCATCTGGGAATGACGCCGCCGAGCGGAGCCGTGGGGCTGGGGCAGGGCGGGCTGTTCGACTAGCTGTCCCCACCACCGCGGCGAGACACGGACCGATGGTGACGATCTGAGCAGGATGTGCAGCTCGTACCGGTTGCGGCGGGGTTATGGCCGCCCCGGCACGGGTATCCGCTGCGCATATCCGAGGAGGAGAATCATGGTCGACACACCCACCCGCAGTCGCGGCGGCGCGCTGCACATTCCCCGCAGTCGCGGTGCCGCCAGCGGGCTTCTGGTCATCGTTCTGGGTCTGTGGGGCGCACTGGTGCCCTTCGTCGGGCCCTACTTCAATTTCGCCTTCAGCCCCGACCAGGCGTGGACCTGGACGGCGGGTCGCGGCTGGCTGGAGGTGCTGCCCGGCGCGGTCGCCGTGGTCGGCGGATTCCTGATGCTGACGTCACGCAACCGCGCCACCGCCATGCTCGGTACGTGGATGGCGATCGTCGCCGGGGCGTGGTTCGTGGTCGGGCGTGCGCTGGCCGGCCCGCTGGGACTCGGTGAGGTCGGTGTGCCGGTGGCCTCCACCGAGGCCCAGCGAGTGTGGCTGGAGCTGACCTACTTCTACGGACTCGGCGCGGTCATCGTGTTCCTGGGTGCGCTGGCGTTGGGACGGCTGTCGGTGCGCAGCACGCGCGACATCGCCTACGCGGAGACCCGTGCTCACGCCGTGGCCGACCGTGACGCCGTGGCCGACCGTGACGCCGTGGCCGACCGCGACGCCGAGGTCACCACGCACCACGACGGGGCTGCCGCTCACAAGCCATCGGCGCGGGAGCGGCTGTCGTCGTTGTTCGGACGCCGGGGCCGGCGTGACGACCACAAGCTAGCGGTCTAGCAGGCCGAGCAGCCGCAGATCGCTCACGTACTTGGCGATGATGTCGCGCGAGACGTGCGGGATGTCTTTGTCGGGACCGATCTTGGCTTCCTGCACGGCCGCCCGGAATCGGTCGGTGGGCGCCACCGACCCGCGCAGGGGCTTCTCGGGGTGCTGGTAGTTGTGCAACAACGGCAGCAGTGACCCCTGGCGCTGGCGTTCCGGCAGTGCGCGCATCGCCGTCTCGAACCGCGTCAGCCACGCTTGGTACCCGCCGATGCGGCGCACCGGCGCGCCGGAGTCGATGAGCCAGTCGACGAACTCGTCGAGTCCGATGCCGTCGTCGTAGGGGTTCATCACGTGGTAGGTCTCGAAGGCCGAGCCGGTGAGCGGGCCGAGGGTCGAGATCGCCTCGGCGATGAATTCCACTGGCAGCCCGTCGTAGTGGGCGCGTTGTCGGCGACCCTCGGCGTCGAGTTCGTAGAACGAGTCGGGTGCGATACCGGTGGCGACCAGACTGAGCATCAGCCGGGTGAACATGTCCGGCAGATTCAACTGGCCGGCGTAGCTGGTGTCGGCGAGGATCATGTCGCAGCGGAACACCGAGACCGGCAGTCCGAACTGCTCGTTGGCCTCCCGCAGCAGCACCTCTCCGGCCCATTTGCTGTTCGAGTAACCGTTGGCGTATCCGGTGGCGGGATCGTCGTCGACAACGCGGGTCGCGCTGATCTGCCGGATGTCGCCGTCCTCGGTGAACCGGCCGGGCTCGATCCCGACGGCAACGCCGATCGTCGAGGTGTAGACGAACGGCTTGAGCTTGCTGGTGAGGGCGAGCTTGATCAGCTCCGCCGTGCCGACGACGTTGGGGCCGAACAGCTCCCGGTACGGCAGCACATGGTTGACCAGTGCCGCCGGGTCGACGATGAGGTCCACGGTGTCGGCCAGGCGCTGCCACGTCGACGCGTTCAGCCCGAGGTCGGGCTCGCCCTTGTCGCCGGCGAGCACCTCGAGGTGGCCGTCGGCCATCTCGAGGTAGTGCGCCAGCAGGTCGGGATCCCCGCTGTCGAAGGTCCGGTCGAGCCGGTCGCGGGCTGCGGTGTCGTCCCGGCCGCGAACCAGACAGATCACGGTGCCGCCCACCAGCTGCATCCGTTGCAGCCAGTCCAACGCCAGGTAGCGGCCGAGGAATCCGGTGGCACCGGTGAGCAGCACCGTCCGGATCTGCGCGCTCGGGCCGGGCAGCGCCAACGCGGCGGCCAGGGTCGGAGCATCGAGGAACCGGTCCAGCGTGAGGTCGCGGGCGTGCGCCTGCGTTGCGCCCGCGCCGTGCACCGAGGCGAAGGTGGGTCGGGTACCACCTGGCTCCCGCACGGCATCGATGTAGGCGGCGAGCGCGGCGAGGTCATTGGCCGGGCTGACGATGACCGACACCGGAACCTCGACGTCGAAGACGTCGGCCAGCAGATTGGCGAACGTCAGCGCCGACAGGGAGTCACCCCCGAGATCGGTGAAGTGGGCGTCGGGGGCGATGTCGGTCGACGTCGCGCCCAGCAGCGCTGCCGCGGCGCGAACAACCGTGTCCTGCACCGGGCCCTGGCCGCCATCGCGCCGCAACGACTGCAACTCGTCGGACTGCTCGGCCGCCAGCTCGGCGTACAGCGTCTCGAGCTGGTCGCCGTACCGCTCTTTCAACTTGGGCCGGGCCAGCTTGCGGATACCGGTGAGCATCCCGTTCTCGGTGGTCCACGGCGTCGTCTCGATCAGGAAGTCGCGAGGTATCTCGAACGACTGCAGGCCGCCGGTCCGCGCCACCTCGTGAAGCGATTCTGCGACAGCTGATTTCGGATCCGAAGCAGCCAATGCTTCTTCGGTCGGCACGACCACGGCGAGCAGATACGGGCGGGCACTGTTGCCGTAGAGATAGATCTGGCGGATCAACGGGCTGTCGGTGAAGCCGGCCTCCAGTGCCGACACCGCGACGAACTCGCCCTGGGAGAGCTTCACGACGTTGTTGCGCCGGTCGAGATAGACCAGGTGGTCGGGTCCGACCTCGGCGACGATGTCGCCGGTGCGGTAGTAGCCGTCGGCGTCGAACATTGCCGCGGTCACCTCCGGCCGTCGGTAGTACCCGGGAATCAGCGTTTCGGACTTGACCAGCAACTCCCCGCGGGGATACGGGCGGTCGGTGTGGAAGTAGCCGAGCTCGGGCACGTCGAGCAGTGTGTAGTCCGACACCGGTGGCCGCTGGACCTGTCCGTCGACGAACACCGCGCCCGCTTCGGTGGACCCGTAGCCGTCGACGAGGTGGATGCCGAGCAGCTCCTCGGCGAACGCGGTCATCTCGGGTGACAGGGGAGCGGACCCGGTCATCGCGGTCACGTAACGACCGCCGAGCACCTCGGTGCGCATCTGCGCGAACACGGCGGCGGCGTCGTGGTCGGCTCGCTTGCCCAGGATCGTGTCGAACTCGTTTCTGATCGTGTCCCAGATCCGTGGCACGAACGACAACTGGGTGGGACGGACCAGCGCGAGGTCCTCGAGGAAGGTCGAAAGATCGCTGCGCGCAGAGAAATACGCGGTCCCACCCGCACCCAGGGTGCCGTAGAGCAGGCCGCGCCCCATCATGTGGCTCATCGGCAGGAAGTTCAGGGTGATCGAGGGCGCGGAACTGTGTTCGCCCCAGTTCGCGCGGAAGGACTGTCGCCAGGCGCCCGCCGCCAACCGCTCGGGATACATCGCTCCCTTCGGTGCGCCCGTACTTCCCGAGGTGTAGATGAGCAGGGCGAGCGGGTTGTCGTCGGTCGCGATGGTGGGGGTGCGGGGCGGCAGGTCGGCGCCGCGTTGCACGAGATCACCGATCGTCGTGAGCTCCACTGTGTTGGCGCTGTTCTGGCGGAGGGTGTTTCGCGCAGCGGCTACTTCTTCGCGGTGGTCATCGAGCTCGAGGCGCGCGTCGAAGACGATGATCCGCGAGACGGTGGGAGTGGTGAGGGCCAGTTCGACGGCGTCGCCGAGATGGTCGACGGCAGAGGCGATGAGCACGGGTTCGGTTTCGGCGACGATGGGTGCCAGCGCCGAGAGTGCTGAGCTGGTCTGCAGCGGGACCGAAACCGCACCGATCGTCGCCAGCGTCATGTCGATGGTCGTGTAGTCCACGCTGGTGAAGCCCAGTAGCGCGACCCGGTCGCCCGCAGCGATGTCGTCGAGCGCCGCAGCCAGCGCGCCGATGCGCCGGGACAGTTCTCCGTAGGTGACGGTGTCGAAATGGGGCAGCAGCCGCGGGGTGATCCGGCCGCTCTGCGGGTCAGTGGTGAATTCGATGGCGCGTTGACCCAGTGCCGGCCGCTCGGCGTAGCCGTCGAGGACGGTCGCGATGATGTCGGGCAGTCGCATGTCGGGTCGATCGAGGGCCGACGAGACCGCCTCGTCGGGCATCGCGGCGGCGAATTGCGGATCGGTGGAGCGCAATTCGGTGATGCGGTCAACGATCTGCGGGTCAGGGTCGTGGTGTGTCATCAAGCATCCTCGAAGCGAATCTGGGACATCGGGGGCGCGTCGTTGCGTCTGCCAAAAACTACGTTAGTAAAACTAAATGTATTCCAGCCAGGGGCCGGCGGGGGCTGTCAATGTGCTGTGCATGGGTCGCCGACAAGGTCCACTGCGCATCACCGCGCCGGATGTCCGGCCCGTCTTGCCGGGTACTCTTGTATAGAACAGCTAATTAATGTGATCTGACTCACGGAAGGAGAGTGGCGATGAGCGGGCAGCCGCGGTCCCGGCGATTGGCGCAGCTGGTCGAGGCACGCTCGAACGGCGCCGGATGCGACGACGCAGCCGCCGTCGTCCTCGGGCCGCAACGATGCGCGCTCTACGCCGCTCTCGGCGTCCCGCAGCGCGACTGGTGGCCGTTGGCGCGCTGGGCCGACAGGGCGGCCACCGGTGAGGTCCGCGCCGCCCTACATGCCTACGCCGACGTCCTGGTGGCCGACCGCTGCCGGTTGCCGGGCGACGACGTGGTCTCCGACCTCATCGCGTACGACGCCGACGGTGACGCGCTCACCGCCGACGAGATCCGTGACATCGTCGCCGCACTTCTCGCCGCCGACGAGTCGGCGGTGTTCGATCAGCCGGTGTAGGCCATCACATGCTTGATGCGGGTGTAGTCCTCGAGTCCGTACATGGACAGGTCCTTGCCGTGTCCGGACGATTTGAAGCCGCCGTGCGGCATCTCGGCGACCAGCGGGATGTGCGTGTTGATCCACACGCAACCGAAGTCCAGCGCATTGGACACCCGGATGGCCCGTGACACGTCCTTCGTCCACACCGACGAGGCCAGGCCGAATTCGACGCCGTTCGACCAGGCGATCGCCTCGTCTTCGTCGCCGAACGACTGAACCGTGATGACCGGGCCGAAGATCTCCTGCTGGATCATCCGGTCGTCCTGGCGCAGGCCCCCGACGACGGTCGGCTCGACGTAGAAGCCCTTGTCGCCCTGGCGGTTACCACCGACGGCCACCGTTGCATGGGCCGGGACGTCCTCGAAGAAGGACAGCACGCGCTCCATCTGGTTGACGTTGTTGACCGGGGGAACCCAGGCGTCCTCGTCGTCGGCGGGCCGGCCGAACGTCGTCGTCGCACCCTTGGCCTGCTCGGCCAGGGCTGCGGTCAGGTCAGCGGCGATCGACGCCGAGGCCAGCACCCGCGTCGCGGCCGTGCAGTCCTGGCCGGCGTTGAAATAGGCTGCGGTGGCGATGCCCTCTGCGGCCGCAGCGATGTCGGCGTCGTCGAAGACGACGACAGGCGCCTTGCCGCCCAACTCCAGGTGCGTGCGTTTCAGGTTGCCCCCGGCGCTGACCGCGACGGCCTTGCCGGCGGCCACCGAACCGGTGATCGCCACCATCTCCGGTGTCGGGTGCGCCACCAGATTGGACCCGGTGACGCGATCGCCGGTCACGACGTTGAGCACCCCGGCCGGCACGTGCTTGACCATGAGTTCGGCCAGCATCACCGTCGTCACCGGGGTGGTGTCACTGGGTTTGATCACCACCGTGTTACCGGCCGCGAGCGCCGGGCAGATCTTCCAGATGGCCATCATCATCGGGTAGTTCCACGGCGCGACCTGACCGATCACGCCGACGGGTTCACGGCGGATCCAGGACGTGTGGTCGGCCATGTACTCGCCGGCCGACTTTCCCTCGAGCACCCGCGCCGCCCCGGCGAAGAACCGGATCTGATCGACCATCGCGGGGATTTCCTCGGCCATGGTGACGTGGTTGGGCTTGCCGCAGTTGCGGCCTTCGGCGGCGACCAGGTCCTCGGCGGCCTTCTCCACGTCGTCGGCGAAGTCCAGCAGGGCCTTCTGCCGCTGGCCGGGGGTGGTCTTCTTCCAGTCCTTGAACGCCTTGGCGGCCGCGGCGTAGGCGGTGTCGATGTCCTGCTCGTTGGACACCGGTGCGGTGCCGTACTGCTCGCCGGTGCTCGGGTCGATCAGCGGCATGGTGGCACCGCTCGACGAGTCGACCCGCTGGCCGTCGATGAAGTTCTGAACCGTGGTCATGGATTTCTCCCTAATCGTTGGGCGGTCGCGGCGTTCTACAGGTCGCGCAGAATCAGTTCGAGGACGTCGAGCGCCTCGCGCAGGAGTTCGTCGCTGATGCTCAGCGGCGGCAGGAACCTCAGCACGTTGCCGAACGTGCCGCACGACAGCACGATCACCCCGGCCTGGTGGGCGGCAGCGCACAGCGCGCGGGTCAGCTCCGCGTCCGGCTCGGTGGTGCCTGCCTTGACCAGTTCGACCGCGATCATCGCCCCGCGGCCGCGCACGTCTCCGATGCGGTCGTCCTCGGCCTGCAGACGGAACAGCGTGTCCTTCATCAACGACTCGATCTGGGCCGCGCGTGCGACCAGGCCGTCGGCCTCGATGGTCTCGATGGTGGCCAATGCGGCCGCGCAGGCCACCGGATTGCCGCCGTAGGTGCCGCCCAGTCCGCTGACGTGCGGGGCGTCCATGATCTCGGCGCGTCCGGTCACCGCCGACAGCGGCATCCCGTCCGCGATGCCCTTCGCGGTCACGATCAGATCCGGGACGATCCCCTCGTGCTCGCAGGCGAACATCGCCCCGGTGCGCGCGAAGCCGGTCTGCACCTCGTCGGCGATGAACACGACGTCGTTGGCGCGGCACCAGGCCAACAGTGTGGGCAGGAAGCCCTCGGCGGGGACGATGAACCCGCCCTCGCCCTGGATCGGCTCGATGACGACCGCGGCCAGGTTCGCCGCGCCGACCTGCTTGTCGATCACGGTGATCGCCCGGCGCGCGGCCAACTCACCGTCGGTGGCCAGTTCCTTGCCGAACTCGGCGTCGCGGAACGGGTAGGACAGCGGAGCCCGGTAGACCTCGGGTGCGAACGGGCCGAAACCGTGCTTGTAGGGCATCGACTTGGCGGTCAGCGCCATCGTGAGGTTGGTACGCCCGTGGTAGGCGTGGTCGAACGCCACCACCGCCTGTTTGCCGGTGTAACTGCGGGCGATCTTGACGGCGTTCTCGACGGCTTCGGAGCCGGAGTTGAACAGCGCGGAGCGTTTCTCTTCGCTTCCCGGTGTGAGCCGGTTGAGGGCTTCGGCGACCGCGACGTACCCCTCGTAGGGCGTGACCATGAAACAGGTGTGGGTGAAGTTCGCGGCCTGGTCGCTGACAGCCGCGACGACCCGAGGGGAGGCGTTGCCGATCGTGGTGACCGCGATTCCGGAGCCGAGGTCGATGAGCCGGTTGCCGTCGACGTCCTCGACGATGCCGCCTAATGCCCGCGCCGCGTACACAGGCATGGTGGTGCCGACGCCGCGGGAGACCGCTGAGTTCTTGCGGGCGATCAGCTCCGAGGACCGGGGACCCGGGATGGCGGTGGCGAGATGCCGACTCTGCTCCACGGTGCTCACTGGTGACCTCCCTGATGTTCCGCTGCAGAAAGTGCAAAGACCTCGACGACCGCCGCTGGGTAGAGCCTAGCCGCTGGATGCACTGATCCGTCGCGAACCCTGCCAGCTTATGACGAGATCAGATGTGTTGCGCGCTGAGTGCGACTGATTCCGTCGCCTTCGGTGGTCGTCGGTGCGCACGCTGCCGGAACAGGCCCGTGACACTGGCCGGGCGCGGGCGCCCCCGCGTGGCGATCGGCCCCGTCCGCAGTACCCGGGGGCGAAATGCGTGGTCGCCCGCAATGGCACACTGGTCAACGAATTCGCACCCGAATGCCTCGATACGAAAGACTGTCTCCTCATGGATCTGCTCGTCTTCCTGCCCCTGCTCATCATCATGGGCGCGTTCATGTTCTTCGCGTCGCGGCGTCAGAAGAAGGCGATGCAAGCCACCATCGACCTGCACAACTCGCTGCAGGTCGGCGACCGCATCCACACCACATCGGGCCTGCAGGGCACGATCACCGGCATCGGTGAGGACTATGTGGACCTCGAGATCGCCCCGGGTGTGGTCACCACCTGGATGAAGCTGGCCGTGCGCGACCGCATCACCGACGACGACACCGACGCCGAGGACGAGTACGACGATCTCGAGGACTCCGGTGACGAGCTGGGCGCCCGGTCCTCGGCCACCGAGATCTCGGATCGGCCCAACACCAAAGAGTGACGACGAGGGTCACAGAACAAGCACGTACCCTTTGCGGTGCTGACGAACTGATCTCGAGGAGACCCTGAAACGTGGCATCGTCTTCGACGCCGGTGCACCCTGCGCGCTACCTGGTCCTGTTCCTGGTATTGCTCATCGGTGCCTACCTGCTGGTGTTCCTGACCGGGGACAAAGAGCCCGATC
>Ga0310345_10001795_pt1 | contig 22981 bp, 19 predicted proteins | sample HC15DNA20500_MG_FD_204667 | JGI IMG/M metagenome (GOLD analysis project Ga0310345, IMG submission 204667) | Marine microbial communities from station ALOHA, North Pacific Subtropical Gyre - HC15-DNA-20-500_MG | ecosystem: Environmental > Aquatic > Marine > Oceanic | place: Pacific Ocean: North... | reverse complement strand
ACTAATATTTATATGGAACTAATAAATACAATTAAATCTTTTAATATTCGATCAATTAAACTTCTTTTTGAATTAAAATTTAAAAAATTTTATTCTTCCACGAATTTGAAGTTTTTAATTCCCTTGGTATTGGGAATTTTATTTTCTATTTTCTTTTTTGCTTCTTTTTTCACGAAAGTTATTGAATACTATCCTATACATATTTTTTCTCTCTTTTTTGGATTGATATTTTTTTCAGCCTTTTTAATATTGAGAAATTTAAATGCTAGAAATTTATTAGATTTTTCATTTTTTTTTGTTGGATTATTTTTAGGAATAATAATTACCCTGATAAAACCAATACCAGAATCCGATTCTTTATTTTCCATATTTTTATCTGGTCTGATAGCAATTTGCGCAATGATTCTTCCAGGTATTTCTGGAAGTACCATATTATTAGTTCTTGGAAAATACACTTTAATTCTTGATTCTATAAAAAATTTAGATTTTCAAATAATTTTTGTTTTTGGAATCGGAACGTTGTTTGGAGTGATTTTTTTCTCCAGGATTATTTCTTGGTTATTAAATAAATATTATACTAGATTAATGTTCTTTTTATCTGGTATAATGATTGGCTCTTTAAATAAAATTTGGCCTTGGAAAATAGAAAACAATATTGTTTCTCCGTTTGAATATAGTGAAACTTTAAATCAATCAAACTATTTTTTGGAATCAACATTTATTTTTTTGATTGCTGGATTTTTTATTTTCATCTTTGAGCTAAGGAAAAAAAAAATATAATGGTTCAATATGGTTTAATAGGTAATCCTTTAATACATTCTTTTTCAAAAAAATATTTCATTAAAAAGTTTAAAAATGAACATATCTTTAATGTTGATTATGAAAACTTTGAATTAAAAAATATTAGTAAAATAAAAGAGTTGATTTCTAGAAACCCAAACTTAAAGGGGTTAAATGTAACTATTCCTTATAAAGAGAAAGTTTTTAAATATCTTGATAAAATTGATGAAAAGGCATCAAAGATTGGTGCTGTAAATGTTATAAAAATTCTAAATAATAAATTAATAGGATTTAATTCTGATTATTTAGCTTTCAAACATTCACTTCAAAAATGGATATCTAAAGATTTTAATGCTGAAGCACTTGTTTTAGGAACTGGAGGATCATCTAAAGCTATAAGTCAGGCTCTTAAAGATTTAAATATTAACCATAAATTTGTTTCTAGAAATAAAAATAAAAACTACAAGACCTATAAGGATATTATTAATGATCCAAAAATAATTTTGGATCACAAATTAATTATTAATACTACACCATTAGGTATGTATCCAAAAATATCGTCTATGCCAAATTTACCTTATGAATTAATTACGGAAGAACATTATTTTTATGATTTAGTTTATAATCCAGAAAAAAGTGAATTTTTAAAAAAAGCTGAGAAAAACAAGGCAAGAATAAAAAATGGATTGGAAATGCTTTACACGCAGGCAGAAATATCTTGGGAATTGTGGAACAAATAAATTAAGAAATTGAATTTTGAATTAGTATCAGATTTTAAGCCTACTGGAGACCAGCCTAGTGCGATTAAACAGTTAGTCCATGGAATAAATAATCATGAGAAAGCTCAAGTTCTTCTTGGGGTAACTGGTTCCGGTAAAACATTTACTATGGCCAATACTATTGCAAATGTAAATAGACCTACACTTATTCTTTCTCATAATAAAACTCTTGCAGCTCAACTTTATGGAGAATTGAAACAATTTTTTCCAAATAATGCAATTGAATATTTCATATCTTATTATGATTATTATCAACCAGAGGCCTACATGCCAACTACTAATATTTATATAGAAAAGGATTTATCTATTAACGAACACATAGAAAAAATGAGATTAAGTGCTACATCATCATTATTGTCTGGTAGGAAAGATGTTGTGGTTGTTGCATCGGTTTCTTGTATTTATGGGATAGGAAATCCTGCTGAATTCGGAAAAAATGTTATCAAATTAAAAGTGCAACAAAAAGTTCACTTAAAGAAATTATTATTCAATTTAGTTGATATCTTGTATGAGAGATCAAATGAAGAATTTAAAAGAGGGAATTTTAGAATTAAGGGTGATACTCTTGATATTTTTATCGCTTATGATGATTTTATTTATAGAATTATTTTTTGGGGTGATGAAATCGAGTCAATATATAGGATAGATCCTTTATCTGGGAAAAAGATATCTAGTGAGAAGTCAATATTGATTTATCCGGCAAATTTATTTGTAACAAATAAGGATGTTATTGATTTAGCAATAGATGAAATTGGAAAAGATTTAGAAAAACAAGTCAGTTTTTTTGAAAATGAAGGAAGAATTGTGGAAGCTAAAAGAATCAAAGAAAGAACTGAATTTGACATTGAAATGATTCAAGAAATAGGGTATTGTTCTGGTGTAGAAAATTATTCTAGATATTTTGACAGAAGGAAATCTGGAAAAAGGCCATTTTGTTTATTAGATTACTTTCCCGAAAATTATTTGATGTTTGTTGACGAGAGTCATGCAACTCTCCCTCAGATAAGAGCAATGTGGGGAGGAGATCGTTCAAGAAAAACTAATCTTGTGGATTATGGTTTTAGATTACCTTCTGCTTTAGATAATCGTCCTTTGAATTTTGAAGAGTTTGAATCAATTATAAATCAAATTATTTTTGTAGGAGCTACACCTTCTGAGTATGAATTAAATTCTTCAGGGGGTTCTGTTGTAGAGCAACTAATAAGACCTACTGGATTATTAGATCCTAAAATAGAAATAAGACCTTCAGAAAATCAGATAGATGATATATTGAATGAAATAAATAAAAGAATTGAAAAAAAAGAAAGAATATTAATTACTACACTAACGAAAAGAATGTCAGAAGATCTTAATAAGTTTTTGGAAAATAGTGGAGTAAGAAGTAGATACTTACATTCTGAAATTGCTTCTCTTGAAAGAGTTAGTATTTTAAGAGGACTTAGATTAGGAGATTTTGATGTTCTTGTTGGTGTGAATTTGTTGAGAGAAGGGTTGGATTTACCTGAAGTTTCTCTTGTAATTATACTTGATGCTGATAAGGAAGGGTTTTTGAGGAATGAAAAATCTTTAATTCAGACATCAGGAAGAGCAGCAAGAAATGTAGATGGTATGGTTATAATGTATGCAGATAAGATTACAAAATCTATGCAGTCTACAATAGATGAAACAAAAAGAAGAAGGAAGATTCAAAAAGATTATAATATTAAAAACAATATTATTCCACGTTCAGTTACTAAAACTAAACAAAGCATACTTGCTCAGACTAGGGTTGCTAAAAAGTCGGATGATTTTATGTCAGGGGTTCACTCTAAAATAGAATTAGATCCTATCATCAAAAATATGACACCAGAAGAAATTGTAAAAATTATAAGTGCAACAGAGAAACAAATGAATGATGTTGCTAAAGAACTGAATTTTCTTGAAGCAGCAAGACTCAGGGATGAAATAGTAGAATTAAAGTCAATAAAGAATAAAAAATTAGATTCTAGGTAATTTCCAATTGTTATTATATTTTGGAGTAATTAAATTATTAGCTTTATAGTTATATCCAAAGTTTCCTCTTTCTTTATTCCAGTAAATTTTTTCACCTGTTTTATAGGCGATATTTCCCATGTGTGCATTTATGGCAGCTATACTACCACTTTCAATATCACAGTTTAAACCTCTAGGATCGTTATTCTTTACACATTCTATAAAGTTTTTAGTATGATTGTCAAGAGCACTTCCATAAGCTTTGCTTACTTCCTCCCAGTTAGATGTTTTTCTTAGAACTTCCTTTATATAATAATTTCCTTCGTTTCTATGATCTTTTTCTGGAATGACTTGCCAACCTACTCTATTTACAACTAATGTCCCATGACTACCTATAAATGCAATTCCTTCACTCATTCCATAATTTCCTCCATCTATCCCGTTTGCATGTTCCCATAACATGGTGAAATCATTATATTCATAAACAGTCTGAAGAGTATCAGGTGTTTCTGTATCTTGATTTGGGTATCCAGATTTCCCCCCTGAAGCCATAATTGAAACAGGATCTTTTGTTTTCATTCCCCACAAAGCAATATCAATTTCATGTACACCCCAATCGGTCATTAATCCTCCAGCATAGTCCCAATACCATCTAAAATTAAAATGAAATCTATTTTCATTAAAATTTCTCATTGGTGCTGGACCTAACCACATATTGTAATCAACTCCCGGAGGTGGATTAGTATCAGGTTTTTCATCAACCCATCCATACCATCCTTGATAAGCCCAAACTTTAACTAGTCTAATTTTACCTAATTTTCCTGACCAAAGATAGTTCATAGCTTCTTTGTACTGGCCTCCACTTCTTTGCCATTGTCCAACTTGTACACATGTACCATGTTTTCTGGCTAATTCAAGCATAATATTTGCTTCTGTTATAGAGTTTGATATTGGCTTTTCACAGTAAACATGTTTTCCAGCTTCTAAAGAGTCAACAAGATTTAGACAATGCCAATGATCAGGAGTACCAATAACAACTGCATCAATGTCTTTATTTTCAAGCATTTTCCTGTAGTCTTTGTATAAAACAGGTTTTTTTCCTGTTATTTTTTCAACATTACTACTTCTATTATCTAATACACTTTGATCTACATCGCATAGTGCAATACAGTCAGCTTCACTATTTTTTAAAATTGAACTCATATCACTCCATCCCATTCCTCTACATCCTATTACTCCAAAATTAATTTTTTCATTTGCGGAAATATTTTTTCTTATTGAAGCAACAGATTCTAGGGATAAACCAGAAGCAAATATTCCTCCTAAAGAGTATAAAGATGTACTCTTAATGAATTTCCTTCTCGACTTTTTCAAAACATTATTTTGATAAATTATTATTTACTTCTTCCCAGTTTATAAGGTTAAAGAATGCACTAATATAATCCACTCTTCTATTCTGATAATTCAAGTAGTAAGCATGTTCCCAAACATCAATTCCAAGAATGGGGACACTTTCATTAGTGCAAACACCAGGCATGAGTGGATTATCTTGATTTGCTGAAGAACATATTTCAAGTCTGTCTCCAACTCTACAAAGCCAAGCCCATCCAGAACCAAATCTTGTTGCAGCTGCAGATGAAAAACTAGATTTAAATTCATCAAAATTTCCAAAGTTGGAATCAATAGAATTTGCAATATCTCCTGTAGGATTACCACCACCATTAGGCGAAAGAATTTTCCAAAATAATGAATGATTGTAATGTCCACCACCATGATTTCTAATTGCAGGATTATCCGTATGATTTCTACATAGCTCTTCTAATGATTTATTTTCTAATTCATTTCCCTTTATAGCATTGTTTAAATTTGTTAAATATAAATTATGATGCTTAGTATGGTGAATCTCCATGGTTTTTGCATCTATATGTGGTTCTAGAGCATTGTATGAGTAAGGTAAATTGGGTAATTTAAAAGCCATTTTATTGTGTTTTAAATGTTATTAATAATTTCTTCTAATATAAATAAATTATTATCATCTATTTCTTATTTTCAAAAAAAATGAATTTATTAATTTCTTAGAATCATTTTCAAGAATATTTCCAACAATTAGTAATTTTTTGTTTATGGATTCCTTTGATTTATAGAGATAACCTCTTTCTTTGTCATCCAACGCATAAATTACTTTTTTTAGTTTTGAAAGAAAGATAGCTCCTGAACACATTATACATGGCTCCAGGGTCACATATAATTCACAGTCATTTAGGTATTTACTTCCTAGACTGTTTTGGGCGGAAGTAATAGCTATCATTTCTGCATGTGCAGTGGCATCATTCAGTTTTTCCATCTGATTGTATCCTCTAGCTACTATTTTGTTTTTGCAAACAACGACAGCTCCCACTGGAATTTCATCTTCTTCAAATCCTTTTTTTGCCTGCTTTAGGGCTTCTTTCATAAATCGTTCGTATATTTTTGTTTCTAAGGTCATGTCAAAACTAAATTACGTATTTAATGACAAGATTATGAAAAAAATAAATCCTTTATATATAAAACTATTATTTTTGTTTAAACTAGAATTCAAATGTTACGATCTCATACTTGTGGAGAATTAAGTATTAATGATATAGGCTTAAAAGTATCATTATGTGGATGGGTTCAGAAGGTTAGAGATAAGGGTAAGATGATATGGATTGATTTAAGAGATCGATATGGTGTTACACAACTAATTTTTCAAGAGGACGTTACCTCAAAAGAAATTTACAGGATGGCAAGAGAATGTGGAAGGGAATATGTTTTGAGAGCTTCTGGAATTGTATCAGAGAGATCTGCAAAAAATAAAAATATGGAAACAGGAGATATTGAAATTGTAGTTGAGAACATGGAATATTTAAATAAATCTAAAGTTCCTCCATTTATTATTGAAGATGATACAGATGGAGGGGAAGAGCTTAGAATGAAGTATCGATATCTTGATCTTAGAAGACATCCACTTCAAAAGAATATAAGGCTAAGACATTCTCTTATGAAGCAAACGAGAAATTATTTAGATAAAAAAGATTTTGTAGAAATAGAAACACCCGTACTAATTAAATCAACGCCTGAAGGAGCAAGAGATTTTGTTGTACCATCTAGAATGAATCAAGGAGATTTCTATGCTTTACCACAGTCACCGCAAACATTTAAGCAGTTACTTATGGTTTCCGGGTTTGATAAATATTATCAACTTGTCAAATGTTTCAGAGATGAAGACCTGAGAGCAGATAGGCAACCTGAATTTACCCAGATAGACTGTGAACTTTCTTTTGCTGAAAGAGAAGATGTGTTAGAAACCTTTGGAGGCCTTATAAAACATTTATTTAAGAGTGTTTTGAATATAGAAATTGGGTCAATTCCAATTATGGAATATGATGATGCAATGATAAATTATGGAACTGATAAACCAGACATAAGATTTAAAATGAAACTTAAAGAGATATCTGATGTTGTAAAAGGAAATGGATTTAATGTGTTTGATGCTTCTGAAAATGTATTGGGTGTAGTTGCTCCAGGATGCTGTGATTATTCTAGAAAACAATTAGATGAACTTACTGATTTTGTTTGTAAACCTCAAATAGGAGCGAAGGGACTCGTATATATTAAATGTAATGCAGATGGAACATTTAAATCATCTATTGATAAATTTTTTGATCAGAAAAAATTAGGTAGTATTTCAAGTGCATGTAAGGCAAATAAAGGAGATCTTATTCTCATCCTTGCAGGAGAAAAAAACAGTACTTATAATGCTATTTCAGAGTTAAGATTAGAGATGGGAGACAGGTTAAACTTAAGAGATTCAAGTACCTACAAACCTATTTGGGTAGTAAATTTCCCTCTTCTGAAATGGGATGAGGAATCCAATAGATTTCATGCTATCCACCATCCATTTACATCTCCTCTGGAAGATGATATAGGGCTTTTAGAGAAAGATCCAGCTTCTGTCAGAGCTAATGCTTATGATTTGGTTGTCAATGGAGTTGAAATAGGGGGAGGGTCCATCAGAATCTATAAAAGAGAGTTGCAAGAAAAAATGTTCAACATTTTAGGGTTTAATAAAAAAGAGGCTGAAGAACAATTCGGATTTTTGCTTGACGCATTTCAGTATGGAACGCCCCCTCATGGAGGTATCGCATTCGGGTTCGATAGAATTTGTGCTTTATTTGGTGGTAAAGAGTCTATAAGAGATTTTATAGCATTTCCAAAAAATACTTCAGGAAGAGATGTAATGATTGATTCTCCTTCTAAAATTGATTCTAGTCAATTGAAGGAACTAGGGTTATAGTTATTACTCTCTCTCTATAGAATCCATCAAATAGTTTTCCCATCCAGGGGTTGCAGCTTTTTCTTCTTCAACAATTTTTTTGGCATCCTCTAAAAGTTGTCTTGAATCGAAAATGATTCCATCTTTTATGGTATACTTGATTCCCCCAACTCTTACCGCTTCGTTGTTTTCATTAATTTTAATATCACCAGTTCCATAGAGATATTTAAGATTCTTCAATGGATTTTCTTCCATGATTATCATGTCTGCATATTTTCCTACTTCAATAGTACCTATCTCTTTTTCCATACCTATGGCCTCTGCAGCATGAAGTGTTGCTGCTCTTATAACTTCCATAGGGTGAAATCCTGATTCTCTAATAAGTTCAAGTTCTTGAATATAACCAAAACCATATAAATTATACATATAACCGGAGTCTGCTCCTGCTGTAACTCTACCACCTCTATTTTTATATTCGTTAATGAAGATCATCCAAAGTTTATAATTTTCTTTCCATTCCATTTCCATTTCTGTTCCCCAGTCATAATATGCGGCACCATGAGAATCTCTGCCAGGAAGAAAAAATTTAAGTAGTGTAGGGGTGGTGTAATGCTTATGCCATTCTAGCCTACTCCCTCTCCCTACATCCCTAAAAATACTATAAGGAACAAAAGTAACATCAATTGTAAAATCAAGTTTAATTAGTTCATCCATCACATCGTTCCACTTTTTAGAATAGGGGTCAGCTGCTTGTTTCCATAGTCTTCCTGCTTCACCAAACCTATCTTGTTCGTTCATATAATTATAATCTAGAGGATAATTTTGAACGGTTCTATCATCAAAAAGTGCTTCAGGTAAACCATACCAATGTTCCATAGTGGTAAGCCCTAGTCTAGCAGTTTCAAGGACATCCATCCATGCCACATCCATTTGTGCGTGATGACAAGCAGAACCTAGTCCGTGTTTATTATTTTCTTTTAAAGCAGCTTCAAAAATGTCTGGTCTTGCACCTCCAAATTTGATTCCATCAGAGCCGTTTTCGGCATTTTTTCTTACCCATTCTGTGGCTTCTTCAGGAGAATTAATTCCATTTTTAGTACCTTGTCCAAATCTTGTATAAGCAAGAATTCTAGGAGCAGTAATCTTATTTTTTTTACTGTCTTCTTTTTGTTTAAGAACCCATTTTAAACCATTTCCACATCCAGGATCTCTAATAGTTGTAATTCCGTGTGCCATCCATAATTTATATACGTAGTCTGCTCTTCCTTTTGTGGTTTCACCAATATGCCCATGCATATCAATAAATCCTGGAAGCAAGTACATGCCATGAGCATCAATTTCTTTTGCACCCTCTTTAGCTTTTGGTCTTCTATTTTCATTGATTTTTAGGCCAGGATAGCCAACATTTCGTACACTGACTATCTTGTTATTTTCTACAATTACATCTACAGGTCCTGTAGGAGGTGCTCCATTTCCGTTAATTAGTGTTGCTCCTCTAATAATTAACTGGTTGTAAGGGCCTTCTCCTCTAAAGCGGTCGGGTGGTTCTGCTATTTGGCTGATAGAAAAATTATAATAGAATAAGGTAATTAGTGTTAATAATATTTTTTGTTTCATTATTGAATTTTTTTGTTCAAAATGGAATATAAAAAATTTTTGACAAAGATGACAAATTAAATGTATTTTTGATATTCTATTTTTTATTTTTGAATAATGATTTAATACTTATGTCTTTAACTTATTCTAATATGCTTCCTTTGGGAACAAAAATTCCTAGTTTTAATCTCCCTAACGTTTTAACAGGTAATAATTTTTCTTCTGATAGTCTGTCTTCTGATTCTGGAAAGATTATTATGTTTATTTGTAATCATTGTCCCTATGTAATTCATTATCACGATGAAATTATTAATTTATTTGATGAATACAGTAAGAAGAATTTAGAATTTGTTGCAATAAGCTCTAATGATGTAGAAAATTATGCACAAGATTCTCCTGAAAATATGAAAATTCTTTTTAATGATCTAGGGCTTACCATTCCTTATTTATATGATGAAACCCAGGAGATTGCTAAAAATTATATGGCTGAATGTACACCAGAATTCTATTTATTTGATAATAATGATTTACTTATTTATCGAGGAAGGCTAGATGATTCTTCTCCTGGAAATGGAAGGCCTATTACTGGAGAAAATTTAAGGTCTGCAATTGAAAATTTTTTATCAGGAAACCCTATTGATAAGTATCAAAACCCCAGTATGGGTTGCAATATCAAATGGAAATAAAGCCTTTGTTAATGGTCTAAATTATTTAAAAAAAACATCATTTACTTAAAAAATATCTAAATTACATTTCCTTAATTTAAATTACTTTATGGCTGGTGAAATTATTACATTAAAAAATAAAAAACTTATAGTAGGAAATAATCCGATCATACCTTTTATTGAAGGAGATGGTGTTGGAACAGATATATGGCCAACAAGTAAGATCGTTATAGACGCAGCTGTTGAAAAAGCATATTCAGGTAAAAGAAAAATTGAATGGATTGAAGTGCTAGCAGGAGAAAAAGCATTTAAAAAAACAGGGGATTGGCTTCCAAAAGAAACTCTCGATGCATTTAAAAAATATCTCGTCGGAATTAAAGGACCATTGACTACTCCAGTTGGTGGAGGTATTACTTCTTTAAATGTTACTTTAAGACAAAAATTAGATCTTTTTGCATGTGTAAGACCAATAACTTGGTTTAGAGGGACTCCTTCACCAGTTAAAGATCCCAGTACTACTGATATGGTTATATTCAGAGAAAACACAGAAGATATCTATGCTGGAATAGAATTTGAAAATGGCACAGAAGAAAATAAAAAAATAAAAAGTCTTCTGAAAGATAATTTTAGAAAAAGGTATGAGAAAATTAGATTTCCAGATACTAGTGGCATAGGATTAAAACCTATTTCAAAAGAAGGAACCAATCGGTTGGTACGCTCCTCTATTGAGTATGCAATAAGAAATAAAAAAGAGTCTGTGACTTTTGTACATAAAGGTAATATTATGAAATATACAGAAGGTTCTTTCAGAGATTGGGCATACCAATTGGCAAAAAAAGAATATGGAGCAGTAGATCTTGATGGTGGCCCATGGCAAATTATAAATTCTGATAAGTATAAATTAATTATAAAAGATGTTATAGCTGATGCTTTTCTCCAACAAATTCTTACTAGACCAAGTGAATATTCTGTGATTGCCACTATGAATTTAAATGGCGATTATATTTCAGATGCATTAGCAGCTATTGTTGGGGGAATTGGAATTGCTCCTGGTGCAAATATAAATTATGACACGGGTCATGCTATTTTTGAAGCTACTCATGGTACAGCACCTAAATATGCAGGAAAAAATAAAGTAAATCCTGGATCTATAATTCTTTCTGGAGCCATGATGTTGGAACATATGGGTTGGGTAGAAGCTAAAAATCTTATTCATAAAGGAATTACTACCTCTATATCTTCTAAGAGAGTCACTTATGATTTTGAAAGATTAATGGAAAATGCTACATTGCTTTCTTGCTCTAAATTCGGTTTGGAAATAGTAAAAAACATGTAATTATATGTCAAAAAAAGAGAGAATATATATTTTTGATACGACACTTAGAGATGGAGAACAAGTTCCAGGCTGTCAACTAAATGCTAAAGAAAAAGTTGAAATCGCCAAAGATTTAGAAGCTCTTGGTGTTGATGTAATAGAAGCGGGATTTCCTATTTCTAGTCCTGGAGATTTTAATTCTATTGTAGAAATAACAAAAAACGTCAAAACCCCAATTATTTGTGCTCTTAGTAGAGCTGTTGTGATGGATATAGATATGGCTAACTTAGCTCTAAAAGGAGCTAAAAGAAAAAGATTACATACGGGAATTGGATCATCGGATATACATATAAAGTATAAATTCAATTCTACAAGGGAAAAAATATTAGAACGTGCCATTTCTTCAGTTAAATATGCTAGAAAATATTTTGATGATATAGAATTTTATCCAGAAGATGCTGGAAGAGCTGATAGAGATTTTTTATCTAAGATGGTGGAAAAAGTGATAGAAGCTGGAGTTACAGTTATAAATATTGCTGATACTACTGGTTATAATTTACCTGATATGTATGGGGAAAAAATTAATTATTTGATAAATAATGTTCCTAATATTGACAAAGCAATAGTTTCTGTTCATTGTCATAATGATTTAGGATTGGCTACAGCTAATTCTATAGCAGGATTACAAAATGGAGCTAGACAGGTTGAAGTAACTATGAATGGGATAGGAGAGAGGGCTGGGAACACTTCACTTGAAGAAGTAGTTATGGCTTTGTATGCTCATAAACATTTAAATTTCTCAACTAACATTAAAACAAAAAATATTGTTCCTTTGAGTAAGAAAGTAAGTAGATTAATGAACATGCCAGTCCAAAGAAACAAGGCTATAGTAGGATCAAATGCTTTCGCTCACTCTTCGGGGATTCACCAAGATGGTTTTTTAAAACATAGGAAAACTTATGAAATTATTAATCCATCATTAGTTGGAGTCAACTCATCTTCTATTGACTTAACGGCTAGAAGTGGGAGAGCTGCATTATCACATAGACTCAAACTTTTAGGATTTACTTTTTCTAAAATTGAAATGGAAACCATATATACAAAATTTTTAGAAATGGCTGATAATAAGAAATTGATTCATGACGAAGATTTGTATGAATTAATTGGCAAGAAGAAATAAATTTTTATATAATGGATAAGCCTAAAACCCTATTTGATAAGGTATGGGAAAGCCGTGTGGTTGATACGATTTCTGATGGTCCAAGTATTTTATATATAGATAAGCATTTAATTCATGAAGTTACAAGTCCACAGGCATTCTCAGGTTTGAGGAATAGAGATATTCCAATTTTTCGTCCTGAAAAGACTATAGCAACAGCGGATCATAATGTTCCTACGTTGAATCAACATTTACCTATTAAAGAGGAACTTTCTAGAAAGCAAGTTCAGACACTTACTAAGAATTGTGAAGAATTTGGAGTAAATTTTTATGGTTTAGGCCACAAATATCAAGGTATTGTTCATGTGATAGGTCCTGAATTAGGAATTACTCAACCTGGGATGACTATTGTATGTGGTGATAGTCATACGTCTACTCATGGTGCATTTGGATCGATAGCATTTGGCATAGGAACTAGTGAAGTTGAAATGGTAATGGCTACACAATGTCTTCTTCAAAATAAACCAAAAACTATGTTAATAGAAATTAACGGAGAATTAACTAGAGGAGTTTATTCAAAAGATATAATTCTTTATATTATTTCTAAAATTTCAGCTTCAGGAGGAACAGGTTATTTTGTAGAATATTCTGGTTCCACAATTTCTTCTTTATCTATGGAAGCGCGAATGACTATTTGTAATATGAGTATAGAAATGGGAGCCCGTGGAGGAATGATAGCCCCTGATGATAAAACTTATTCTTATATAAAGAATAAAAAATTTGCACCTAAAGGACATGATTTTGAAAAGAAAGTTCAATATTGGAAAACACTGATTTCTGATAATAATGCTAAATATGATAAAGTTTTAAGTTTTGAAGCTAAAGATATTGAGCCGATGATAACTTATGGAACTAATCCAGGTATGGGTATAAAAATTTCTGAAAAAATTCCTGTTTTGCCATCTGAAGAATCTAAAGATTCTTTTTTAAAATCTCTAGATTATATGGGATTTAAACCAGGAACTAGACTATTAAATAAGAAAATTAATTATGTTTTCATAGGTAGTTGTACAAATTCTAGAATGGAAGATTTAAGAATTGCAGCAAATTATGTGCAAGGAAAACAAAAAGCGGATGATGTAAAAGCATGGGTAATTCCAGGCTCAAAGCAAGTTGAAAAGATGGCTGTTCAAGAGGGCCTTGATAAAATATTTGAAAGTGCTGGTTTTGAGTTTAGACAACCTGGATGTTCAGCTTGTCTTGCAATGAATGAGGATAAAATCCCTAAAAGGGAATATTGTGTTTCTACTTCAAATAGAAATTTTGAGGGAAGACAAGGACCTGGATCTAGGACTCTACTAGCTAGTCCTTTGACTGCTGCTGCTTCTGCTATCAATGGACATATAACTGATGTAAGAAATCTTATATAATAATGGAAAAATTTAAAACTATTCTTTCACAGGCAACTCCTATTTCAATTCAAAACATTGATACTGATCAGATTATTCCTGCTAGATTTCTTAAAGCTATTTCTAGAGAAGGTTTTGGTGACAATTTATTTAGAGATTGGAGATATGACGGTGATGATAATCCTGTACCTGATTTCCCACTAAATAAAAGTGATAAAAAAAACAAAATTTTGATAGCTGGAAGAAATTTTGGTTGTGGTTCAAGTAGAGAACATGCTGCATGGGCTTTGTATGATTTTGGATTTAGAGTTATAGTAAGTAGTTTTTTTGCGGATATTTTTAATAATAACGCATTAAATAACGGTATTTTAACTGTTTGTTTAGATGAAAAATCTGTTCAAAATATATTTCAAATAATTTCAGAAAATAAAACAATTAAGTTTATGGTTGACCTGGGAAATCAATTGTTTCTAACAGAAAACAACTCTATAAAAGAATCATTTGAAATAAATCAATTTAACAAAAGTTGTCTAATTAATGGATTTGACAATATTGATTTCTTAAGAAGTAAGAAAAATCTAATTTTAGAATTTGAACAGTCTATAAATAGATGAAAAAAAATATAGCTTTATTAGAGGGGGATGGCATTGGTCCTGAAGTAATTAAAGAAGCATTAAAAGTTTTAGATGTTATATCAAAAAACAGTGATGTCAAATTTTGTTACAATAAAGGTTTGGTGGGAGCATCAGCAATTGATCAAACAGGAAATCCTTTTCCAGAAGATACAAAAAAACTTTGTAAATCCTCTGATTCAGTACTTTTTGGAGCTATTGGTGATCCAAAATATGATAATAACCCAAAAGCAAAAATAAGACCTGAAGATGGTTTGTTGGAAATGAGAAAGTTTTTGGGACTTTATGCTAATATAAGACCAGTAAAAACATATAAGTCACTTATTAAATCTTCTCCTCTCAAAAAAAATATTGTTCAAGATGTGGATTTTGTTGTTTACAGAGAACTTACAGGAGGTATTTATTTTGGTGAAAGGGGGGTAAGAGATAATGGGAATATAGTTTATGATACTTGTACTTATTCAAGAAAAGAAATAGAAAGAATATCTCATTTGGCTTTTAAAGAAGCAAGAAAAAGAAAAGTTAAATTAACTCTTGTTGATAAGGCAAATGTGTTATCAACATCAAGATTATGGAGAGAAGTTGTTCAAGATATTTCAAAAAATGATTTTCCTGAAGTATTAGTTGATTATCTTTTTATAGACAATGCGGCTATGAAAATCATAACTAATCCTTCAGATTTTGGTGTAATCTTGACTGAAAATATGTTTGGCGATATATTAACTGATGAAGCTTCAGCAATAACAGGTTCTTTAGGAATGTTACCATCCGCATCTGTTGGTAATGAAATATCTTTATTTGAACCAATTCATGGTTCTTATCCTCAAGCTGTAGGTAAAAATATTGCTAATCCAATGGCAATGATTCTATCTGCTGGCATGATGTTAAACTTTGCATTTAATATGAATAAAGAGGAGTCTATTATAAAACAAGCTGTAGAAGATGCTCTTGAAAATGGTGTTGTCACTAAAGATATTAATTATGACAAGTTTTATAAAACAAATGAAGTTGGAGATTGGATATCTAGTAGAGTTGGTGAGCTAATTAATTGATTTATGATTAAAATTATATCAGGTAGAGATATTAAGTTATTAGATGTTATTACAATTGAAAAAGAGGGTATTTCTTCTCTTCAGCTAATGGAAAGAGCATGTATGACTTTTATTAAATGGTTTAAATCTAATTTCTCAAATTCTAATAAAATAAAGATATTTTGTGGAAGTGGAAACAATGGTGGAGATGCTTTACTAATTTCTAAAATTCTCATAGAAATGAAATATAATGTCCAAGTATTTTTTTTAAATGGGAATATTTCATCAAGTGATGAATGTATTTTTCATTTAAATTCCATAAAAAAAAAAAGAATTGTTTCATATAATATTAATAAAATTTCTGTTAATGAAATTCAAGATTGTGATATTATCATTGATGGCTTATTTGGTTCTGGATTATCTCGAAAACTAGATAAATCATTAAGTTCTTTAATTGAACACATCAATTCTTTAAATGCAAAGAAAATTTCAATAGATATTCCATCGGGAATTCCTATGGACATGATTATTGATAGTACGTGTATGAATTCTGATTTTACCATTACATTTCAACTTCCTAAATTTTCTTTTTATTTTCCAGAATACTCTAATTTCATTGGTAAGATTATAACTTTAGATATAGGGCTCAATAAAGAATTTATAACTAAGTCTGATTCTCTTGCTCATATTGTTGAAGAAAGCGATATTAAAAAAAACCTATTTTCAAGAAAAAAAAATTCTCATAAGGGGAATTATGGTCATGGGCTTATTATAGCTGGTAGTAAAGGAAAGATGGGAGCATGCATTATGGCTTCCAATGCTGCATTAAAATCCGGTATAGGGCTTTTATCAACGTATATTCCTGGAGTAGGAGAGCATATAATGCAAACTTCAGTTCCCGAAGCGATGACAATAACTGACAGTTTTTTGAATGAAATAACGTCTTTTCCAGACTTAAAAAAATATACAGTGATAGGTGTTGGTCCAGGGGTTGGTATAACTTTAAAAACTCAAAAGGCTTTTATAAATTTCTTTATGAATGTAAAAATACCAATAGTTGTGGATGCTGATGCAATAAATATCCTTTCGAAAAACAAGAAGCTATTAAAATTTTTACCAAAAGATTCAGTTTTAACTCCTCATCCTAAAGAATTTGAAAGGCTAGTTGGCAAATATAAAAATACTATAGACAGGATAATACTTCAGAAAAAACTTAGCAGAAAATACAAAATAAATATTATTGTAAAGGGTGCTTATTCAATGATGACAGATACTGATGGAAATTTATTTATTAATACAACTGGTAATCCTGGAATGGCAACAGCTGGGAGTGGAGATGTCTTAACTGGTATTATTACTGGTTTAATAGGAAGAGGTTACAAACCTTTTGTTGCTATGATGATTGGAGTTTACGTCCATGGTTTGTCGGGAGACATTTCCAATAATAATCTAGGAGAAGAGTCTTTAACTGCAACTGACTTAATTAAAAACCTCTCAAAATCATTTAAAATGATAACTAATTAAACTTTTTTTATTTATTTTTACAAAGAAATTAATTTTATTTTAAGGAGATGAAACTCTTTACCACAATAATTGTTTTGTTTTTGGTTTCTTCTAATATATATGCTCAGGAGAAAAAGATAGAGCTTAAACTTGATTTGTATCCTAATCCTGCTACTGATTTTGTTATAATCGAATCAAATTCAAATAATATTAACGATTTCGATTTCCAACTTCATAGTATTATTGGAAATAAAGTTAATGTATCGAAAGATATTATTTCAAATCGTAAAATTAGATTTTCAGTAAAAGAAATTTCTAATGGGTATTATTTTATAATTGTGGCAAATGAAAACTCTAAGTATAAGAAAGCTTTAAGATTCTTGAAGAAATAATACCATTAATTTTTATAGTGTTTTTCAAACATTCTATTATATTTTTCAGCTAGTTCACTTTCTCCGTGCTTATTATATGCTCTTGCTAAAGCATTTAATGAAACAAGATTTCTTTGCATTTGGTATTTATTATTAATGTTATTATTAAACATATATTCCAACATTTTATCAGATCTTTCACTGGTAATATCTGCAATATTATTTGCGATTTCTTCTTCTCCCAGTGTAAGAAGCATATCAACTTTTTGTACCGAAAAGTGATCGAAATTTACCGATTTATCTGGCATTAATTTCAAACATTTCAATATGACTTTCTTAGCTTTATCTTCTTCTCCATTTTTTATTAAATTAGATGCAAGAGTATTAAATGTAGCTCTATAGTTCAAAATAAAACCCCTATGATCTTCGGAATAGTAAACATCTTCATTGTCTAATTCTCTCCAATAAAAATTATTCATCATATTGTCATACATTTTTTCAGTGTCAACAAATGTACTTGACTGGCTAGGGTTAATAATAGGCAAGAGTCTATATGAAAACCCTTCTTGTATAACATATTTTTTTAAATCTAAATGGGTTGCATTTAAAGATGTATTATTGAAGTAAATTGGCCTTTCCCAATTATTAGTTGAGAGAAAATCTAAAATAGCTAAATCCTTTTTTTCTAATCCACTTTTATTTTTCTTTAATGACATAATCATATTGTTAGATATATAAGACTTGAATTTCTCAGGGATAATCTTTTTTTCTAATACATTTGCAGTATCTATATCTAAACGCAATAATTTTGAAGGAATAAAATTATAACTACTAATTGAAGTTGGTACTTGTATTCCTTTATTTTCACTATTAACAAGTCTTAAATATGCTTTAAGGTTAATAGGCGCATTATTTATTTTAGGATTGTTTATAAAAGGGATATAATCATTTAAACCTCCTTGTTCATAATTTTGATCATTTAATGTAAATTTTAAAGCCTCAGATTTATTTTTCTTACTTCTCATTTGGTCAATGTACCAGTCGGTATTAAAATAACTAAGAACTATTACTCTAACATCTGTCCTGAAATCTTCTACTTCTTGAACATACCAAAGAGGGAATGTGTCATTATCACCTCCAGTAAATAATATGGAATTTGGAGCACAAGATGCAAGAAGATTTTTTGCAGAGTCTACAGATAAAAATCTATTTGACCGATCATGATCATCCCAGTTTTCAATATATAAAATAATTGGGCTTATTATGCTTAGTAAAATAGACAAATATAAGGCTAGCTTTTCTTTTTTAAATATATGATTAAATAAGTGAAAAAGACATATTAATCCTAGTCCTATCCATATGGAGAAAACATAATAAGAACCTGCATAAATATAATCTCTTTCTCTGGGCTCATTTGGTGGGCTATTAAGATAGAATACAAGTGCAACCCCTGTAAGAATAAATAATAAAGTCACCACTGAAAAATATTTTTTGTCCTTAAAATATTGAAAAAATAATCCCATAAGAGCTAATAAAAGTGGGATCATATAGTAGTTATTTCTAGCTTTATTGCTATAAATTTCATCAGGAACCTCCTTAAAACTATCATTAATACTTAACCAATTTGCATTTTGAATGTCAGATTCTCTTCCAGAAAAATTCCAAAGTAAGTATCTTAAATACATATGACCAATTTGATACCTAAATAGAAATTTTATGTTGTCTGAAAATGTAGGTTTTTCGTTCTTTTTTAAGCCAGTTATTTCTCTATATCTCTCTATATGATTAGGGGAATTACTATACATTCTTGGAAAAATTGTTAATCTCTTTGGATCATATACATAGCTAAAATTATTTTCCTTTATTTCATATTTTTCTTTACCCCTTTTATAAACGATCCCTTCTCTTTTTTGATCAATGACTTTTGCATCAAAGTATTGACCATAAAACAAAGGACGATTTCCATATTGTTCTCTTTTTAAATATGAAATGAAACTTAAAATATTTTCAGGATTATTCTCATCAATAGGTGGATTATAACTTGATCTTATTACAACTAATGAATATGATGAATATCCAATTAAAATGAAACTCAAAGAAATCAACGAAGTATTTAACCATACTATTTCTTTTTTGTGTGAGAAAATTACAAGATAAATTAATCCAAAAAGTATACCTAAAGAGAGAAAGATTATTCCAGAACCAAAAGGAAGATTAAGGTTATTTACAAAAAATATCTCAAAATTACTAGCTAAAGTTGGTATGCCGGGTATAATTCCTACCATTATTATCATAATAATTGCGGAACTTATTAGTAGAGTATAGATAATTCCTTTTATATCCATATCTTTTTTCTCATTGAAATAGACTATAAGAGCTAATGCAGGAATAGTGACCAAGTTTAATAAATGAACACCTATCGATAGCCCCATCATGTATGCTATGAGTATGATCCATCTATTTTTTTTACTTTTCTCTTTTATATTTTCCCACTTTAAAATACCCCAAAAGACAAAAGCAGTAAAAAAAGATGACATTGCGTAAACCTCTGCTTCTACTGCGGAAAACCAAAATGAATCAGAAAATGTATATGAAAGAGAACCGACTATTCCAGAAGAAATCACAAGTATTAAGTTTAGATTATTATTTACTTCTATAATTTTTTTCGAAAGATGTGTAATTGTCCAGAAAAGGAATAGAATAGTAAATGCACTGGTCAAAACACTTAGAAAATTAATTGCTACTGATATTTTTTCTAAATTTCCAAAAGCAAAAAATGAAAAAATTCTTCCAAGTAATAAATAAAGAGGAGCACCAGGAGGATGAGGAACTTCTAATTTATTAGATACGGCAATGAATTCACCACAATCCCAAAAACTCGCAGTATCTTCTACTGTTATTGCATAGACACAGAATGCTGAGATAAACATCACCCATCCTGTCAAATCATTTATTTTATTGTAATTCAGCATTTCTTAAGAATATGAGCGAAAATAATATAAATTATATTAATGATAATCTATTGTTTGAGTTAATTTGTAAAAATATGTATATAAAAATTTGCACTATCCAGCTTTCAATTCTGTTTATATTATTTTTTCAGTACAAGGATTTATTTGCCAATATTGTTCATAGTGATTCAATTCCACTTCTTTTAAATATTGATATTCAAATAGAGACTACTGAAGCAATTAATCTTATGTACAATTATAAATTTGAAGAAGCTGATAAGCAGTTTAAATGGTTGGTTCAAGAATATAGTTGGCACCCGCTACCATATTTTTTGTTGGGTTTAAGTACTTGGTGGAAAATAGCTCCTAGTTTGGATGAAAGAAATTTAGATGACAGATTTCTTTTTTTAATGGATACTTCTATTGTTTTGGGAAAAAAGATTTATGAGAATTATAATAAGATAGAAGGAGCATTTTTTTTGGCAGCCTCCTATGGATTTAAAGGAAGACTATTATCTGAAAGAAAAAAATGGAGGAAAGCAGCATTTGCGGGAAAAAATGCTCTTAAATATTTAAGAGAAGTTGAGGGTGAAGATAAATTTATACCTGAAATTTCATTTGGAAATGGTCTTTTTAACTATTATGCGATATGGGTTGCAGAAAAATATCCCTTGTTAAAACCAATAATTAATCTATTTCCAAAAGGAAACAAGAATTTAGGAATTGATCAGCTTGATAATGCAGCAAAGAACTCTTTCTATACTAGAACAGAAGCTCAATTTTTTTTGATGAAAATTTTATCTCAAGAAAATAAGATTTCAAAATCAATTCAAATTTCTTCTTATCTTAATGATGTTTTTCCTGACAACTCAATATTTCATGATCATAGAAATACATTATTATATAGATCAAATCAATTAACTGAGTGTGAAGACGAGTCACTAAATATTATTAATCATTTTAATAATAATAAGTATGGATATGGAATTAATTCTGTTCGAAAAGCATCTTTTTTTCTTGGAGAAATATATAGAATGAAATCCGAGACCGAATTGTCTAAAAAATATTTTAATCAATCAATCTCTATGGCAAAAAAGATAAATGCTGAAAAAATGGGCTACACATTATATTCTTATTTTTCTTTAGGAGAATATGCTTTCGAAGACAATAATTATTCACTAGCAAAAAAATATTTCAAGTCTATTATTAAACTAACTAAAAGAAAAGAAAAGATAAATTCTGATTCAAAAATGTTTTTAAAAAAAATGAAATAATTTCACCAAAAACTTTAATTGTTAATTCTATAATAATAATATTTGCTATTTTAAGAAAAGGTAATATACTTTAATAAATTTTTATCATATGAGAATTGATAAGATTGACTATAAGATTTTGAGAATACTTCAAAATAATGCTAAAATAACTAATTCTCAATTGTCTAAAAAGGTTGGTTTATCTCCAGCACCTACTTTGGAAAGGGTAAAGAAACTGGAAAAAAATGGAATTATCGATGGGTATCATGCTAAACTTAATTTATCTAAAATAGGATTAGGAGTTAGCACGTTCGTCCATGTTACTCTAAAAGGACACAATAAAAAAAATATAAATATTTTTTTAAAAGAAATTAATAAAGTAGATAATGTAATTGAATGTCATCATATTACAGGGACAGGTGATTTTATTTTGAAAATTGTTGCTAAAGATATCGCTTCATATCAAGAATTGATGCTTGATAAAATTAGCGAAATTGAAGTGACTGATTCTTTACAATCTATGGTCATACTTTCAACTTTGAAAGAAAATAAAATTATGCCTTTAGATCATAAAATATGAAAAATTTGATTTTAGATTCAGAACAAATCATTCAAAAGATTCAGAGATTATCTTATGAAATTTATGAAAATAATCTATCAGAAAAGAATATTATTCTTCTGGGATTAAAAAAAAATGGATATTTATTATCTAAACAAATAAAAAAACATTTAGATCGTTTGTTTACTTATAAGGTAAAATTATTTCAACTCAAAATCGAAAAAGATTTATTTATAGTAGATAATTCTAAATTAAATTTTACAAAAGAAGATATCTCAAATAAAGTTATTATAATTATTGATGATGTTTTGAATTCTGGTAAAACTATTGCTTATTCTGTTGGATCGATATTACCTTATCTTCCAAAAAAAATAGAAGTTGCAGTTCTTGTGGATAGGAGTTATAAAAATTATCCAATTTTAGCAAAATATCGAGGTCTAGAATTAAATACAACAATTAATGAACATGTTGAAATTGATTTGGATAAAGAATTGGTAGGTTATTTATATTAATATGATTTTTTTATCAAGGAAAGAAAAATTCAGCGCTGCTCATAAACTATATAATCCTGCATGGTCCGACAAAAAAAATTCTAAAATTTACGGAATTTGTTCAAACAATAATTGGCACGGCCATAATTATGAACTAATTGTTACAATTAAAGGAGATATTAACCTTGAAGATGGTATGGTAATAAATCTTAAAATTCTATC
>Ga0310345_10001794_pt1 | contig 22981 bp, 21 predicted proteins | sample HC15DNA20500_MG_FD_204667 | JGI IMG/M metagenome (GOLD analysis project Ga0310345, IMG submission 204667) | Marine microbial communities from station ALOHA, North Pacific Subtropical Gyre - HC15-DNA-20-500_MG | ecosystem: Environmental > Aquatic > Marine > Oceanic | place: Pacific Ocean: North... | reverse complement strand
AATGACACCTCTCTTTTGTTTTACCATAACTTTACCAAATTCTTGACAGCATAGAAAAAGTCCTCGCATGTTAATTTTTGTAGTCTGATCCCATAGGTCCAATGAATATTTCTCAAACGGAGCATCTAGTTGAGGGTGATCTCTTGGAATAAAATGTGCATTGTTTATTAAAACATCAATTTTTCCGTATTTTTTTAGAACATCTTTAACTAATTTTCTTACTTCGTTCTGATTTGATATATCTGTATTAGATGACATTGTGTTTGCTTTATATTTCTGAATTAGAGTTTTTTCTAATTTCTTGTTTTTTTGTTCATCTATATCCACTAAAACAACACTAGCACCCGCCTCAGATAAAACACGTGCAAATCTTGTTCCCAATCGTCCAGCAGAACCCGTCAGAATAACTGTTTTGTTTTTCAAATTAAAGAGTTTGATAATGGGGTTCATTTTTTTGATTTCACACTAATTGATTTTTTCATTTTTGCATTGATTGAAATTCTTAACGTATGAATACTATCACTAACACTATTAATTGTTTTTTGATTCATTTTCACACAATTAACAAAATGACGCATCTCGTCTATATACATATCATTATTATTATAATTTTTTAATTTTAAATATACGGCCCATTTTTTCTTTTTTGGATAATATATTTTAATTTTGTTTGTAATAAGATCACAGTAGATTGTTCCATTAGTTCCAGATATTTTACAATAGCGTGATGGAGGATTTTGAAAAAAATCTAAATGTATATCAGCAATAATTTTATTTTTAAATTGTAATACAATATACGAAAAATCATCTGCTGAAATTCTAAGATTACTTAATTTTCCACTAATTGAATAAAGCTCTTGGGCATTTCCAAAAATCCAATATAGATAATCTATTTCATGTATATTTGTCAACGTGGCGCCACCACCTAAATCATTACGTGCAGCATATCGTTTAGAATAGTCCTCATATGGGTGCCAATCAGGAAGAAATGACCTGTTTTCAGCATGTACCGATACAACTCTTCCAACTTTCTTAGTAGAAACAAGTTTTTCTAATTTTTTGATGCATGGATGAAACCGTAGGTTACAGCCAACCATCGTTATTATTTTTTTTTCTTTTATAATTGATATTAAATTTTCAATCTTATGCATTGAATTTGATAACGGCTTTTCTATAAACAGATGGATACCTGCTTTAGCTAATTTAATTGCAGTATCAATATGATGGCTGGTTTCATTTGTAATAAACGCAACGTCCGGTTCTTCTAGTATACACTGTGTTAAAGATCTAAACGTTTGACAATGTTTTTTTTTAAGAAAACTGTCCTGTTTTTGTTTGGTACATACAATTATTTCACAACGGGGAATAGTAGATAAATTGTCTATGTGACGTTTTCCGATTGAACCATATCCCACTATTAGTGCCTTCAAGTGGTTTTATCTTATAATGTGGGAATATTAATTTTCAATCCTATCTAGCCGTTATATAACATACGTAATTAATTAGAAATACCAAAATCTTAAATGAGCAATTTAAAAATCGCTTGATAACAATGAAAAAATATATGAAAAAATCAGATTTTCAAACTAAGATGTCAAAAATATTAAAAAATAAAAAAATTTTGGTATCAGGTGGTGCTGGCAGTATTGGTTTTGTATTGATAAAAAAACTTTTAGAATATCCTGTACATTCAATTCGGGTTTTAGATATTAATGAACACGCATTATTTGAATTAAAACATGAAGTTAATGATCCAAGACTTAGATTGTTACTTGGTAGTATATTAGATAAAGATAGAATAGAAATGGCTGGAAATAAAGCTGATATAATTTTTCATGCCGCTGCAATAAAGAATATAGAAATTTCAGAGTATAACCCAATTGAAACTATAGATACTAACATTAATGGAACAGTTAACATGATTAAGATGGCTATCCGAAACAAAGTGAAAATATTTCTTAATATTAGCACAGACAAAGCTGCAGATGCATCTACACTTTATGGAACAACAAAACAATTAACTGAGAGGCTAATAAGTTGGGCTGGTCTACATACCGAAGAAACCAAATTTGCATCTGTCCGTTTTGGCAATGTAATGGATTCAAATGGTAATGTTTTTGAAATTTGGGAAAAGGAATTAAAAAATAAAAAACCATTATCAATCACTCATCCTTTAGCGGAAAGATACATGTTCAACTCAGATGAAGCTACTAAATTTATTTTGAAATGTTTGACGGTACTTAAAACGGGTGAAATTTTTATTCCAAAAATGAAATCTTACAAAATTAAAAGTTTAGCACAGAAGTATTCAAAAAAACAAAGGATAATCGGTTTGAGACAAGGAGAAAAGCTTAAAGAAATTCTAATTACAGAAGATGAAAAGAAAAAATGTTTAGAAAAAAAAGATATGTGGGTACTTAGTCCATATAATAATCAATAAAGAAAAAATTTATTGTGATTCAAAGAATTCAGAAATTGTTTGTACCAAGAGTTCTTTCTCCTCAATAGTCATATTTGGATATAATGGTAGAGTCAAAACCTCTTGTGATATTTTTTCAGTAACGGGCAGCAAATTAGAATCAACCCCAAATTTTTGTTGATAAAATGAGGTAGCATGTATTGGAGTAAAGTATACTTTCGAGAAAATACGCCTAGTTGTTAGAAAATTATGAAGTGAATCTCTGGTAATTCTATCAGATAATCTAATCGTGTACATTTGGTATATGTGTTCATAACTATTTGGAGGAGTTGGAACTTTAATTTGAGTAAATTTTGAGAGTTTGGATGATAAGTATTGAGCATTATTCTGACGCATTTTAATTATCTTCTCAAGTTTAGATAATTGAGCCAATCCTAGTGCCGCAGTAATTGATGACATTCTCCAGTTATATCCAAGATCTAGATATTGTGATGTAGAAGGATTATTGAAGTGGTTGTTTTGATCTAATCTACCGTGAGAACGTATTAATTTTATTTTGTCATATATTTCCCTTGAATTTGTAACTACTGCTCCACCCTCACCAGTTGTTAATACTTTGTTTCCACAAAAGCTAAAGATAGTTGCATCAGAAGTGGAGCCAACTTTTTTTCCTCCAACGGATGAACCGAGAGACTCAGCACCATCTTCAATCAATATAAGATTATTATTTTTTGCATTTTCTTGTATTTCAGAAATATTACATGACATACCGCCATAATCCATTGGGATAACCGCTTTCGTAGAGGTTGACACTTTTTCTGTGATTAGTTCTGGATTTAGACCTAGCGTTTCTTCTTCAATATCTACAAATGATGGAGTTGCATTAACAAACAGTACAGCGTTTGCAGTAGATATGAATGAAAATGAAGGGACAAGAATTTCATCACTGTTTCCTAATCCAAATGCCAATAAAGTTGCATGTAATGAAGAAGTACCCGAATTTAATACTGCACAATAATCTACACCAACATAATTCCTAATTGCATTTTCAAACTCTTCTATTTCAGGACCAATTGCCCATTCAGAACCTCGTTTAATAATTTTAGTAATTAAATTAACATCCTCATCATCAGTATAAATTTTGTATAAGGGTAATCTCCATGATTCCTCAGACTTTTTTTCATCCATTTGTACACTCACTCATCTATTCCATATTTCCTTTTCGTATACTAATCAAATTGTTTGTATCTAAAAACTTTAGTAAAAGGAGTGCTAGAGGTAGAACGAGTTATTCTAAAAATTTTAAGTGAAAATGGGCACGAAATTGGTCTAATCCCTTGGAAATCGGAAGAGAACATCATACAAATATTTTATAAAAAATTAGAATGTGATTAGAAATAATCATTCTTTTTTGCCGATAAAAATAAAATGATCGGTTTGTCCTTCTTGTTCACGTATTATTTGTGAATACCATCCAACCTGAATTTTTTTAAAAATATCAAACATTTTTAACATCTCTTCTTTCGTTTTGAAGTTAACATATGTAGTGTCATTAACTCTGCCTTTTAGAACAACTTTACTAAGTTCACCTTCAGTGGGTTCAATATGCTTGAACATATAATTTTCTGGGGCTATCATAGTAGCAAAAAAAATACCTCCAGGTTTTAACATATTATAAAATTGTAAGACTAGATTGTTAATATCATTATCAGTAAGATAATACAAAACTTGGTTTGAAAATATTACATCAAACTCTTCATTGAAATAATCTTTTAGATTTGGTACACTTTCATTTACATAGAAATTTTCACTGTGCTTCGGTATTCTTGCTTTACACTGTTTTATGGCACTTTCAGATACATCACAACCATATGGAACGTAACCATTTTTTGCAAAGTACTCAACATGTTGTCCAATACCGCAGCCAAAGTCTAATATCTTACCACCTGTTAGACCCAATTCATATTTGAGTACGTGCTCATTAATTCTTATTATGTGGCCATCCGGATAATTAAGTCCATACCCGTGTTCATATTTTCCGTCATAAGCTGCAGTAGTTGAATCATATTGTTTTGCTGACATTTTTTTACGTGCCTAAATTTTTGTGTTAATAAATACCAAATAAATATTTACGAATTACCTAAAACCTCTGTTTTATGATCATTTTTTGACAAATTAAGTAAAGCATTACCGATTCGCTCTGATGCACGACCATCTAACTTGTAAAAAAACTCTTCAATAAAATTATCAGCCTTTTCTTTAGTTACAGGATTAGATTCAATAACCTCTTCTATTAAGGGAATAATCGCAGATTTGTTTTTACACTCTATTACTACTCCTTTTTCTTGAAATATATCACTTTCAAGATTATAAAAATTGCATACAATTATTGGTTTTTTACACATAATGGCGTAAACTAGTGATGAAGAACCTGAATATGCGATTACAACATCAGAGTTTTTAATAAATTCTGCCACATCACCGTCTTTGTGAATAGCAACTGATTCATCAATGGGATGAATTAATTTTTGGTAATCTGTAAGCAGTTCGCTTGACGGATGAATTTTAACAGTTAACGACATTTCATTTTTACGTTTAGAAATTTCGGTTACAATTCCTTGTATCAATGAATCCCTTTGTTCTCGCGTCCAAAAACCATGTTCGTACATAGCATGAGTAAGTAATAGAACTTGTTTCTTTTCATCTGTTTTTGGTTTTACTTTTATTTTTTCTAATATTTCAAAAACATTATCATACATTGGTATTCCAGTTGGAAGTAATGATGAACTTTCAAATCCATTTTTAATCAGTGTATCAACAAGTTTTTTTGTTTCAACAAAATGAAGATCTACCGCAAATTTTGGATTGTATAAATTTGTATAAACGGATAAATGGTAATTCATATGAGATATAAAGTTCCCAATTATTTTTAAAAATCTCATTTTTGTTGCTAATTGAGTTTTTAAAACAAACTGATATTTGAAAAGAAAAAATTTACCTCTCCTCATGAATTTTTTGCTACTATCAGTTTCGTCTGTAGGAACAGAACTTTCAAAGAAGATTTTAAAATATGATTTAGCAAGTTCGAATTTACTAGTTTTTTTCATAAATTCAGTTACAAGTTCACCAACTACTGGAATGTTCATGTATTTTCCAGCTAATGATAATGCATAATCAGGTAAATTGAGTGTCGGTGCAACCCAGATTATATCTGGTTTGACTTGCTGTACAACTTCAAGGGCATTTTTAAAATCATGAATGTCTAAAATTGAAGTCTGAGTATTATTTTGAGGTTCTATTTTCAGACGTTCTGGTTGATAAACTAACCATGTTATATGCACATCAGTCTTACTTCTCAAATAGGGCAAAATACGCTCAAATGATAGAGTCCTATATGATTTAACATTAGGCATAGTATGAATAACTGTCAAAATTTTAATCATGGAATTATGAGTTATTTACGTTATTATAAAATATGGTTTCAGATATAATTTGAAAGGAGAAAAAGATTGGCAGAAATAAGAGTAACATATTCAGGTCTAATTTCAGTTGCAGTAGGTTTAATCACAATAATTACTGGACTCCTATTTACAATAATCCTAACAAGGACATTAGATCCCATTGAATTTGGGACCTGGGGAATAATCACTACTTTATTTTTCAGCGTATTACAAATAGAACCTATTATTTCCTATTGGGTAACACGAGAAGTTGCAAGAGGTTTAGAATCTGCAAAAACTGCAATTTTTTCAAGTGGTATATTTTCTTCAATAGCAGTTATTATTTATTTAATTATAGTTCATTTTGTACACAGTGGAACAGACACAAATTTTGAATCAATATTTTTTGCTGCTTTTCTTATACCAATAATCTTTTTGAATAGAGTGTTAAGTGGTATTAATTTAGGATGGAAACCACAGGCTGTAAGTTATGGTATTCTAGCAGCTGGCGTGTCTCAAATTCCTATGGCATTAATTTTTGTATTCTTTTTTGATATGGGAGTTATTGGTATAATTATTTCAGTTGCCATAGCCAACATAAGTAGTATAATTATTTTAGCAATATCTGCTCGTGAAATAATTAAAAGGGAATTTCAAATAAAATTTCTAAAAAAATGGTTTAGGTTATCATGGTTACCATTTTACCCAGGAATTGCAGGAATGGTGCATTCGTATGACGTTGTAATTTTTGCTTTGATGGTAGGAAGTGTTGAGGGCATTGCATTTTGGACTGCTGCAGTACTTTTACCAAACATAATTTCCAATTCTGCCCTAGTTTCAGTAGCTGTATATGCAAAACTATTGAAGGAAGGCAAAATGGATGATCTGCGAAGAAACATTACGCAGATTTTCTTTTTTGCCTTTCCCTTGTCTGCGATTGTAATAGTTTTTGCAGAACCAGGATTATTTATTCTAAATCCAATATATCAAATTGTATATCCAATAGTCATAATAGTTACTTTCCACGCTATCTTAAATACGCTAAGCACAGTTTTTCAATCAATTCTAAAGGGTGTTGAAACTGTGGATGTGGATGAAGAGTCTACTTTTAAACAATATGTCAAAAGTAAATTATTCCAAATACCAACACTGCTATTAATTCAATATAGTGCCTACATTATCTTATTAATGATAATGCTTTGGGTAGCATCACCAGATGCTAATCTAATTGATTTGTTAACTTATTGGTCGATTATATTACTATCTACACAAATTCCAATAACAATTTGTTACTACATAATGATACGAAAACACTTGCAGATTACGTTTGAATTAGGTATGATTTTGAAATATCTTGTCATAAGTTTAGTTGTGTTTAGTTTAACTTATTATTTAATAGAACAATTTTTAGAGTATGATAACAATAATTTTGTCTTCATACCAAACGTTTTGTTATTTATAATGATAGGAATATTTGGATATATTTCTATCACATATTTAGTTGATAGTAGAACAAAACAACTTGTTTCAGAAATAATTAACGAGCTTAAAGAAAGGTTTTAGTTGTCAGAACTTAACAGCCAATAATATGAAAATACTCGTAACAGGTGGTGCAGGATATGTTGGTTCTGTTTTAATTCCTTCTTTAATTGATAAAGGATTTTTTGTGAAATGTTTAGATAGATTTTTCTTTGGTGCTGAATTTTTATCACAAAAAAAATTTCAGAAAAATATTGAGCTTATAAAAGATGATATTAGATGGTTTGATCCTACAATTCTTAATGATGTTGATTTTGTTTTAGATTTAGCTGCATTATCTAATGATCCTGCAGGAGAATTGAACCCATCTAAAACCTTTGAAATAAATCACAAGGGAAGAACCCGAGTAGCTAAACTAAGTAAAGAGTATGGAGTAAAACGCTACGTATTGGCATCTAGTGCTAGTATATACGGCCAACAAGATCATATAGCTGATGAAAAATCATCTGTTAAACCGTTAACTGCATATTCAAAGGCTAACTATAATGCTGAGATTGATAATCTATTACTTAATGATGAGAGTTTTACTGTCACAGCATTAAGATTTGCCAGTGTTTATGGCTCATCACCTAGAATGCGATTTGACACTGCAGTAAATAAAATGGTTTTAGATGCGTATAATAAAAGAAAAATTTCTGTTAGCGGAAGGGAAAATAAACGTCCTTTTGTTTTTATAAAAGATGCTGTAAAAGCATATTTTACAGTTCTTAATGCAAAAAAAGAAAAAATTGAGGGTGAAATATTTAATGTTGGTTCCAATGAACAAAATTACAAAATGGATGACTTAGCAAATCAAATTGTTGATTCCATTGAAAAACCGTGTGATATTGACTTCCAAGAAACAAATGACCACAGATCATACTTTGCAACATTTGAAAAAATTGAAAATATTCTTGGATTTAAAACTGATTATGGAATAAAAGAAGGAATAAGAGAAATTTATCAAGCATTAACAGGTGGTGTAATATCTGACAATATTAAAACAAAAACAGTGGAATGGTACAAACACCTGTTAAATAATTCTGAAGATTCAAAAAAATTATTGGTTAATGATACGTTATTTTAGGGTTAAAACTTACGTATGATTTAATCAAAACGTTAATTATTATCTAAAATTTATTTTGAAATCGACTGAAAACATGTTATTAGGAACTTCGCCACTAAGATTGAGTTTTGCCGGTGGTGGAACTGATCTAAAGGAATATTATGAGAATTTCGAAGGAAGTGTGGTATCAACAGCGATCAACAAATTCACATATGTGATAGTTACCCAAAGACAAGACAACTCTTTTCAAGTTTTTTCATCTGATTTTCAAGTACATTTTAAGCCAACAAAGTTTAATGATCTAAAACCTGAACCTGGAAGTGAATTAGCAGTAACTGTAGTAAAATCTCTTGATTATCAAGACGGGGCAAATTTAATCTGTAATAGTGAAGTTGAACCTGGTTCTGGTTTAGGTGCTTCAAGCAGTCTTGCTGTAAATCTTGTAAAAACTATTTCTGCCTTAAAAAAAGAAAAAATGAATAACGAGGAAATTGCGGAAAGGGCATATGATATTGGCCGAAATAAGTTAAACTGGTTTATTGGAAAACAGGATGAATATATCTCAGCGTTTGGCGGCTTTAATTTTATTAAATTTAAAAAAGACAAAGTAATTGTTAATAAAATTTCAATAAACAAAAACTCTCTATTAGAATTAGAAAAAAATCTATTAGTTTTTTATATTGGTAAAACAAGAAATAGCTCAAATATCTTACGTGAACAAATTAAACTAATAACAGAAAATAACCAAGAAACTCTAAACGCACTACATTATGTTAAAGAATTATCTGAAAAAATGTATAGTTCACTTTCACAGTCAGATGTTACAAAATTTGGTGAATTGCTTAACATTGGTTGGGAATCAAAAAAGAAATTTGTTAAATATGTAACAAATGAATACATTGATCAATTATATGATTTAGCAATTAAATCTGGAGCACTTGGAGGAAAAATAACCGGTGCTGGCGGTGGTGGGCATTTATTACTTTACTGTGAACCCTCAAAACAGAAAAATCTAATAGAAAAAATGCTGAGCCAAGGATTAAAACAGGTTAAATGTGAGTTTTATGAATCTGGTTCTAAGGTACTTGATTTATATGATTTTACAAATGGCTAAAAACCATGTCAAAAATTGATAATTATACCAAATCATTTTTTATGGAGCAGTTAAAGTGCATAGAAAAACTTTCCAAACAAAAAAATCAAACTGAAAAAATCATTAATCTTCTAATTAAGAAACGTGATACTGGAAAGAAAATTTTCACTATTGGTAATGGTGGCTCTGCCTCAACTGCATCTCATTTTGTGTCTGATTTACTAAAAACTTCAATCACAAAGAAAAATAAACGGTTCAAAGCTATATCACTTGTAGATAATCTTCCAGTAATTTTAGCATGGGCAAACGATAGTTCGTATAGTAACATATTTCTAGAACAGTTAAAAAATTTAGTTTCAAAAGGTGATGTAGTTATTGCGTTTAGTGGAAGTGGAAAATCAGAAAATGTTGTTAAAGCATTAAGATTTGCAAAAAAAAATGGTGCCATTTGTCTAGGTTTTACTGGGATGAATGGAGGTTATTTTCCTAAGTTGTGCGATATTTGTTGCGTAGTACCTAGTAATGATATGTTAATCATTGAATCTACACATGTTATTTTATGTCATTGTATTGTAGATACCATTAGAAATCTAGGAAAACCAGTTTTTCAATATGCATAAACTAAAAACAGTTTTTGTAGATCGTGATGGTGTAATAAATCAAGAAAGAAACGATTACGTAAAATCAATTTCAGAATTAGAGATATGCCCAAATGTTGCTAAAAATATAAAATTATTAAAAGATGCAGGATTTCTAGTAATTGTTATCACAAACCAGTCTGCAGTTAATAGAGGAATAATTACTCATGAAATGATTAATCAAATTCATAATTCAATACAAGATCATTTAAAAAAATATGGAACATTTTTGGATGGATTTTATTATTGCCCGCATGTGCCAGATGAAAATTGTAATTGTAGAAAGCCAAAGCCAGGACTATTACAGCAAGCAATATTAGAATTAAACATTGATCTTAATTCAAGTTGGATGATTGGTGATAGTGATTCTGATATTGAAGCAGCTGATTCTATTGGGTGTAAAGCAATAAAAATTAGCGACAATTTTTCATTGGATAATGCGGTTCAAAAAATATTAAATTAAGGCTAAAAATTGAAATCAAAATTATTAATAATTGGTGGAAGCGGGCTCGTGGGAAGCACATTATTACAATATGCAACTCCAAATTATGACATACATTTTACATACAATACCAATAAAATTACATTTGATAATACTAATTCCACACAAATTAATCTCTTAGACAATCAAAAAAAAATTTTAGAACTAATTAAAGAAATTCAGCCCGATATAGTTGTAAATACTGCAGCACAAAGCAGTGTTGATTTATGTGAATCCGATCATGAAATTGCTGATAAACTACATGTAAAGATAACTCAGGATATTACTCAAGTCTGTAAGGATATTGATTCAAAATTAGTCTATATTTCAACTGATGCTGTTTTTCAAGGTGAATTAAATAAGAGATATACTGAAATTGATTCTACAAACCCCGTTAATTATTATGGATTGACTAAATTACGTGCAGAACAAATAATTCTAAACTCTTCTAAGAATAATGTTGTATTAAGAACTGCAGTTGTATATGGACATCATAAAAAATCCCGTTTTACTAATTGGATTATTGATTCTTTACGCCAGAGTAAAAATGTGGAACTGTTTGTTGATCAATATAATACTCCTACATTGGTAGATGATCTTACAAAATCTATTATTTTAATTCTACAAAAAAATATCTCAGGTTTATTTCATGCATCAGGATCTAGTTGTATAAATCGATTTGAATTTGCTGTAAAATTAGCTGAAAAATTCAATTATGATAAATCACTTATTTCTCCAGTTACTTCAAAAGAAAAAAAGCAAGATGCGCCTAGACCCGTTAGTACGTGTCTTAACTCACAAAAATTAGAATCTCTAATAGATTTTCAATTTTCTTCCATAGATGATGGAATATCTTTTATTTTCAATAAATCAAATTAAATTTTTACCTGATGCATTTTAGATAACCATTAGGTGCAACTGAAATTTGCAGTTTATCATCTATCTTGGTATCCATAACAAATCTAGAATTTTTCTTTAAAAATTCTTTCATGGCTGATTTAGGACTATTTCCTTTTCCCCATACTCTCTTAGTTTTTTTTGCTATTCTTTGCGGTATATCTTCAATAATTGTATCAAATACAATCAGATAACATCCTTTTTTCACAAATTGAGAGTAATTCTCTAATTCCTTTAAAACATGTTCATGTGCATGATTTGAATCTAAAACTACTATGATTTTCTTTTTATTTTTTGCAATTTTCTTTACTTGTTTTATAATATTTTCATCTATAGATGACCCTTGAATCATTTTAATCCGTTTTTTTAAGAAATGAGTTTCAATTCTTTTCCGATTTTCTTTTTCTATGTTAATATCAATTCCTAAAACTTGACCCTTCCCAATCAATTGTAACATAGATGCAGAAAGAACTAGTGAACCTCCTCTAGCAATACCTGTTTCTATTATCAAGTCTGGTTTGACATTCCAAATGATCTCTTGATATGCCATAATATCCTGAGGATATTGAATTATGGGTAATCCTAACCATTCAAAATGATACGAATATTCATGTTTCACACTATGTAAAAACCATCGGCGTGAAATTTTTTTGAATTCATTATCTTTTGACATAGAATCAATATGTCTTTTATTTCGTTTTTCAAATTTCAAATCTTTTTTCTGTTCTTTTTGCTTAACCAATTAAATCAGATCCTCACTTTGTAATGGTTTTAGATTGGAATCCTTCTCAGAAATTACAGAGGGTTTTAGTGGCCAAGTAATTTTCAATGTTTTATCATTCCATATAATTCCTCTAAAATACTCTGGGTTGTATAATTGAGACATTTGATAGCACACTTCAGTGTTATCTTCAAGTGTTTGTAATCCTAAAGCAAATCCTTCAGGCACAAATAGCATTCTATAATCTTGAGAATCTAATTCTACACTATCCCATTGTAAAAAAGTTTTAGAATTCTTTCTCATGTCAACCATAACTTCAAATATTCTACCGTGCGTACATCTAACTAATTTTGCTTCTTCATATGGTGGAGCTTGATAATGTAATCCTCTAACAGTACCTTTTTTTTTATTAAATGAAATATTACATAGAACCAAGTCAGAATTTAATCCATTAGATTTAAAAAATTCTTTATCCCATGTTTGTGCAAAAAAACCCCTTTCATCTTCTAATTTTTCAATTTTAATAACATACACTCCTTGCAATTTTGTTTCACTTAATTTCATTTTATAATCTCCACTTTTGGATGTAAAACAACAAATTTTCCATTCCATTCACGAATATAATTCGTTTTTTCCATTATCTCTTCCTTAACATTCCAAGGTAAAATTATAACATAATCGGGTTTTGTTTTACGTATTATCTCTGGCTGCTTAATTGGAATATGTGTACCAGGTAAATATAGCCCCTGTTTATGAGGATTATCGTCAACGGTGTATTCTATAAAATCATTACCAATTCCACAAAAATTCAATAACGTATTTGCTTTTGCCGGTGCCCCATAACAAACTATTTTCTTTCCATCATGTTTTGCTGAAATAAAAAAATCACATATTTTTAATTTAATATCATTAACTTGATTTGAAAATTTTCCATATTCAGATATAATTGACAAACCACAATCATCCTCTTTTTTAATCAATTTACTGACATTTTGACTAATCATATATTTTGAACTATTTACATTTTTTACATAGATACGTAATGAGCCACCATGTATTGACAGTTCTTTAACATCAAAAATTTCTAAACCAAATGTAGATAGAATTTTTTGTATAGATAATAAAGAAAAATATGAAAAATGCTCGTGATAAATTGAATCAAATTCTATAGTTTGTAAAAATGGAATCATATAAGTTGAAAATTGAATGATAAAAACGCCATCTAATTTTAATATCACTTTTATTCCTTTGAGAAAATCATGTAGATCCGGAACATGTGGAAGTACATTTATTGCCAAAAGAACGTCTGCCTGATTTCCAGATTCCTTTAAATAATTTGCAGTGTCCACTCCAAAAAACTTGTTTATTGTTTTTATTCCCTTTTCCTCAGCAGTTTTAGCTACATTAGCTGCTGGTTCAATTCCTAGACTTGGAATGTTATTATCCTTAAAGTATTGTAATAGATATCCATCATTACTGGCAATTTCTATAACATTGGTGTTTTGATCACAGTCAAATTTTTTCATTATCTCATTAGCTAAATCTTTTGCATGTTTTAACCAAGTTGTAGAGTATGATGAAAAGTAAAGATAATTTGAGAAAATTTCTTTAGGTTGTTGAACATTATCGCCTAGTTGAACAAGAAAACATTCATGACAAACATAAACACGTAAAGGGTAAAATGGTTCTTTTTTATCTAAAGGTATCTCTTCAAGAAACGCATTAGAAAGAGGTGACATTCCCAAATCTACAACCAAATGTACTAATCCAGTATTACAGAATCTACATCTCATTTTCAAATCTTCCAGCATGCATTATCTGATTTCCACATCTCTTCCAATTTATAATTTATAATTTAGTTGTTAGATTTTAGTTTTAGAAATAAATGTCGTAAAAACATGGGTATTTCTGGTAAAACCATTGACCAGCCATAGCCATTTAGTACGGCAAACCAATCTAAATTTTTAAAAAATATTTTTAAGCCCAAATTTTTTAAACACCAAATTGTAAATGGCATATACAGAAATAAACTGCCCAAAAATCCACCATTTTCAACTGTATCAATTAATATTGATTTTGTTGATGCACCACCAATAGTTCTTACCATGAGCTTTTCATCTAGGACGTTTATACCACCAAATCGTAATGCCTTAAGAATTACAGCTAGATCCCAACCGGCAATAGGTTTTTGAAAAATACATTTTTGTAATTTATCAGTTCTATACAATGCATAAACTGCTGAAGCACTGTTAAATCTCAAATATGGTACTACTTTTTGCTCATATGAACCAGATACAGGTAGTACATGTTCATATTTTTCAAATATATTATAGGTTTTTCTAAATTTCAATAAATTTTTTAATTTTGTACGTTTATTGTCACTAAAATGTTTTCTAGGAACAATATTCTCCTGCCAAGACATTTTACTTACACTTGCAACAAAGTTAGCATTTGCCTCTAAGAAATTTACATTTTTTTCTATAAATTCAGGTTCCCAATTATCATCAACCCCAGCCCACATAAAATATGGGGAACTAGCTTGACTTAATACAAAATTAAAATTAGGTAAACCAGATTGGCCACCCAGAGCTTCTAAACCTAAATTCTTTGCATGACGAATATACTTAATTCGTGAATCTTTTGCTGCATATTCAGTACAAATTTTTGATGTTGAATCTGTTGAGCCATCATCTGAAATAATTAGTTCAAAATTAGTATATGACTGTGCCAAAAAACAATCAATTGCATTAGAAAGAAATTTTTCTCCATTATAAACAGGCATTCCTATGGTCACTTTTGGTGATTGATTATTAGAAATCATGTCAGTGCTACACTATATGTAAACTATCTTTAATTTTTTGGTAATCAACAACCATTTCATCAGAAATGGGATACAACCAATTATTTTCAATTTTCCTCTTCAAGATTATTTTTTTTAAAATATCACAATTATCATGTAAAAAACTGATGAGATTTTCACATGCTAAATTTTGGCTTTTACTATCATCTATAATAATAATTTTTTTGGTTTCTCTAACATTTTCAAGAATTTCTTCCCAATTGATAGGAGTTAATGTGGTGATATTAAAAATACTAGATTTAATATTATCCTTTTTTAGATTTTGTAAAATATTCCATCCTATTGGAAAGGAAAGATTAAAACACACTATTGTTACGTTCATGCCATTTGAATATTGTATTAATGAGGAATCTGTATTTTCATAAATTATTGGTGCGTCAATAATTTCTTCTTTAAATAAACGTGCACTTACCCCAATAATTCTGAAACCTGGTGAAATCAATTTGGTAGATATAAATTTTTTAGCCTCTGCTTTTGTTGAGATTGTATAACCCGGTATACGTGCGATAGAACAAAAATCTGCAAAATTATTTAAGCTAGACTGCGAACCCTGGTATCCATTATCCATAATGATAGGCATGATTGTAAATGATGATTTAGGGTCGTTTATCGTCGAACGTATATTATTATACGTATTTACTAAATGATCAAGCCCCAATAATAAAAAATCTAATTGCTTCATAAAAAATACAGAAGAAACACCATTTAGCATTAGACCAAAACCAAAACCACAAAGAGAATTCTCTGAATTTGTTGAGTTAATTATTTTACTAGTTGGATTTACAGATAATCCTTTTGTTAAACCACCCAAACGAGAACCAGCATTTATGTTCTGCCCAAACAACACTAAATTCTCTGGATCTTTTACAGTATTTCTAATCTGCTCATTAACATATTCAATGTATTTCATTTGATCTCACTGTTTAACTCCTTGAGTAAAGTTTTTGTAATTTCTTCAATTGTTTTAGTACCAACATGTTTTTCTAAAACAAATATTGGATCACTAATATCATCAATAATTTTTGGGTTATCTTTTTCTAGATTTATAGTTGGGGCAGGACCTGCATGATAATTAATCAATTGACCATCAGGAAGTTCAGGTGTTTTTAATATACGTGATCCAAGTGTAGCCACCATAACTTCAATCAGCACAGGCGTTTTTTCTTTAAGTGAAAATTGTTTTAAATCATCTAGTTTTTCGATGTACTGAATGGGATTATTCCCAGACAACTTTACATATTTAATAGCAGAAGCTTCAGCAAATTTCTCTAAGTTTATCGAATGTCTTCTTTCATTGATCTTTGTAGACATAGACCATTCATTATTTTCTATTATGACAAGGGCGCTTAATTCAAGACTCTTTAATAATAATAAGCTCTCATGAAAACTTCCTTCTTCAATGGCGCCATCTCCCGCTAAAATAATTGTAATTCCTTCTTGTGAACGTATTTTTTCACCCATAGCAATTCCTGTAGATACTGAAAAATTATTGCCTAAAATGCTTGATGTGTAGAATATTCCTTTCTCCCTATTAATTAAATTCATAGAGCCTGTTTTTCCATCAGTTAAACCACTGGATTTCAAATAATATGCATCTAAAATTGGTTTTAATTTACCAAGTCTTGCAAGATTATATGCCACATTTCTATGTGATAAAACTAATTTATCATTTTTATTCATAATTTGAGAAACAGCAGTGGCTATAGATTCATGGCCAAATGCTAAATGAATCGGAATTTTAAATTTACTTTTTTTATAATCTTCATTAATTAGCATTTGTGATAATCGTATTCTAAGAATTTTTTCCACAATATTTTTTCCTATAACAGCAGGAACGCCTATCGAAGCATCTCCTGTTAATTTTTTGATAAAATTAGAGATCTGGTCAGCACTCAAGCCAAATTTATTATGCAAAAATGAAGTATCGCCCGTGATTGCGCCAAAATCTTCATCAACACTAATGGAATAAAGATATTTTCCATTAATTTTTTTTTCAGCTACAAATTGACAAATCGTACTATAAAGCCCTGACTTGAAATTATCCTCTATTATAACTAAATTTGTATAATTTTTTATAATATCTGCGATTGAATCATCAACTGGTTTTATTCTATCCATTGCAAAAATAGAAAATCCTGGAAATATTCTTGCAGCGTCTAATGAATTTTTTATCATCCTACCATGAGAGATTACCAAAGTGTCTGAATTTTCATTTTCTAAAATAAATCGATTAACGCCCTCTATTGTTTTACTCTCTGAAAAAGAACTTTTTGTAATTCTAATATATGATGGATGTGATAAATTCATAGTTTCATTAAAGATTTTTTCCATTGACTCTGTACTACTAGGAGAATAGATGTGAATGTTAGGTAATGTTTTGAGACATCCAATATCATCTACAACATAATGGGTCGCCCAAAGTGGTCCATTATCTAATCCAGTAGATGTTCCAACTAACGTAACAGGATAATCATGAAAGCAAAGATCATTTCTTACTTGTTCATAACTACGCTGAGTCAAAAATTGACTAATGGCGTAACAAACTGGTTTGAAACCCATATTGCATAAACCCGCAGCAATACCTATCATATTTTGTTCAGCTACACCAACATTTAACGTTCTATCTGGAAATTCTTCAAAAAGTGGCTCTACAAGATTATATCCCGTATCACCCATTAAGAAAAAAATCTTCTCATCCTTTCTCATTGCTTCTGTCAAAAATTTAAAATAATTAGTTCTCAATTTTGATCATTCAAATCCTCAATTGCTTTTTCATAAAATTCATCCTTTGGGCATTTATAATGCCAAAGATTGTTTTTCTCCATGTAAGATATTCCACGACCTTTGATAGTATGACATAAAATTACAGTTGGTGTTGGAGAATTTTTTGATTTACTAATTGCACTGTCAATTTGTTCTTCATCATGTCCATCAACATCATATACATTGAAATTAAAACTCTCAAACTTTTGTACAAGAGGCTCAAGTGTACAACAGTTCTCGAGTTTGCCAACTTGACCTAATTCATTTATATCTAATAGCACGATCAAATTACCCATCTTAAGATGACCAGCAAGCATGATTGCTTCCCAATTAGAACCTTCTTGCATTTCACCATCTCCCAATATGACATAAACTCGTGAATTACTTTTCTTGGATCTCATTCCGATTGCTACTCCTAGACTAACTGGCAAACCGTGGCCTAATCCACCAGTAGAATGTTCTACACACGGAACATGATGGCTTGTATGGCCTGCTAATATTGTATTATTCTTAAAATATGTATCAATTAATGATTTATCGAGTAATCCATGATGGTGCATTACTGCATATAGCGCCGCAGTACCATGACCCTTACTTAGAATAACTCTATCACGATCATTATCATTATTTTTTATTTTTTCCAAATCCACATTTTTAAAAACAGTATTTAATATCTCTACCAGAGACAATGCTGAACCAGAATGAGCTGCGTTTGAACTACTAATCATTTCAATAATGGTCCTTCGAATATTTTTATTTGGAACTTTCATTTATTAGCACCACACAAATTTAAAAACATATTATTTCATCCTAAATAAAATCAAAAATTGACTTTAGTCCCTCTTCTAAAGTTATTTTTGGTCTCCAATTTAATATTTCTGCAGCTTTTTTATTTGAAGGATTTCTAATATCTGGGTTTTTTGAATCAGTTTCAATAATCTCTATTTTCTTATGAAAAATTCTTTGACTAATTTCGATAATTTCTTCTAGCGTATTTACCTTATCTCCGCTTAAATTAATAACATTAAAATTTTTTAATCCTAATGAGTGAATTATTCCTCTGGCTATATCCTTTACATGCACAAAACGTCTCCCAGTTTTAAGAGATGCAGTAGTTATTTTTTCACAATTCTTTACCTTTCGCGCTATTGATTCAACTGCAGAACCATTTCCATTTTTGTGTCCATAAATAATACCAAATCTAAGAATAGTCACATCACAAAATCCCAATGTATGCTGTTGCCTAAGATTTGTCTCAGATACTATTTTTGATAAAGCGTATTCGGAAGAAATCTTTGATATGTCAATTATTGATTCTTCATTTTTTTCTTCATTACCAATAAAACCGTTGTACACCCATTCTGAAGAAGCAAAAATAAATTGTTTAACATTTTTTTTCATGACTGCATTCATAAGGTTCAGTGTTCCCATTACGTTGATATCAAAACATTTGTATGCTTTGCCCTTGCACAATGGATCAGTAGATAATGCTGCAAGGTGAATTATGGTCTCAGCATTATTAGGAATAAAATCTGTAATATTATTAGAACAAATATCCATTTTTATGTATTCATAATTTTGAGATTTTTCATTTAGTAAATCAATTCCAATTATTTCTTTTTTTTGTTCTAGTAACTGTTTAATCAATTCACGACCAACAAAACTTTCTGAACCTGTAATCACTATCATATGGAAAATTGTATATGGTTTTATTTATAAGAACGTATGAAATTTTGAAATTAGATATTTATGAAAAAAGCTTTGATTACGGGAGTGACGGGACAAGATGGAGCATATCTTGCTGATTCATTGTTAAAAAAAGGTTACAAAGTATTTGGCACGTATAGAAGAACATCTACTCCAAATTTCTGGCGTCTTCAATCACTTGGAATTTTTTCAAAAATTCATCTTGTTCCATCAGATCTATTAGATATGGGTTCATTGGTAGAGGCTGTACATGTTTCTAATCCTGATGAATTGTATAATTTAGCTGCCTCTAGTTTTGTTAGTTCTGCATTTGAACAGCCAGTAGGAAATGCAGAGCTTACTGGACTGGCAGTTACAAAGCTATTAGAATCAGTTAGAATTACTAATCCTGATTTAAAATTTTATCAAGCATCAAGTAGTGAAATGTATGGAAATTCTAAAACAAAATTTCAAGATGAAAATACACCATTTAGTCCTTCTAGTCCTTATGGCGTTGCTAAACTTTATGCTCATTGGATTACGGATATTTATCAAAAGTCATACAATATTTTTACTGCTACGGGAATACTATTTAATCATGAATCACCACTAAGAGGACTTGAATTTGTTTCAAGAAAAATAACCAATGCAGTTGCAGAAATTTCTTTAGGTTTAAAAAAACAATTAGTTTTAGGTAACCTTGATGCTAAGAGAGATTGGGGATATGCGCCAGAGTATGTTGAGGCAATTTATTTAATGATGCAGCAAGATAAGCCGGACACATTTGTTATTAGCACAGGTGAATCACACTCTGTCTTGGAATTTGTTAAGATAGCGTTTGACTTGGTTGGTTTGAATTGGAAGAAATATGTTAAAACAGATAAGAGATTTTTGCGACCTTTAGAAATTAATTATTTGTGTGGAGATCCTAAAAAAGCAAAAAGAAAATTACGATGGACCCCAAAAATAAAATTTCATAAACTTGTAAAAATTATGCTAGATGAAGATCTAAAAAGATGGAAAATGTTTTTGGATGGTAAAACATTTGCCTGGGATGCTCCATTATACCCTTCTGAAAGCAAAATTATTACAAGACTCAGTAAAGAAAACATTCAATCAAAAAATAAAAAAAATATACTTAGAAATAAAAAATAGCTAAATGTACCATTACCATGGAACAAAATAATCAATTAGTAAAAGGTATCAGAAAAATAGAACAATGCCGAATTTGCCAAAATAAGAATTTAAAACATATTCTTACACTTGGCAATCAATATCTTGTGGATTTCTTAGATAATAAGGAAGATACCAATTATGTTGCGCCGCTAGAATTAGTCTTATGTAGTAAAAAGGACAATGGCTGTGGTTTATTACAATTACAACATACTGTTCCCCCAGATTTACTATATCGAAAATTTTGGTACAAAAGTGGAGTAAACCAAACTATTAGAGATGATCTTGAGGATATTGTTCGTAAGGCAGAAAAAAAAATAGATTTGCATGATGGTGATTTTGTTATCGATATTGGAGCAAATGACGGCACGCTACTCCGATTTTATAAAAATTCATCACTAAAATTAATTGGGTTTGAACCTGCTACTAATTTATTAGAAGAGGCTAGCTCTGGAACTTTTAAAATTTTTAATGAATATTTTAACTCAAGAATATTTGAAGAAAGTTTTGAAGATAAAAAAGCTAAGATGATTACTAGTATTTCTATATTTTATGATTTAGATAATCCGCATGACTTTGTTGAAGATATAGCAAAGATTTTAGATGAGAATGGAATTTGGATACTCCAAATGAATTATTTAGTAACTATGCTAGAAAATTTTGCATTTGATAACATTGTACACGAACACTTAGAATATTATTCACTTCAATCACTTGAACATTTGTTAGATAAACATGGTTTAGAGGTGTTTGATGTGGAACAAAATAATATCAATGGTGGAAGTATTAGAGCATTCATTAAGTTTAAAGACTCTAAAAAATTTTCTATATCAAAACGAGTAGATGATGTGATAGCATATGAAACGAAGATTGGATTATCTGATGAAAAAACTTATTTAGATTTTGCAGAGCAAATAAAAAGCCTAAAACAACAAACTTGTAAATTTATCAAGGATGAAATCGATAATGGAAGAAAATTTTATGTTTATGGTGCATCAACTAGAGGCAACACATTACTACAGTATTATGGATTAAATTCACAATTTATTCAGGCAGCGTCTGAGAGAAATCCTGCAAAATGGGGTAAATATATTGTAGGAAGCATGATACCTATTATTTCAGAAGAACAAGCTCGTTTGGAAAAACCTGACTATTTTTTGGTATTACCATGGTATTTTGCAGATGAATTTGTAAGTAGGGAAAAAAAATTTCTAGAGGGTGGAGGAAAGTTTCTCATCCCATTACCACAATTCAAACTAATTGATTCAAGTGAATCATAGACTTTTCTGAATTATCGACGAAAGACGTTTTCCAATGACCCCAAATGTGTGGTTTTTTTCAATAGAATTTCTTCCATTTTGACCTAATTCTTGACATAATTGTTCGTCCGATTCCAATTTTAGTATGGCATCAATAAAGCCATCCAGGTTTCCCTCATCTACACAAATTCCAGATTTTGTTACTTCTACGTAATTTCCAATAGCACCGCTAGAACAACATATTATAGGTCTTCCAATTGCCTGTGACTCAAGTATTTTGGTAGGTAATGATGTGTTGAGAGAATGACCCTTACCCATTGGAACCAAAAATACATCAGATTTACTCAATGTTGTAGATAATTGATCTATAGGAACAAAATCTGAATTAATTACTAAGTTATCAATTTGAAATTTTGCTTTCTGTTCTTGTAAATATGAAAGTAGTTTTCCTTTTCCTCTTATAACAAATACAATATTTTTATGTTTTAGTTTTCTTGCAGCATTTAGTATTATATCAAAATCATAGGAATTAATAAGAGAACCCGAATACATTAAAGTAAAAACTTTCTGACGTTCTTTTTTAGTAAAAGTAAAAAGTGTTTCATCTATACCATGCGAAATAACATCAATCTTATCATTATCTATTCCATATGATTTATGAATAATTTCTTTAATCTCATTATTCAATGGGATAATATGTTTTGAATAGTTATACGAAAATTTTGCAAGATGTGTTAAGCGTTTTCTTAAAAAATTTGATTTCAATATTTTTTGTTCATATAATAATTCAGGCCACATATCATCAACTACTCTTAACACAATTCCACCTCTTAATTTAGAATAAAAATAAGCAGGAATTATTGAAAAAAGATTTGGTTCAAATGCAAGTATTACATCAGGTTTAGATTCAATGGAAAATAGTGGAAAGAGTGAAGTAAAACAAAATGAAAAATTTAAGATTGCACTA
>Ga0310345_10001793_pt1 | contig 22985 bp, 14 predicted proteins | sample HC15DNA20500_MG_FD_204667 | JGI IMG/M metagenome (GOLD analysis project Ga0310345, IMG submission 204667) | Marine microbial communities from station ALOHA, North Pacific Subtropical Gyre - HC15-DNA-20-500_MG | ecosystem: Environmental > Aquatic > Marine > Oceanic | place: Pacific Ocean: North... | reverse complement strand
GGTCGGTACCACCGACATTCCCTATGAGATGTTCATGGTCCATCATCGCAAGTGGCTCTGGGATGACTGGAAGTATTTCCTCGAGCGCAGCCCGATCTACCACATCAAGAAGGGCAAGACACCGACACTGATCCTGCACGGCAAGGATGATCCTCGTGTCCACCCGGGGCAGTCTATGGAGCTCTTCCGCCATCTCAAGACGCTCGGAAAGGTACCGGTCCGGCTCGTGTTCTACCCTGGCGAGGGTCACGGCAACCGCAAGTCCGCCGGCCGCTACGACTACAACCTGCGCCTCCTGCGCTGGATGGAGCATTACCTGAAGGGTCCCGGCGGCAAGGCCCCTGACAAGGACCTCGACTACGATATCGAGGAGCCGAAGCCCAAGGAGCGGGTTGCCGCCAGCCCCTGATGTTTCCGCTGCGGGAGCTTACCTGATCCGGAAGCTCCAGGGCATGACGGCCAGCACCCGTTCGCGGCCGAGCGCCGAGCCGATCCAGTTGATGCTCCTGAGCACCTGCCTGGCGTCCTCGGGGAGCTCCAGCATGGCCTGCTCGAGGAGGGCGCCTGCGCGCAGCCCGGGGAGGAAGCTGAACATGCCACCGGATGACTCCGGCAGGATCAGGAGCTCGGCCTCGGCCGGGGTCTTGCTCAATTGGCGCGCCTTGGCGAGGGCCTCATCGAGTCCGCCGAGCTCGTCGACAAGCCCCAGCTTGTGGGCCTGCTTGCCGGTCCAGACACGCCCCTCGGCGATCGCGGCGACCGCCTTCTTCGGGAGCTTGCGTCCCCTGGCCACGTGGCCGAGGAAGTCGTCGTAGATGCGCTGCATCTCCTTCATGATGAGCTTGCGTCCTTCGGGGCTGATCTTTCCGTAGCCGTCGATGAGGCCGCCGCGTTTTCCGCGCGTGATGGTCGTCACCTTGAGGCCGAGCTGGTCGTAGAGTCCCTTCATGGAGGTGATGGCGCCGATGACCCCGATCGAGCCGGTGATGGTGCCGCTCTCGGCGACGATCCAGTTCGCCGGGCAGGCGATGTAATAGCCGCCGGAGGCCGCCACGTTGCCCATCGAGACGACGACCGGCTTGACCTTCCTGGCCAGGACAATCTCGCGCCAGATGAAGTCGCTGGCGAGCGCGGAACCGCCGGGGGAATCGACCCGCAGGACAATCGCCTTGACGGTCTTGTCCTCGCGGGCCTTGCGGATGGCCTTCACCATGGTCTCGGAGGTCATGCCGCCGAGGGTGAAGAGGCTCTGCCCCTCGGCCCCGGTGCTGATCGCGCCGAGGGCGTAGATCAGGGCGAGCTTGTCCTTCTTGCTGCCGGCTTTCTTCTTTGGAGAGCCGAAGAGCTCGTTGAAGATGGTCAGGAGGCCGGTGAGGCCCTCGAGCTTGACCTCTTTTTTCTTCGTAGAGTCGACGATCTTCATGGCCTTGTCGCCTTCGCCTCGAACGCGGGCGAGGAACTCGTCCTCGTATTCGACGTGATCCACCAGCCCGGCTTTTTTCGCCTCGGCGGGGGAGAACATCCGCTGATCGATATGGCCCCGCACGACGAGGGGCTTCATGCCGCGGTTTTCCGCCAGCGCCGCGACCTGGTCCTCGTAGAGATCGTCCAGGATGGCGTGCATCTCCTCGAGCACCGGCTCGCTCGGCTCATCGCGCGTATAGGATTCCAGGGCGCTCTTGTAGCGCCCCATGCGAAGCTCCTGGAAGGTGACGCCGACCTTTTTGAGGAGACCGTGGAAGTGCAGGAATTGGGCGCCGGGGCCGGTGAGCTCGAGGCCGCCGGCCGGATGGAGCGACACCTCGGAGCAGGCCGAGGCGAGCAGGTAGCTCCCGGTGGCCGCCGTGGCCATATGACAGAAGGATTTCTTGCCGCTCTTGCGGAAGCGGATCAACTCGCGGCGCAGCGCCTGCGCCTGGGCCGTGCCGACCCCGGCGCTGCCGAGGTCGAGCACCAGGGCGCCGACCTTCTCGTCACCGGCGGCCTTGCGGATGGAGTCACAGACCTCTCTGAGCGAGGCGCCCACGGGTGGCCCGAGGAGCGACATCGAGCCGCCCTGCTCGGGCACGGAGCCCTTGATGCTCACCTTGAGCAGGTGTTTGACGGGTGCGGGTTTGTCCTCAGCGGCGAGGCTGCCGAAAGAGATGGATGCCGCGGTGAGGGCGAACAGGAAGATGCGTTTTCCAGGCAGAAAGGTTCTCATGATGACTCCAGGAGTATTTCGTTCGGTTTCAGAAGCGAGTTTTCATTTTAAGGCTGTTGGTCGCGAGGTGCGAGTAGCGCCTTCAGCCTTTTGAGGTTCGCTGGTCGCCGTGGCGGGCTACGCGGAATCTTCCCGGCCGATCCCGAGCTCTTCCTCGACCACGTGGCAGGCGAACTGGTGGCCATCTGAATCGACTGTACGGGGCTCCACGGTGTCGCAGAGACCTCCGACGGCGAGGGGGCAGCGAGGGTGGAAGCTGCAGCCCTCGGGAGGCGCGATCGGGGAGGGTACGTCTCCCTGCAGCACGATGCGTTCGTGTTCGATGGTGGGGTCGGGCTTGGGTACGGAGGACAAGAGCGCCCGGGTATAGGGATGGAGGGGGTTGGAGAAGAGCTCCGAGGTCTTCGCCAGCTCGACGATCTTTCCGAGGTACATGACGGCGACTCGGTCGCTGATGTGCTCGACGACCGAGAGGTCGTGGGCGATGAAGAGGTAGGCGATGCCGAACTCTTCCTTGAGGTCGGCGAGCAGGTTGATGATCTGGGCCTGGATCGACACGTCGAGGGCGGAGATCGCCTCGTCGCAGACGATGAACTCGGGGTTGAGCACGAGCGCGCGCGCGATGCCGACGCGCTGCCGCTGTCCGCCGGAGAATTCATGAGGGTAGCGGTCGAGAATATTGCGCGGCAGCCCGACCTTCTCGAGCACCTCGGCTACCACGCCGTCCCTTTTCTTTTTCTCCCCGATTCTATGGATGTCGAGCCCTTCCCGGATGATCTTGCCGACCGTCATGCGCGGGTTCAGCGACGCGTAGGGGTCCTGGAAGATGATCTGGAGCTTCCTGCGCAGTGGGCGCATCTGGCCCTTGTCTAGATGGGTAATGTCTTCTTCGCGGTACTCGATCCAGCCATCGGTGGGAGCGAGCAGCTTCAGGATGGTGCGGCCGACGGTCGTTTTCCCGCAGCCGCTCTCGCCAACAAGCCCGATGGTTTCTTTTTCATCGATCGAGAAGCTCACGCCATCGACGGCCTTCACCTGGGCAGTGACCCTGCGCAGGAGTCCTTTGCGTACGGGGAAGTATTTTTTCAGGTTCTCGACCCTGATCAGCTCAGCCATCGCCGTCCCCCTCGAGCACATCGCAGGCCGCCAGGTGATCTGTTGCCAGGGTCCTGAGCAGGGGCTCGGCCCGGCGGCAGCCATCGACCGCCAGCTCGCAGCGCGGCCAGAATTTGCAGCCGGTGGGGAAGCTCAGCGGGTCAGGCACCGAGCCCTCGATGGTCTGCAGACGGCCGTCGGCGTTTCCGCCAAGACTCGGCAGCGAGTTGAAGAGACCCCGGGTATAGGGATGGAGCGGGCTGGCGAAGAGCTCCCGGGCCGGGGCCTTCTCGACGATTCGCGAGGCGTACATGACCACCACCTCGTCGGCGATCTCCGCCACCACCCCGAGGTCGTGGGTGATGAAGAGCACCGAGAGACCGCTGTCGGTCTGCAGCTCCTTGAGCAGTTCCAGGATCTGCGCCTGGATGGTCACGTCGAGGGCGGTGGTCGGTTCATCCGCGATGAGAAGGTCGGGCTCGGTGACGAGCGCCATGGCGATGAGCGCCCGCTGGCGCATGCCGCCGGAGAGCTGGTGGGGGTATTCGTTCACGCGCTGCTCGGCGGCGGGGATCTTGACGCGCTTGAGCATCGAGATGGCCTTTTCACGCGCCGCGCCCTTGTCAATATCCTGGTGGGAGAGAATGGCCTCGATGATCTGGTCGCCGATGGTGAAGACCGGGTTCAGTGAGGTCATCGGCTCCTGGAAGATCATCGAGATCCTGTTGCCGCGGATGGAGCGGAGCTCTTTCTCCGAGAGTTGCAACAGGTCCTGCTTTGTCGCCCCGTCAAGGATGGCCTCTCCGCCGACCACCCGGCCGGGTGGCGAGACCAGCCCGAGAAGGGAATAGGCGCTTACCGATTTTCCACAGCCGCTCTCGCCGACCAGGCAGACGGTTTTACCCCTTGGAATGTCAAAGGAGACCTCGTCGACGGCGCGCACGATGCCTTCCTCGGTGTGAAACTCCACGCTGAGATTCCTGATGCTCAAGAGCGCCATGCCCTATCCTCCCCGTCCCTTGGTCCGAGGGTCGATGACGTCCCGCAGGGTGTCGCCGACGAGATTGAAGCAGAGCACCGCGAAGAAGATCGCTGCGCAGGCCGGCGGGATCATGTGCGGCGTGGTCGCCATCAGGCCGTAGCCATCCCGGAGGATATTTCCCCAGGAAGGATTGGGTGCCTGGACCCCGAAGCCGAGCCAGGAGAGTCCCGACTCGACCAGGATCGCCCCGGCGATCCCGAAGGTGATACTCACCAGCGCGGGAGCCAGCGCGTTGGGGAGCAGGTGGCGGAAGATGATGCGGAAGGGGCCCGCGCCGAGCGCCCTGGCGGCGGCGGTGTATTCAAGCTCGCGAAGCCGCAGCACCTCTCCGCGGGTGAGCCTCGCGATACCGACCCAGCGGGTCAACCCGATGATGATCATGATGTTTTCTATACGCGGGGGAAACCAGGCGAGGACCGCGAGGATGAGGAAGAAGACGGGGAAGCACATGAAGATTTCGATGACCCGGGAGATGATCATGTCGACCCACCCGCCGAAGAAGCCGGCGATGGCGCCGAGACAGAGGCCGATCAGGGCGGCGATGCCCATCGAGATGAAGCCGACCCGCATCGAGACCTGGGTTCCGTAGATCATCCGGGCCATGACATCGCGGCCCAGCTCGTCGGTTCCGAGCCAGTGTTTTCCGGAGTAGCCCTGGAGCCGGTCCTGCGAGGTCTCCAACGGGCTGAAACCCACCGGGGGCATGATCGCCCAGTCGCGGCCGGGCTTGAAGTGTTTCTTGAACTTGAAGTCCATGCGGCTGAAGGGCGGGACCGCCGTGAAGAGATGTCCGGCTACCGGGATCTGCCGCAGGGTTTCCTTGATACCCGGGAAGTAGAGCTCGTTGGTGGTTTTGTCGCCGGGCTGGGTGTACTCGATCCTGCAAACGATCGGCTTGTCATTGGCGAGCATGGGAGCGAAGAAGGCCACGGCCGCCAGCGCGATCAGGAAGAAGAACGCCAGCATGCCGATACGCGACCTCCTGTAGCGTTTCCACGCGGTACGCCAGAAGCCGGTCGATTTCTCGTTTCCTGTTTCAGTCATGGGAGATCCTCGGGTCGACGAGGCCGTAGGCGATGTCGGCGAGCAGGGTGCAGAGAAGCACCAGCGCGGCGGTCATGAAGTTCAGGCCCATGATGGCGTTCACGTCGCGGCTCATGACGGATTCCATGTACAGCCAGCCAATTCCCGGCCAGTTGAACATATGCTCTAGGATGACGCTGCCGCTGAGGATGAAGGGCAGGGTCAGTCCCAGGAGCGAGACGAAGGGGATCAGGGTGTTGCGGAAGGCGTGATGGATGATCACGCGGAACTCCGAGAGCCCCTTGGCGCGGGCGGTGCGGATGAAATCCTGCTGCACAACCTCGAGGAGGTTCTGACGTACGAAGCGGGAGTAGTAGGCGAGGCTGCCCGCTGTGAAGCAGATCGTGATGAGCACGTAGTGATGGGCCTGGTCAGCGAACTTACCGAAGAAGGACAATTCCTCGTAGTTGTCCGAATACATGCCCTGGATGGGAAACCAGTCGAGCTTTACCCCGAGGTAGAGGATCAGCACCATGCCGATGATGTAGGATGGGACCGAGTAGAGCATATAGAGGTTGGTGCTCATGATCCGGTCGAAGAATCCGCCCTGGCGAACGGCGCTGTAGAGCCCTATCGGGATCGACAGCAGGAAGGCGAGCGCCAGGGAGATGATCCCGACCGATGCAGTCGGCCAGATGTGGCGGCTGATCATGGTGGTTACGGGTTCGCCCGTTTTGATGGACTCACCAAAGTCGAAGGTGACGAGTTTTCTCACCCACAGGCCGTAGCGAACCACCATCGGCTTGTCGAGGCCGAGGGATTTTCTCAAGCGCTCGCGGTCCGCTTCGGTGGCGTCAGGCCGTTCCCAGAGCATCAGCTCGACGATATCGCCCGGAGCGCTCTCGATGGTCAGGAAGGTGACGAAGGTGATCCCCAGGAGCGTCACCAGGCCGATGAGCAGACGGCGGATGATGTAGTTCAGCATCGAATGACAGGGCTCCCGGGCTCTGGCCGGCTCAACGGAGCTTGTCTTCCTTGCGCACCCACCAGTCGAGGTGCGATGGGTAGACGCTGAAGACCCCGCGCGGCGAGAAGGTTACGCCGCGGATCCGCTTGTGAAAGGCCCAGGTGGCCGAGCGTGACAGGATGAACATATACGGCTGGTCATCGTAGATTAGCTTGTGGATTTCCTTGAACTGGTCGGCGCGCTTGACCGGGTCGAACTCCCGGCGCGAGAGCTCGAAGAGCTCGTCGACCCTCGGGTTCGTGTAGCTGACGAAGTTGCGGCCGCTCTCGGCTTCCTTGGTATGCCAGAGGTTCCGGTTGGTGTCGGGGTCGATCCCGGTGCTCCAGCCCAGCATGAAGGCCTCGTAGTTCTTGCCCCGGAGGCGGTCGAGCAGGGCGGAGAAATCCAGGGTCTGCTGTTTGAGAGAGACACCGATCTGCGCGAGGTCCTCCATGAAGATCGCGGCGAAGCCCGGTCCGAGGGTCGAGCCCTGCGGGATGAGAAGGGTGAACTCGAATTTGACCCGCTTGCCAGCGAGCTCCTTATAGCGCGCCCCGTCGCTCTCGTTGACCTTCCAGCCGGCCTCATCGAGCAGGGCGCGGGCCTTGTCGAGGTCGTAGGACAGCAGCTGGACCTGGTCGTTGTACATCCAGGCGCCGGGCTGGAAGATGCCGCTGGCCTGCCTGGAGAGCCCGTAGGTCAGGTTCTGAAGGACCAGCGGAATGTTCGCGGCATGGGCCATCGCGCGCCGGACGCGGCGGTCCGAGAAGAAGGGATTGGTCTTGCCGGGCTTCAGGGTTCCGTTCCAGCCGACGCAATAATAGCTCCAGGTAGGAGCGAAGGCCTTGACCCCAAGCTTTGCGAAGTCTTCATCATTGGTCTGGGTCGCGAACTGCAGCGGGGTGATCTCGATCTCATCCAGCTCGCCTTTCTTGAAGAGGTTCAGGGCCTGGTTTGGGTCTTTCACGACCTTGAAGATCTGGCGCTTGAAGTACGGCTTCTTGCCGTGGTATTCGTCCCAGCGCTCGACGATGATCTGCCTGTTGCGCTCCCATCCTACGAACTTGTAGGGGCCGCAGCCGATGGGGGCCTGCGCGTAGCCCAGGTAGTAGGGGCTCTTTTTGAGAGAGGGGTCGTTGATGCGCTCATTGTGTTCGCGGTCGCCGATGATGTGTTTCGGCAGGATGGAATAGAGCATATTCCATTTGCCGGTCGGCAGCGCCTCCTTGTGGATGAACCGGACAGTCAGGTCATCGAGGGCGGTGACCGATTCGAGCTGGTCGCGCCCGGTTCGCAGGGTCTTGGTCGGCACGGCATCGTCCATGATGGCTTCCCAGGTGAAGACGACATCATGGGCCGTCAGGGGATGGCCGTCGTGCCACTTCAGTCTCGGCCGCAGCTTGACGGTCCAGGTTTTGTGGTCCTCGCTTTTTTCCCAGGTCTCGACCATCGACTCGTTGACGATCCATTCAAAGTCGGCGTTGAAGGTGAAGAGGCTGTCAAAGAGGGTGCTCTCGACGTAGGTTTCGTAGACGCTCGAGGTGAAGAGCGGGTTGAGGGTGCCGGGATCGGACTTCAGGTAGCGGACCAGGGTCTCGTCGCGGGAGATCCCGGCCCGGTCTTCCGGCGGTTTTTCGAAGAGGGAGTCGGGGTTGACCAGCGGGTCCGTGTCGGGGGAATAAACCCCGGAAGGTTTTTTCATCTCGGGCTTTATCGTGACAGCGGCGCCCGTGGCGGAGCCTTTTTCATCGTTGCCTTCGGACTTGCTGTTGTCCGCGGGAGCTTCACCCTGCGTTGGCGGGACAGCGACTGTTGCCTCGTCACCCTGCTCGTCTTCGCCCTGGTAGCTGCAGCCGGCCGCGGCCAACAGGAGAACAAGAAGTCCGGTCCACATTTTCATGTCGATTCACTCCGCGGGTTTTCCGAACTCTTCACTGCCCTGGAACCGCGTTCCAACCTGTTTTATAGCGTTGTCTTAGGGAAGATTTCAATCCTATTCGCCCGGGTCGGTTCCGCCGGAAGCTTCCGCTTTATCGGCGGTTTTCTCCATCGTAGCCGCTTCGCTGATTTCGTCGCCGATGCGGGGCTTGAGATACCAGACCGCGATGTAGAAAAGCGGCGTGTCAAAAAGCGCCACCAGCACCTTGAAGAGGAATCCGTTGAGAAGGAGGCCGCCGAAACGCTCCCATCCTATGACCCCGAAAGCGCACAGGAGGAGCAGGACAGCCCCGGTATCGACAAGCTGGCTGACGATCGTCGAGCCGTTGTTTCGAAGCCAGAGGTGCCTGCCTTTCGTCAACTTCTTCCAGAAGTGGAAGAGCCGGATGTCGATGAACTGGGCCGAGAGGTAGGCGATCATCGAGGCGAAGACGGCCGGGGCGTTGAGTCCGAAGACCTTCGAGAAGGTCTCGTCGCCCACAGGTGACCACGCGGTCTGCGGAACCGCGTTGGCGACGACAACCAGGAGGCTGACGAAGACCGAGGCGATGAGGCCCGAGATGACGACCTGGTCGGCTTTACGCTTCCCGTAGAGTTCAGAGATGATGTCGGTCACGAGGAAGGTGATGGGGTAGGGCAGGATCCCCACCGAGATCTCGAAGGTGTAGAGATCGAATGGCGTCCAGGTGAAGAACTTCTGGAAGATCAGGTTGCAGGAGACCAGCGAGGCGATGAAGATTCCCGCCAGGATCAGGAAGAGTCGGTCTCGCAGGTTCATGGACGTTTCTCAGCGCTCCGTTTACCGGGTGGTTTTGTAGCCTACCAATGATGGTCCGTGAAGGGAAGTCCGCCCACCGGCCGGGCAGAAAATGCGTGACTTAAGCGCCGGGAAGGGAAAAATGGGGGGTTCACTCGAACTTCATGTCTTCGATAAATAAACCAGTTCCACTACGGGGGTTTCCAATGCGAGTCTTCCTTGCCGCCGCGTTTGTTCTTTCCGGATTTGTCACGCCAGTTTCCGTGTCCGCTGAAGAGGTGAAGCTGGATGGCACCTGGGTGATAACGGTCGAAGACCGCGGCCGCCAGCGTGACTACTATCTCGAGCTCAAGCAGGATGGAGCGAAGGTCGGAGGGACCTTCATCAGCCCGCGCAGCGGCTCTTTCGCCATCAAGGAAGGGACCTTCCAGAAGGATGCCCTCAAGCTGGTCGTTCCGAGGAATCTCGGAGGCGCGGAGAGGATCTTCGAGATCGTGGCGAAGCTGGGCGCCGATGGGGTTTTCAATGGCACCCTCACGGTGGATGGCAATGAAGGCGGCGGTGTCGTTATCAAAAAAGACAACTCCAAGCCAACGGCGGTAGGCCGCTGGCTCGCGAGGGCCGGCAGTAAGGATGGAGAACCCCTGCAGTCGATCATCGAGATCACCGAGGACAAGGAGGGGAAGTTCAGCGGAAGGAGTCTCAGCGACAGCGGCGATTTCCCTCTGAACGCCATCAAGTTCGACGGTAAGAAGCTCTCCTATACGCTGGTTCTTGATTTCGGAGGTGAGAAGGTAAGCTTCGTGGTTGAAGCGGAGCTCAAGGGGCGTTTCCTGCTGAGCGGCAAGTGGTTCGACAAGGCCCAGCCCGACTTCGGGGGTCCCTGGACCGCCAACCGTGCTTCGGCCGGCGGACGCGAGGCGAGAGGGGGACGTCGTCCGGAAGGTCAGCGTCCGGAAGGTCGCGAGAGGCCGGAAGGTCAGCGTCCGGAAGGTCGAGAGGGGCCGGAAGGCCGTCGACCTGAGGGTGGCGGCAGGGGTGAAGGTGGCCGCCGCAGGCCGCGCAGCACAGCCGCGGCCTTTGTCGGCAAATGGTACGCCGATGTGGAGATGCCCGGCGGCGAGCCACAGAAATTCGTTATCAGCTTCGGGCTTGCAGAGAACAAGGTTACCGGCAGCGTGAAGGCTCCGGATGGTTCCTCCTTCAAGATCATCAGCGGCTCTGTCGAGGAGCGCAAGATCACCTTCAAGATCAACTACAGCCTCGATGGGGTTGACACGGAGGTCGAGCTCGAGGGTGAGCTGGAAGGACGGGGCGCCATCAAGGGTACCTGGGGAGCCGAAGGGGAAGAGGGCGGGTGGAAGGCCTCGCGGGCCCGGACGCTCTGAGCCGGGGAGGTTTGAGCTCTCCTCAGCCGCCGATCTGCGACATCGATCGATTTGCCCGGGTGAAATCGGGTTCGTTGATCCGGTGGCCGGGCTCCTTGTCGTGGACGGCCGCGCGAACGGCGGCGGCGATCTCTTCGTCCCTTGCCCCGCCTCGCAGGAGGGCCGCGAGGTCGGTTTCGTCCTGTGAGAACAGGCAGGTGCGCAGCTTGCCTTCGGCGGTGATCCGGATCCGATTGCAGTGTTCGCAGAAGGGCTCGGATACCGAGTTGATGAAGCCGATCTTTCCCGGGGCCCCATCGGAGAAGACGTAATCAGAGGAGGGGGCTCTCTCATCCCGTGAGGGGTCTTCGATGAGTCGCGCTCCGGCGCCGAGGTGCTCGTCGATGCGTTCACGGATCTCGGTTCCCGTCACCAGGCTCGAGCGTGACCAGGTCTCATCGGCATCCAGCGGCATGTACTCGATGAAGCGGACGGTGTGTCCATCCCGGCGGGCCAGTTCCGCGAAGGCGGGGGCCTCGGCGTCGTTCAATCCGCGCAGGAGCACCGCGTTGATCTTGAGGGGGCCCGCGAAGGTCTTCGCCGCCTGCTCGATGCCTTCGAGTACCCGTCCGAGCGCGTCACGGCGCGTGATCTGCTCGAAGCGTTCCTTCAGCAGGGAGTCGAGGCTCACGTTGACGCGGCGCAGCCCGCTTCGCTTCAGCGCTTCAGCCTGCCCGGCCAGCAGCAGGGCGTTGGTGGTGAGGGCGATGTCATCGATTCCCTCGATGCGATTCAGGAGGGAGATAAGCTCCGGCAGACCCTTTCGCAGCAGCGGCTCGCCCCCGGTCAGGCGCAGCTTGCGGATGCCCAGCGGCGCCAGGACTCGCACGACTCTCGCGATCTCTTCAAAGCTGAGGACCTCTTCTTTCGGCAGCCACTCCATACCCTCCTCAGGCATACAGTAGAGGCACCGGAAGTTGCAGCGGTCGGTGATGGAGATGCGAAGGTTGTCGATTTTACGTCCGAGCTGATCGATTAGAGGGGACATATTCCAGTTCCCGAGAGGGAGGGGTGTTCGTCGTTTACGGTGGCGGATGCCAGCGCCATTCTAACAGGATGCCTTCGTTGGAGCCAAAAAGGCGCTGATATTTAGTTGTGCTGTAAAAAGAAGAGGTGCACTATCATTAGGCACTGCATATAAAAAGGGCAGTTTTGGGTCGGTTGGTTTAGCGGCTGAAAAACGGCTGAGCGCACAGGTTTTACCATGGTTAAAAAGGTCAATTTGTCGAAAGACTCCAGGCTTGGTTCTCTTCAGGGGCCTGAAGGAGAATTTTCATCCCCCGACAGCCGTCTCGCGATTCTCCAGGAGATTACCCTGGCGCTGAATTCGACTCTCGATCCGATGAAGCTGCTCGAGGTGCTTCTCGACTCGAGCATTCGATATACCGGAGCCACGACCGGCTCCGTGATTCTGATCGAGGGGGACACTCTCAGGATTGTCGCATCCCGCGGACTCGGGCAGGATGTCCAGGAGAAGGTGGCCCTTCGAGTCGGCGAGGGGATTACAGGATGGGTCGCGAAACATGGCGAGGCGCTCTGTGTTCCTGACGTACGCCGCGAAGAGCGCTATGTGATGGTCAAGGAGCACATTCGCTCCGAGCTGGCGGTCCCAATGATCCTCGAAAACAGGGTGGTAGGGGTTATCAGCGTTGACTCCACCAGCGAGGATAATTTCTCCGATCAGGACCTCGAGTTGTTGACGATTGTCGGCACCCAGGCGGCCCAGATTCTCGAAAACGCCCAATCGTTTTCCGAGCTGAAGCGGCGCAATGTCCAGGATGAGACCCTGCTCGAGATCAGCCAGGCGCTCGGCTCCTCGCTTGTCTTCGAGGAGCTGTTCTCCCAGGTGAGCGAGATCCTCGCCCGCCGCTGTGAATTGTCCCAGTGCTTCCTGGTCCTGGTACAGCCGGATTCCGACGAGCTCAAGATCTCCCTGGCCTACGGGATGACGGAAGAGGAGATGGCGAAGGGTCAGTACGCCCGTGGAGAGGGCATCGTCGGCCGCGTTGTCGAGAGTGGAGAGCCCATCGGGGTTCGTGATATCAGCCAGGAGCCGAAGTTCCTCGGCCGCACGGGCGCCTTCCGCGTCGGGTCGGAGCAGATGACCTTCATGGCGGTACCCATCAGCCTCGAGGGTAGAATCGTCGGGGTCCTCGGTGGCGCCAAGCCATTTCATGGCGACAAGGAATTCGACCAGGACATGGCGCTTCTTCAGATCATCACGGGAACGCTTGCCCAGGCGGTCAAGATCTACCAGGATGCCGCGTCCGAGAGGGAGCAATTGCTCGAAGAAAACCGCATGCTCAAGGCCGAGCTGCGCGAGCGCTACAATTTTGAGGGAATCGTTGGCAACAGCCCCGCGATCCAGGCGATCTTTCAGACCATCGTCAGCGTCGCGCCGACTCGTTCCACGGTCCTGATTCGCGGCGAGAGTGGAACGGGCAAGGAGCTCATCGCCAATGCGATCCACTACAACAGCCCGCGCGCCGAGGGGCCCTTTGTCAGGGTCAACTGCGCGGCGATTCCCGAACAGCTGCTTGAGGCCGAGCTCTTCGGATACAGGAAGGGTTCTTTTACCGGCGCGATCTCAGACCGCAAGGGGAAGTTCGTTGTCGCCGATGGAGGAACGATCTTTCTTGATGAGATCGGCGATATGAGTCCCATGCTGCAGGCCAAGATGCTGCGGGTTCTGCAGGAGAGAGAGGTCGATGCCGTCGGGGCCGATATGCCTATGGGGGTGGATGTCAGGGTGATCGCGGCCACCCATCATGATCTCGAAAAACTCGTGCAGGATGGGGGGTTCCGCGAGGATCTCTATTACAGGCTCAATGTCGTTCCGATTGCCGTGCCAGCCCTACGGGAGCATTCCGAAGACATTCGTCTATTGGCGCAGCACTTTCTCGAAAAGTTCGCGCTGGAGAACGAAACGCCTCAACTGAAGCTCGGCAAGGATGTGCTGAGAGAATTCATGGCCTATTCCTGGCCCGGAAACGTGCGTGAACTGGAGAACCTGATCGAGAGAGCGGTCATTCTCTGTGAGGGAACAACCATCCACGCGGCCAACCTGCCCCCCCTGCGCGACGATGTTCATTCCGCGCCGCAGGCCCGAACGGAGCAGGGCTTCGACAGCTCGGTTTCGGAGCATTTCCGGGAGCTGCTGGGGTCTTCGGCCTCACGCAATATCTGGGCGAATACGATGGAGGTCGTCGAGAGAACGTTGCTGAGCGAAGCGCTCGACAGCTGTGATGGGGTCCGGCTGCGCGCCGCCGATCTGCTGGGAATTCACCGCAATACCCTGCGCAAGAAAGCGGACGAGTTTGGTCTCTAGGGGCTCGCCGGTCGGCGGGGCCTATCCACCGAAGGGGTCGAGGCCGGTCTCGCAGTCGAGCGCCCCGGCCTCGCCGGGATCGGGCCCTCTCCGCGGGAACGGGGCGACTAACGGTGAGCCTCCCCGGTAGAGATAGCCCAGCAGGTAGACGGCGTCGGTGATGTTGATCTCCTCGTCGTCGTTGGAATCGGCGGCATCCAGGCAGCTTATCTCGGCACCTGAGAAGAGATAGCGAACCGTCTTGACGGCGTCACTGATATCAACCACCGTGTCGATGTTGGCATCACCGCGGATAAAGTAGGGAGCTGGCGGCAGGATGGTGAAGTCTGTCGTCTCGGAGGCGCGACCATCGGTATTTCGCACCGTCAACTCGACCGTTCCAGGCTGCAGCAGGGGGACCGTGAAGGTAAGGTTCTCCGGGTTGTTCTCGTTGAATCCCACGTCCCGGATCTCCCGGGTGCCGAGGAAGACCTTGACACCTTCATGGAATTCCGTACCCGTAATCGTGACCGTCTCGCCGGGCTGCGCGCTTGCCGGTACCACCGAGGTGACGGCTGGAGTTTCCCAGCCGAAGGTGCTGGTCATGGTTACGCTGTCGTCGCCGACCACGTTGCCTTCTACGTCAAGGGCGAGGAAGTCCAGGATGTTTTCTCCCGCGTCCAGCTCCACAGAGACCCTCCAGCGGGTGGTGCTGGTCCAGTTGATGGTCACGGGTTCGCCGGAGACGAGCAGCATATCGATGTCGACCCAGCCGATGCCGCTGATATTGGTCGAGTTGGTGTCTACGGATCCTCCGTTGGTGGTGATGGAGAAATTGACCTGGTTGGGGATCTGGCGGGACAGGGTGGCCCTGCGGCTGTTGATGAAGTTTCGCACGCGAGAAGAGTTGCCGACGCCATCCGAGCCGACCGCGGCAGAGTTGCGGTCGAGGAACTTGGTGACCATCTCGCCGGCGGTCCAATACCCGGGATTGCCACCCCTTCCGTTCAGCATCTCGTTGAGGATGCCGATGTATTTGCGCCGGTATTTAGGGCGGCTCATGATGCGTGAGAAGGTGCTGTCTCCATCAGGATAGATTCTCGCCCCCGTGTTTCCCCAGGTATGGTCCATGTCCCAGGGCAGGAGCTTCCAGCGGCCCTCATTCGGGGCGTAGTAGGTGTAGGCGTTCTGTCCGTTTCCGATGGCGATGGTGTCCCAGTCATCCTGGGCGCAGCGCGCGGCGTAGACCCGGAGAAATTGCTCTACGTCCATGATGTTCTCGAGCTGGTTGTCGAGGACGGTCGAGTTGCCGTTCATGGTCTGGATCAGCGTGATGAGGGGGGAGAAATTGTCTTCCAGCTCCCTGGTGCGCAGGTTGAAGTTCCAGCGGTAGCCGGTCTTGTTCGACCCGCGGTTGGCCCAGGTGGCCCATTGCAGGAGGTTCGACTGGTGGCTGCCGCTGTCCGAGAAGGTCTGCTTGCCCATGATCTTCATGAGGATGCCGTCAGAGTCCTGGGGGAACCAGAGCTTGAGGTATTCCGGGTTCGTGGGCTCGATGCTCTCCATCATGTAGGTGCCGGCCTGGGTTCTTACCCTGGCCCAGGCGGTGCGGTTGTAGGGACTGGTCGTGGAGGAGGTAGAGTTACGCCAGACGCAGTACCCCGCGGCCTTCTCGTTCTGGGAGCTGCCGTAGCGACTGAGGTTGATCTTGGTGCGGTTGCGAAGAGGCTGGTTCTTCGGGAAGGCGACCCGGTACATGCGCGGATTGCCGGGACGGTTCCAGGGGCTGCCTCGCCAGCGTGTTCCGACATTGTAGTAGACCTTCTCCTCGTTGAAGATGAAGGTGGCATCCAGCAGCTCGTTGGAGTGTAGCTGCCGAGTGCCGAGTCGGCTCCAGTTGGCGTCATCGTGGATGAGGCGGTAGGTGAACGAATTCGCCGTGAGCGGGCTGGAATGCTGGTAGACCAGGTCCCTGCTCGGCGCGTCGCGGGGCTCGCGGCGGCGGTTTCCGGCGGTATCCACCGCCTCGACGTAGAAGGTGACCTTTGTGTTGTTGGAGAAGCCGGGGACATTGCCTCCGAAGAGGCCATCTCCCGCTTCGCCATCAGAGTGAGCTCCATCGTCGAACAGCTCGGTCTCACCCGAGGCGTTGTTGCCCGAGGGGTCATAGAGCGCCCTGACGGTGTCTACTCCATCCGCATCGCTTACCTGCGCGAGAATGGTGACCTCCTGTCCTGCGGAGGGGACCGCGGGCTGGTGGACAACCTCGCTCAGAACCGGTCCGAGGTTGTTGGAGGCGACGCTGTTTACCTGGCCGGGGCTGCCGAGGTTGTAGGGCATCTGCAGCCAGTGAGGATGCTGGCATTGGGCATATTGCCTGTAGCAGCTGAAGTAGAGCAGGTTCGCTCCGCGCAGCCAGCGGGCCTGCAGGGTGATCTGGTGAGAACCGGAGGTCATCCTGGGAGAGGTCTCGGTCTCGATACGGTTGACCCTGGTGTCGCCGTCTCCGGTGGCGACAACCTTGAGACAGGCGTTGCCTGCGGCGCTGTCTTCCGTCGTACGGCTCGACTGGATGTGGTTGCCCTGGATGATCCAGCTGCTGGTGTTGCTCTCGAAGTCGCCGTTGCGGATGTACTGGGAGTTGCCGCGCCGCACCGCGATGTCGTCAAGGAGCACCTCGCCCGCCCCCATCATGCGGATCTGGAATTCGGATTCCGACTGGGTGGCGTAGCTTATCGAGTAGGAGATTTCTTCCCATTGCGATTTCGGCGACTCGTCGCTGTCTTCCCAGGCGCTCGGCACGGAGTTGTCCTGGTTTGGATCCAGGAGCTCGAGGCTCGAGCCGCCTCCGTCCGCCCACTTCGGCCAGAGCCCACCATCGTGGTATCGCACCTCGTCTACCGGGTTGCCCCGCGTATCGACCAGGCGCAGGAGCTCTCCCCTATTGCTCAACTCGCCCTCGAAGGGGCCGACGATCGCCAGGGTTCCCCAGTCCGGGCCGGGCGACTCGTGAGCATTTCGCAGGCGGGCCGGATCCGCGGCGATGGCGATATAGGCGCCGGCCGCGAGCACGGTCCCTTCCTCGAAGGTATAGGAGATGCCCCTGTTGAAGCGGAAGCCGCTGATGTCGATGTCCTGCGCGGAGCGGTTGAAGAGCTCGACAAAGGCGGTCAGCTCGCGTCCGCGGGGCGGATGGTACATGATCTCATTGATCACGATGCCATCCTCGAGAGGGACGGTGTTCGCGGCGCCGGGTGTGGGGGTCGGTGCAATCATGAAGCGACGGCCGGCGTCCGGGTAGAGGGCGTCACTGGTGCCATCAAGCGCCGCGGCGACCTCGGCAGGGTTGTCGAAGGTGGCGGCGGAGAGCACCTGGCGCAGGTTGGGACGGCTCAAAAAGATGGAGACGCGCTCCGTCGACAGGTCGAGGGTCATTTGCGAGTCCGTGAAGACGAGGTAGCCGTTTCCGTCGATCGTCGTTCCATCGGGGATGGCCCACTGGTCCAGCATGTTGTTGTCATCGCTGAGAAAGAAGCCTGAGAGGTCGATGGGCTGGGCCGAGGTATTGTAGAGTTCAAACCAGCTCTCCTCGCTGGTACGCGTAAAGCACTCGTTGATGACCACTGGCACCGGTTCGCCGGCCGGGCTCGGCCACTCGATCCGGCTGCTCACCAGCTTCGGCTGGAAGCTCGAGTCCGAGCTGTTGACGCTCGCGTTGTGGATGGCCACCGCGAAGACATTGGTTCCCTCCTGGAAGCGGTCCTTGTTGATCGAGAAAGGCTCGTAGTCGGCCCTGGCCTCGTGGGATGAGCCGCGTTGCTCGAAAGAGACGGCGTCGCCGGCGTTTCCGATCCGGTTGCGGGCCACCTCGTTTCCGTTGAGGTAGAGAACGAAGGCGTCGTCGTACCTGATCTGGAAGGAGACATCGTCGAACTCGTCGATCTGTTCCTGGGTCAGCTCGAAGGATTTCCGGCAGGCGAAGGAAATGTAGCTGTTGCGCATATCATCGAGCACGGTCGTGTCATCGCCGTCTCCGTAGCCGATGCAGGTCTGTCCCTGGAGCCATCCGTCATCATTGAAGTCCGGGCTCTGCCAGCCGGCGGGATACTCGGTGGTGTTCTTGCGGTAGAGCCAGATCGAATCGTCGGGAATGATGATGGTTTCGATGATTCTCGGCTCGTCGTAATTGGTCCGCCCCGGAGTTCCACCGACAACGATACTGGAGGTCCAGTTGTCGTTGTCATCCTGTGGCCCGTAGGTGTCCTTGATCATGAGGGAGTGGCCGGTACCGTCGGCGATCTTCGGCCACTGGCCGCGGTCGGAGAAGCCGATGCTCACATCGGGACCTCCGCCGTAAATATTGAGAGTGACCCTCTCGCCGTCGTTGTCGAGCAGGCCGCCGAAGTTGCCGATGACGTTGTCGATACCATAGGCCACCCTGACGGCTTCGGCATCCGCGGCGATGACGAGATAGGAGCGTCCCTCGAGGTAGGTATCGAAGGGGAAGGTGAAGTTGATTCCCTCCGAGAAGTAGTAACCCGTGAGGTGGACGACGGTTGGCTCGTCGTTGAAGATCTCGACCCATTCGAGGTTCGCATCGCCATTGGCCGCCTCGAGATCGGCGGGCGGGTTGTACATGATCTCCGTGATGATCACCGCCGCCGCGGGACGAGCCTGCAGGAGAGCGAGCAAAAACAGGATTGCGGAAAGGGTCGTTTTCCAGATTGGAGAGGGGCAGCGTCGAAGACTTGGTCTCGGCATGGTTTTCAAGGCCTGAAATGGTGGATGGTGGGTATATGTAGAAGAAGGGTCTGACGATTGGACGGAAGGTCTGTTCGGGTGGTTGAAACCGTCATGGAACAACTCATCGAGCAGGCGAAGAAAACCGCCGGCAACAGACCCTCGAACGAAATCCAACTTCTTCAAGGTTACGGTACAGAAGCTGGAAAAGCCAGTTTCAGCAATGAATCCGGATCCCTAAAGAACGGCGTATTCCCGGCCGAGGCTCCCGTATTCGTTCTGAAATGGGGCTATTGTCTTGATGTGTTTTCACCGCAGGGTAGGATTGGCGTTCGCCGATTCGCTCAAGCGGTCGGCAGCTCGGGCTGACCGCCGCGGCGGCCGGCCCGGTTCCGCCTTGGATCGGATTCGGGGTGTAGCTCAGCCTGGTAGAGCGCTACGTTCGGGACGTAGAGGCCGTAGGTTCAAATCCTATCACCCCGACCAGTTTTTCCCGGGGCCGACCTGCGGGGGGGCTCCTCTTCCCCGTCAATTCCCCGCTGCGACGGCGGGATGCGTGGGGTATGACATCGATGATCCCTTCGCTCAGGTCAGCGCAAGGACGAGGGTGGAGTTGTAGAGGAGATGTGTGACCATACACGGCAGCAGGCTCTTGCTGCGCGCGCGGAGCCAACCGAGGTAGAAGCCGCCTGTGACGTGAAAAGGCAGGCCCAGGCCGGTTCCATGCGCAAGAGCGAACGCGACCGCGGAGAGGAGGATGCCTCCGGTGCGGCCGTAGATGACCGACAGGCGTCCCTGCAGGAGGCCGCGGAAGGCGATCTCCTCAAATACGGCGGGGAAGGCTCCGATCAGAAGGAGCGTCCACGTCAGCCCGAGCGTCTCGCGGAGTGTTTTCAGGGGGTTCTCCGCTCCGGGGAAGACCTGCTCCACAAGTCGGGAGTAAGGGATGGCCAGGGCGGCGAGACCGATTCCTATGATGGCCGCCTCCAGAAAGTATTTCGGCATGGCCCTGCGCAGGCCCTCGAATGTGTAATGAGATGCGAACAGGCCCACAAGGACCACGGCAAAACCCGAAAACAATTCGCCCAGGGGCATGAACAGGAGCCGTTCCCGCCCGCCGACGAAGAGGTGAAGAAATAAGGAGGGAGCCAAAAAGGCGGCGACCACGAGGGCGAGCTCTAACGTCGCCCGGTTTATCCAGCGCTGGCGGGTGCGTACCAGACCGTAGCGTAGAGCTCCGGGTTTCAGCGGAGTATGGACATCGACATCGGGAACATGCTCGAAGCTGGATGGAGGTTTATCAAGGCTCAGTTCCCGGGTCGGCTTGAAGCGGTCGAGGGCTTTTTCCTGGCGAGGGGCCAGCTGCTCCAGGGAGGTCTCAGGCCGCGGTATTTCAAGCCAGGCGTCGCATCTACAACGAAGCCGGTGTCCTGCCATGGACACATGGATGTACCAGAGCGCGTCACATTCTTCGCAGCGCAGCTCGATTCGTTCGCCTTCGGAAGGTACGCGTCCTGGCGGCCAGGAATTTACATCGGAGCCGGCGGATGCGCCGGGTTTTCCCTCCTGGGGGTCTTCCATCATCAGTCTTTTCCTGCCTTGCCCCGATCGAGAGCGAGCCGGAGAGCGTGTCCATTGATATGTCCGTTGATACGGACGATCACCTGTCCTTCTTTGTCGTCGAGCAGGGGGCGGAGTTCGGCTTTCGCGCTCTCGATGATTTTCCCCGTATCGTTGAGCAGCTGCACGTAGAGGTGATCGCCCTTGGCTACGATGTCCAGGGCGGCCAATTCGCTGGTGGCCTTGCGATCGACGCGTAACCGGTCGGCGTCAGCGGGGCTCTCCGGGTATGATGGGCCCCGGGTGATGGTGACCTGGTATTCCCCCCAAGCCTTTACGATCGTAACCTCGAGTAATCGCTCGAAGTGGCCCAGGTCGTTGACGAGCTCGTCCGCCGGCCGGCTGAGGATTTTTCCGACGTAGCCGCTTTGCCATGCCATGAGTCCGAAGCCCACCAGGAGAAGAAGCGCCACGAGAGCCCCTTTCCTGGCGCCAAGCTGTTGAAGCGGGGAAGCAAATTGCTTACTTTGCTCGAGGGGGAGCGCGTCATGCGTCTGGCGGTCGCGGATCCGGCTGAGGGGACGAAGCTCACCGCCTTCGACAGCCAGTATCGTTTCGACGACGCCATCCTCGTGTACCACCTTGCATGCGACTGTAGATTCTACGGCCTCGGGGGCCGGGGTGGCCGCGATCAGAGTGGCGAGGAGTTCCAGCAGCTGTTGTTGCGCTTCGGGGGTCACCAGCTCGCCGGGGATGGGTGTGTTTTCGAAGAGGAGACTGAACCTTCCGCCGTCCCTTTCCAGGTCCACCTCGGCAATCTTCGTGGCGTTAATCCGGGCTACCGTATCTTCAAGCGTTGACCAGTCCCCTGCGAAGCCCTCGAGTATTCCATTGAATTGGGCGTGCAGGACGGCGCCGCTGGGAAGGGCCTGTTCGGGTTTGTCTTTCGAGCCAGGATCGGAGCTATTCATTGTTCAACTCTTCAACCTCTCCAAGGACGCGCCATTGCGACCAGGGGTCTCGCCAGACCTGGGTTGTCAGGGTAATCTTGTTATCTTTCAAAAGAAGCTTGAGCCGGCCCTGGCTTACGGGTCCTTGCTCTAGGCCGTTCTGGTCTTCGTAGAACCACACCTTTTCGGGGTTTTTCAGCTTCGGCGGGCGCTTAGATCTCGGGGAATTCATTGGCGGCGGTGATGGCTTACCGGTGTGTTCGAGATGCCCCCGGCTGGCCCGATCTTCGACCTGGCGCGAGGTGTCTAGGTCCAGGGCCTGGTCGTGGAGGCCGAGCCGTTGATCGGTCTGGGTCTGTCGTTGGTCGGCCGTTTGCCGGTCCTTGCGTTGCCGTTCCCGAAGGCGGCGGTTTTCACGTTGGAGCTGCATATGCTTGGCTTGTTCCTCCTTCAGGTTTGGAAGACACAGCACGATGATCAGCCCGATACAACCAGCAAAGAACCCGATGAAAAACCAGGCGATCCCGCTGCGTCCCCGGCTACTGGCAATAGCTGCGCAAATAACCCCAAAGACTACCGCTATCAATAATTGGAAGACGAGTACTTCCATCTTTCGTAACCTCTTTCGTCAAGCGCTGCTGAAAACAACCCCGCGCAGGATGCCTCTGCCACCATGGCTAACAGGGGTCTGTCTAAATATAGAATCAGCGCCCTATGCTACATCGAAAGTTCCGGCTTAAGAGTCCGAGGAGAGAGATTTTTTCCTGCATTACAGCTTATGGAGCCGCTCGGTATACGCTTCCCCCGGTTCGTGAAGATCGATTCTTGATCAGATGAGGCATTGGCAAAAAGCCGCTCTTGGAGAATAATGTGACCTTCGGTTTGAAAAAGTTGTAAACATTCAACATTCCGCCTTTGCGGGGGCGGTACTGACGCACCCATTAGATACTGGTGAAACACATGCGCATGATTCTGCAGTCTCGCGTTCTCATCTCTGCCGGTTTGTTAACTCTTGTTTTCGCAGGCGTCCGGAATTCGGCCGCCGCGGCCGCCCCCGAGCTGAAGCTCGAGAAGGGTGACCACGTCTGCTATATCGGCAACACGCTTGCCGACCGCATGCAGCACCATGGCTGGCTGGAGACCTATCTTCACGCCGCCTATCCGGGTCACGAGCTGGTCTTCCGTAACCTCGGCTTCTCAGGTGACACGCTCAAGACCCGCACCCGCTCCAATAACTTCGGCAGCCAGGACCAGTGGCTCTCGAAGGAGAAGGCCGACGTGGTCTTCTGCTTCTTCGGCTACGGCGAGGCTCTCGGCGGCCCCGGCGGCGTCGGCGGTTTCGAGAAGGATCTTGGTGGCATGATCGACTCGCTGCACGAGAAGAAGTTCAACGGCAAGTCGGCCCCGCGCCTGGTGGTGTTCTCGCCGATCGCCCACGAGGACCTCAAGAGCCATGTGCTCCCCGATGGCTCAGAGAACAACAAGAACCTGGCGCTCTACACCGAGGCGACCGAGCGGGTCTGCAAGGCGAAGAAGGTGACCTACGTCGACCTCTTCAGCCCCAGCAAGAAGCTCTACGCCGCAGCGAAGACGCCCCTGACGATGAATGGGATCCATCTGCTGGACCACGGCAACAAGGCCCTGGCGGGAGTGATCACCGAGGCTCTCCTGGGCAAGGCCGCGAAAGACGATGCCAACACCGCGAAGCTCCGCGAGGCGGTGCTCGAGAAGAACCACCACTGGTTCAGCCGCTACCGGGTGGTCGATGGCTACAACGTCTATGGCGGACGCTCGGGGCTGAACTGGCACGGCCAGTCGAACGCCGATGTCATGCGCCGCGAGATGGAGATCTTCGACATCATGGCGGCCAACCGCGACAAGGGCGTCTGGAACGTCGCCCGGGGCGGCAAGGCGAACGTTAAGGACGACAACTTCCC
>Ga0310345_10001792_pt1 | contig 22989 bp, 12 predicted proteins | sample HC15DNA20500_MG_FD_204667 | JGI IMG/M metagenome (GOLD analysis project Ga0310345, IMG submission 204667) | Marine microbial communities from station ALOHA, North Pacific Subtropical Gyre - HC15-DNA-20-500_MG | ecosystem: Environmental > Aquatic > Marine > Oceanic | place: Pacific Ocean: North... | reverse complement strand
TCGAAACCGGTCCCGAATCGAGATGGCAGCCGCGGCCGGAGGACCTGGGCGAGGCCGACGGGATGCTGGTGGCGAGCCCCGCGAACCCCTCGGGCACGATGCTCGACCGCGCCGCGCTCTCGGCGCTGGCGGCGGCCTGCACGGCGCGCGGGGCGGGGCTGATCTCGGACGAGATCTACCACGGGCTGACCTACGGCGCTCCCGCGGTCAGCGCGCTGGAGGTCACGGACGACGTGATCGTGATCAACTCCTTCTCCAAGTACTGGTCGATGACCGGCTGGCGGATCGGCTGGATGGTGGTCCCCCCGGAGATGGTCCGCACGGTCGAGCGCCTGGCCCAGAACTTCTTCATCTGCGCGCCCCACGTCTCCCAGGTCGCGGCGCTGGCGGCCCTGCAAGCGGAGGATGAATGCGAAGCGAACCGAAGGGTTTATGAACGGAACCGGGCGCTGCTGATGAACGAGCTCCCAGCCGCGGGCTTCACCGAGCTCGCCCCCGCCGACGGCGCCTTCTACCTCTACGCCGACGTGCGCGGCCTGACTGGCGACAGCCGCGAGTTCTGCGGGCGGATGCTGTCCGAGGCCGGCGTCGCCGCAACGCCCGGCCACGATTTCGACCCCGTCCGCGGCGCCGATTTCGTCCGTTTCAGCTTCGCCCGCGACGAGGTCCACATCGCCGAAGGCGCCCGGAGGCTGAAGGCCTGGCTGCGCCCCTGACCTCGCCGCGAAGCGCCTCCCGCGCCTGCGAATAAGATTGCCGGAATGTGAACATCGCTGTTCCCATGTCAGATGAATCGGAGTATGAATGACCCGGAGAGAGATAGGCGGGGTGCCCTGAGAAGGGCGGTCGGGGGTCATCCGGCAAGCCTCCCGGGTCTCGATGGGGAAACGAGAGCTAGGAGTTCGTTATGAGCAAGCACCTGATCATCGCAGGCGCGACGGCGGTTGCGCTGATCGCCGGCAGCGCGAGCGCCGCGACCATTTCGTCGATCGGCACCAGCAGCGGCGCGGTGTCCGGGGACGGCAGCGTGACGGTCACGCTGGACAAGTTCAACTCCGCGCTCGGGACGCTGGACTCGGTGTCCTTCACCGTCTTCACCGCGACCTCGGCCGCGACGATCACCATCCGCAACGATGGCGGGACCACCGAGTCGTCGTCGGTGAAGCTCAACAGCACCGTGAGCATCTCCGATCCCAACGGCGCCCTGGCCTCGATCTTCCCGGTCGGCCCGTACTCGACCTTCGATCAGACCGGCGACATCTCGCTGACCGCCGGCCAGACCTCTGCGCCGCAGTCGCTGGACACCGCGGTCAGCGGGGGGATCAACTTCCTGCTGAGCCCGGCGGCCAACAGCTTCTTCACGGGCCCGGGCAGCTTCAGCTTCGGCTTCCTGTTCGACACCGGCTTCGAGACCGAGACCGGTTCGAACTTCACCGTCTCCGGTTCGTCGCTGTCGAACGCCGCCGTGACCGTGGAGTACACCTACACCGAGGCGCCGTCGACGGTTCCGCTCCCGGCGGCTCTGCCGCTGCTGGGCGCCGGCCTGGCCGGCCTCGCCTTCATCGGGCGTCGCCGCAAGTCCTGATCGACGACACGTCGAACATCGAGACGCCGCCTCCCTCCGGAGGCGGCGTTTTCGATTCCGGGAGGCTGTCGCTGAAGCTTCGCCGGGCTCGCGGCCCCTCCCAACCAAGGCGTCGTCGGAGAGGTCTCTCGATCGTGAAAGACGAGGAGGCCGGCAGCGCTGCATCGCAGGGCCTGCCGCGCGGAGACGGGTGGCCCGGCCAAAGGCGCCAGGCGGACTTGGCTGGACGCACGGATCGCTGAAGCGCGCGTCGGAGCGGCTCGCCTGGCGCCGAGGGCGAAGCGACCGAGCCGTCCGCCGCGCCGCCATCCCTGCTCATCGCGGCGTAGGAGTGCGGCCTGTATAGCCGGGCGGGACAGGGCGCGAGCGCGTGAGGGACGATCCAGGGCCAGGCGCCGCCATCTCCGATCGGAGCCACCCCAAAGCAGAAAGGCGGGCGCATGGCGCCCGCCTTTATCGTCTCTTGACCACTTGCAACGCGGTAGGCGTCAGCGCTTGAGCGCCCACCAGCCCCGCTTCTTCGGCCGGTCGGCGTCCGCGTCCGACGATGCGGGGGCCGGGTCGGCGGGGGAGGACGTCGCCAGGGCCGGTTCTTCGGCCGGCTGCGGCGCAGGGGCCTTCGGCGCCTCGGCGGGGGCTGCGGCCTCGACGGTCTCCTCGGCCTCGGCTTCGGGCGGCTGCGCCGGGATCTCCGCCGTCTCCGCGGGCTCTTCGGGCTCGGGGGTGGCCGGCGTTTCGGCGACGGGGGCCTCGACGGGCGGCTCGGGCTGCGGCGGGGCTTCGGCGGCGGGGGCCTCCGGAGCCGCAGGGGTCTCCGAAGCCTCCGCCGTCCCGGTCGCCTCAGGGGCCTCCGAGGTCGTGTCCGCGGCGGCGTCCGCCTCGCCCTTCTTCGACTTGCGGCGGCGGCGGGTGCGCTTGGGCTCGGGGATCTCGACGGGGGCGTCGGACTCCATCAGGGTCTCGGGCTGCGCCGGGGCGGAGGGCTCGTCTGCCTCGCTCTCCTCCTTGGCGACGGGCGTCGCGGAGTTCTCCTCGGCGCCCTCCTCGTCGCCCCCGCGCCGCCGGCGGCGGCCGCCGCGACGGCCTCGGCGGCGGCGGGAGCCGTCGTCCTCGTCCTTGTCCTTGCTCTCGGAGCGGTCGGAGCGCGCCTCGCGGCGGTCTTCCGCCGGCGCCTCGTCGCGGGCGACGGGGGCGGGGATCTCCTCGGCCGGGGTCTCGACGACCTCGGCCTCCTCGACCTCCTCCAGGTCCGGCGCGTCCATCGCCGGGACCAGGCCCTGCAGGGGCTGGCGGGTGGCGGTCTTGATCCGGTCCACGTGGAACTCGGGCGAGAACAGCGAGGGATCGCCCTCGACGCGGATCACCACGCCGTGGCGGGCCTCGATGCCCGAGAGGTGGTCGCGCTTGTCGTTGAGCAGGTAGCTCGCCGTGCCCATCGGGGCGCGGACCGCGAGCTCCGGCGCGCGGCCGCGGGCGGCCTCGCCCTCGAGCTGGCGCAGGATCGAGAGGGCCAGGGAGGAGTCCGCGCGGACCACGCCGGTGCCGTGGCAGTGGGCGCAGGGGGCGGTCGTCGCCTCCAGCACGCCCGGCCGCAGGCGCTGGCGCGACATCTCCATCAGGCCGAAGGCCGAGATCCGGCCGACCTGGATGCGCGCGCGGTCGACCTTCAGCTTCTCCTTCATCCGCTTCTCGACGGCCCGGTTGTTGCGCGGGTCCTCCATGTCGATGAAGTCGATGACGATCAGGCCGGCGAGGTCGCGCAGGCGCAGCTGGCGGGCGATCTCGTCCGCCGCCTCCAGGTTGGTCTTCAGGGCGGTGTCCTCGATGGACCCCTCCTTGGTCGACTTGCCGGAGTTGATGTCGATCGCCACCAGCGCCTCGGTGACGCCGATCACGATGTAGCCGCCCGACTTCAGGTGCACCGTGGGGTTGAACATGGAGCTCAGCTCCTGCTCCACCCCGTGCTTGGCGAAGAGCGGCTGCGGGTCGGCGTGCCGGACCACGTTGCGCGCGTGGCCGGGCATCAGCATGGACATGTAGTCCTTGGCTTCCTTGTAGCCCTCGTCCCCGTCGACGCAGATCTGGTCGATGCCCTGGGCGTAGAGGTCCCGGATCGCGCGCTTGATCAGCGAGCCTTCCTCGTAGATCAGCGTCGGCGCGACGGAGCGCAGCGTGGTCTCGCGGATCCGCTCCCACTGGCGCAGGAGGTATTCGTAGTCGCGCTCGATCTCCTGCGCCGTGCGCTTGGCGCCGGCGGTGCGGATGATCAGGCCCATGCCGCGCGGCACCTCGATGTCGCCGGCGATGTCCTTGAGCTTCTTGCGGTCGGCCGCGTTGGTGATCTTGCGGGAGATGCCGCCGCCGCGGGCGGTGTTGGGCATCAGCACGCAATACCGGCCGGCGAGCGACAGGTAGGTGGTCAGCGCCGCGCCCTTGTTGCCGCGCTCTTCCTTCACGACCTGGACCAGCAGGATCTGCCGGACCTTGATCACTTCCTGGATCTTGTAGCGGCGCTGGAAGATGCGGCGGGCGGAGATGCCCTCGCCCAGGTCGTCGTGGTCGTCGCCGCGCGCGTCGGCGGCGGGCAGGTCCTCGGCGTCGCCGTCGTCGACGGCGGGCTGGGCGTCGCCCTTGTCGGACTTGGCTTCGGCGGGGGCGTCCTCGGCCCCGTCGTCGCGGCCCTTGCCGCGGCGCGAGCGGCGCGAGCGGCCGCCGCGGCGCGAGCGCCGGCGGCGCTTGTCGCCGGAGGCGTCGTCATTGCCGGCATCGTCGCCGGAGGCGTCCTGGCCTTCATCGGTGTCGGCGTCGTCGGAGTCGGTCTCCGCCTCGCCGGTCCCGGCCTCCTTCGAGGCCTCGGCCTCGGCCGCGGGGATCGCCTCTTCGGCGGGGGTCTCGGCGGGCGAGGCGGTCTCGGCCTCGGGCGCCTCGACCTCGGCGGAGGTCTCCGGGGCGGAGGTCTCCGGGGCGGGGGCCTCGGCGACGGGCGTCTCGGCCGGCGCTTCGGGCGCGGCTTCGGGCGCGGCTTCGGCGGTCGGCGCCTCGGGGGCCGCTTCGGCGACGGGCGCCTCGGGCTCGGGGGTCGGCTCGGCCGGGGCCTCGGCGACTTCGGTCTCGGCGGGGGCGGGCTCGGCGGACGCCTCCTCGGACGCCGGAGCGGGGGTCGCTTCGGCGGTCGCCTCGGGGGCGGGCTCTTCGGCCGGCGTTTCGGCCGGGGTCTCGGTCGGCGCCGTGGCCTCGGGCGCCGCGGCGGGCGTCTCGGGCTGGGCGGGCTCGTCCTCGGGGCGGCGGGCGGCGGGGGCGTAGTCCTCCTCCACGCGCTCGTCGTCCTCGTCGCCGGCGCCGGCGGCCTCGGCCATCACGCGGGGCGAGCCGTCGTCGTCCTTGTCGTCGCCCTCGGAGTCGGTCGGGCCATCCTCGGCGGGCGTCTCCCCGTCGGTCTCGGGCTTCGGCTCGTCGGCGGGCGCCGTCTCGGCCGGGGCCTCGGGCTCGGCGCGCTTCGCCTCGACGGGCTCGGCCTCCGCTTCGGCGGCCCGGGTCGTCTCGGGCTCGTCGGAGGGCGCCTCGTCGGAGGGGCGATCGTCGTCGGAGTCGTCCTCGTCGGAGTCCTCGCCTTCGGAGACGGTCTCGGGGCGCTCGGCCTCGTAGTCGTCGTCCTCGTCGTCCGAGTCGTCCGTCTCGCGGTCGTCCTCGTCCTCGTCGTCCTCGTCCTCCTCCTCGCGGGCGGCCTTGGCCTCCGCGCGGGCGGCGGCGGCGGCGGCGCGGGAGGCGCGACGCTCCTCGTCGGCGGCGGCGCGCTTGCGGGCCTCCTCCTCATCCTCGGCGATCAGCGCTTCGCGATCGGCCTTGGGGATCTGGTAGTAGTCGGGGTGAATCTCGGAAAAGGCGAGGAACCCGTGCCGGTTCCCGCCATACTCCACGAAGGCCGCCTGGAGCGACGGCTCCACACGGGTCACTTTCGCGAGGTAGATGTTGCCGGCGATCTGCTTCTTCGAGATCGTCTCGAAGTCGAAATCTTCTACCTTGTTTCCGTCTGCGACGACGACCCGGGTCTCCTCCGGGTGCGTCGCGTCAATGAGCATCTTCTTCGCCATGGTCTCCCACGCCGGCGAGCGCCCTCCTCCGCCGCCCGGCCTTGCGGGGGCGGACGCAGCAGGGGCGCGCCGGTCTCGATACGGGCGATCCCGGGCCCGCCGGTCACGCCCGCGCGCGGAAGGGCCGGCGCCGAGGCGCGTCCTCCGTCTTCGCAGGTCCGGCAGGGCAGGGGCATCGCGGTCTGGTCTCCAAGATCACGCCGTCGGTCTTCATCGCGGCGCGGTCGCATCGGGGGGCCGTCGTCCTTTGGGAGTCGGGCCCGAACTTCGGGGACGCGGCCTGCGCCGGCTGTCCTCGGGGGGCGGTCGTGGCCGCGTCCTCCCGGGATCCGGATATGCGCCGGGGCGTCGTCCGAAAAACCTGTTCGTTCATCGGGCGGCGGAACTCGGGGGCCTGGCCCATCGGGGCGAGCGGCGGCCCGGGTCTTCCGCAGCCTGAGCAATATAGCCGTCCGGCGGTCGCCTTGACAATCGGAAAGCCCCGGGGCGGCATGGCGGGGGCGCGCGCCGCGGGGGAGAGGCGCGCCGCCCCCGCGAACCGCCCCAGGAGACCGTGCAAGTCAATGGCATGGAGAGGTTTTTCCTGTCCGCCCCGGGGCGGAGTCCGCCGCGTCCTGCGACGCTGGGCGCCGCCTGTGTGCGCAAGCGCCGCGGCGCTGGCCGCCGCATTCGCGTTCACTCCCGCCCCGGCGCCTGCGTCGGAGGCGCCCGCGGCGCAGGCCCCGCGCATCATCGGCCTGCGCCACGTCGAGGGCCGCACCCGCGTCGCCCTGCGCCTGCCGCGCGCCACCGGCTTCGAGGTCTTCGCGCTGGCCGATCCGCCGCGGCTGGTGGTCGCCTTCGACGCGCCGGCCTGGGAGGGGGCGCCGCCGCCCCCGCCGCCGGGCGGGCTGGTGCGCGCGGTGCGCGCAGGCCTCGCCGCCGACGGGCGCGCAAGGCTGGTGCTGGAGCTCGCCCGCCCCGCGCGCCTCGCGGAAGCCGTGCAGTTTCCGGACCCCGACGACGCCACGGGCCCGACGGTGCTGCGGCTGGAGCTCGCCTACGCCTCGCCGGACGGGTTCGCCGCCGCGGCCGGCTGGCCGGAGGGGCGGGGGCCGCTCGCCCCCGCGCCGCCGCCCGCCGATCCGCGGCCGCTGGTGATGATCGACCCCGGCCACGGCGGCATGGACCCCGGCGCGATCCGCGGCGAGGCGGTGGAGAAGGCGCTGGTGATGACCTTCGCGCGCGACCTCGCCCGGGCGCTGCTGGCGACGGGCCGCTGGCGGGTGGCGCTGAGCCGGGAGGACGACCGTTATCTCGGCCTCGCCGAACGGGTGGCGCGGGCCGAGGCGGCGGGGGCGGCGGCGCTGCTCTCGATCCATGCCAACACCGTGGCGCGGGGCGACGCGGTGGGGGCCTCGATCTTCACGCTGGCCGCCGGGGGCTCCTCGGACGCGGAGACCGCGGCGCTCGCCGATTCGGAGAACCGGGCCGACGTGGCCCCCGGCGACGACCGCGCGGTGGAGCCCGATGCGGCCCTGCGCGCGGTTCACGAGATCGGGATGCGGCGGGCGCTGGTCGCCTCGCGCCTGCTGGGGGCGGATCTCGCGGCGCACCTGGGGCAGGCGACGCCGATGCTGCGCGGGCGCGCGCACAGCCAGGCGGGGTTCCGGGTGCTGCGCTCCTCCCGCGTGCCGGCGGCGCTGGTGGAGCTGGGGTTCCTGTCGAACGCGCAGGACCTGGCGCGGATGCGCGACCCCGCCTGGCGGCGCCGCGCGGCCGAGGCGCTGACCGCCGGTCTCGACGCCTGGGCGGGGGCCGAGGCGGCCCGCCCCTTCGCCGCCCTCGCCCCCTGATCGCCCAAGTTCGTCGCATTGAGGTCATCTGCGTCGCAGGATCGCCCGCTGCGCCGCCACGACGCCCTGTCGCCGCCCTTGCTCCGTCACTATGTTCCGCGATGCCTGTCGCATCGAGTCGACCGGGGCGAGGCAAGGAACGGGATCGGGCATGACGCGCTTTCTGGCATGGGTGTTCTCCATCATCTCCATCGGCGCCATCTTCGGGTTGGGCGCGATGGCGGTGATGGTCTGGCACTACGGGAACGACCTGCCGTCCCACGAGCGTCTCGAGAACTACCAGCCCGCCACGCTGAGCCGCGTCTATGACCGCGACGGCCGGGTGATGGCCGAATACCTCGAGGAGCGGCGCATCTTCGCCCCGGTCGAGGAGATCCCGGACCTGGTGAAGAACGCCTTCATCGCCGCCGAGGACCGCAATTTCTACGAGCACCACGGCTTCGACGCGATGGGCATCATGGGCGCGGTGATCGACTACGCCCGCGGCGGCCGGCTGCGCGGCGCCTCGACCATCACCCAGCAGGTGATGAAGAACTTCCTGCTGACCAACGAGCGCAGCTTCGACCGCAAGTTCAAGGAGATCATCCTCGCCACCCGCATGGAGCAGGTGCTGTCGAAGGACCAGATCCTGGAGCTCTACCTCAACGAGATCTACCTGGGCGCGCGCGCCTACGGCGTGGTGGCGGCCGCGGCAAACTACTTCGGCAAGCCGCTGGAGCACCTGTCGGTGGCCGAGGCCGCCTATCTCGCGGCGCTGCCCAAGGCCCCCTCCGCCCTGCACCCGGTCGACGACCGGGAGGCCGCGCTCGACCGGCGCGGCTATGTGCTGGGCCAGATGCTGCGCGCGGGCTTCATCACCCAGGCCGAGCACGACGCGGCGATGCAGGACCCGCTGCACACCGTGCTCGACGGCTCGCTGGAGCCGGAGATCCAGACGGTGCCGCGGCGCGACTACTTCTCCGAGGAGATCCGCCGCCAGCTGGTCGACCGCCTGGGCGAGGATCAGGTGGAGGGCGGCGGCCTGACCGTGCGCGCGACCCTCGACCCCGAGCTGCAGCGCGTCGGCGCCGACGCCCTGCGCGCCCGGCTGGTGGAGTGGGACAAGACCCGCCAGGGCTGGCGCGGCCCGGTCGCCCAGCTCGACCCCGCCCAGCTGGAGACGGAGCAGGGCTGGCGCCGCGCGCTCGGCTCCGCCCGCGCGCCGATGGACATTCCCGGCTGGTTCCCGGCCGTGGTGCTGAAGGTGGGCGACACCACCGCCCGGATCGGCATCCAGGGCGTGCCCGAGGATGCGGACGGCCACTATGTCGGCATCGCCGACGCCAACTGGGCGAAGCCCGAGCTGGAGGGCGGCGGCGTCGGCCGCGCCCCGCGCGCTCCCTCCGACATCTACGCCGTGGGCGACGTGATCATGGTCGCCGCGGAGGACGCCGAGGGCCGCGAGATCCGCGACCTGGAGGGCGAGGCGCTGCTGGCCGAGGTCGACAGCTGGTCGCTGCGCCAGATCCCCGAGATCGAGGGCGCCTTCATGGCCATGGACCCGACCACGGGCCGGGTGCTGGCGATGCAGGGCGGCTTCAGCTTCGAGACCTCGGTGTTCAACCGCGCCAGCCAGGCGAAGCGCCAGCCCGGCTCCTCGTTCAAGCCCTTCGTCTACGCGGCGGCGCTGGACAACGGCTACACGCCCTCCTCGGTCATTCTCGACGCGCCGATCGTCATCGACACCGGCTCGGACGAGCTGTGGCGGCCGGAGAACTCGTCGCGCAAGTTCTACGGCCCCTCGCCGATGCGGGTCGGCATCGAGCAGTCGCGCAACGTGATGACCGTGCGCCTGGCGCAGGAGATCGGCATGGACCGCGTGGCGGAATATGCCGAGCGCTTCAACGTCTACCAGAACATGCCCCACCACCTGAGCTATGCGCTCGGCGCCGGCGAGACCACGCTCTACCAGATGGTCGGCGCCTACGGGATGTTCGCCAACGGCGGCTGGCGGATCGAGCCGACGCTGGTCGACCGCGTGCAGGACCGCTACGGCGAGACCCTGTTCAAGCAGGACAACCGCGCCTGCTACGAATGCGTGGACGTCTGGGAGGCCGGGCTGAAGGAGCCGGTGCCGACCCCCGACAAGCAGCTGATCATGGACCCGGTGACGGCCTTCCAGCTGACCTCGATGATGCGCGGCACGGTGGAGCGGGGCACGGCCACGACGCTGGCCTCGCTGGGCATCCCGATGGCGGCGAAGACCGGCACCACCAACGACGCGCGCGACGCCTGGCTGATCGCCTTCACCCCGAACATGGTGGCGGGCTGCTACATCGGCTACGACAACCCCCGCCCGATGGGCCGGGGCGCCTATGGCGCGACCATGTGCGGGCCGGTGATCAAGGCCTTCATGGAAGAGGCGATGAAGGACCGTCCGCATCCCGACTTCCACGTGCCCCCGGGCGCGGTGATGGCCAAGATCGACCGCGGCTCGGGCCGGCGGCTGCCGGACGACGCCTCCGGCCCCGGCGTGGTGGTCGAGGCCTTCCACCCCGGCGAGGAGCCGCAGGTGGGCGAGTACTCGGGCGGCCGGGTCATCGACGGCGGCTTCGTGGCCTACAAGGGCGGCGACCTGCCGATGTCGCTGGACGCCAGCGCCGACTCGGGCGGGGCCTTCGGCGGGGGGGCGGCGCCCTCGGGCGGCGGGGCCTCGGGCGGGGCGGCGCGGCCGGCGCCGCCGAAGCCCGCGGCGGGCGGCTTCGGCTCCGGCGGGCTCTACTGAGCGCCGAAACCCTTTCGCGGACCGGATCGGGCGCGCGGCTCTCTTGAGCCGCGCGCTTGCTCGGTCTAAATCCCCCCATCGCGCGCCTCCGCCCTGTCGCAGGGGCCGGCGCGCGCTTTCAGGACGAGGAGCGTCTCCATGCGCGCGGAAACCCAGGGCGTCGTCGCCGAGATCGAGAAATCGCTGGACCTGCTGCGCAAGCGCCTGGGCTGGGAGACCGCCGAGCACCGGCTGGAGGAGCTCAACGCGCGCGTCGAGGACCCGAGCCTGTGGGACGACCCCGCCAACGCCCAGAAGGTGATGCGGGATCGCCAGACGCTCGCCGACGCGCTGGAGCGCTGCCGCTCCATCGGCCAGGAGCTGGCCGACAACATCGAGCTGATCGAGCTGGGCGAGATGGAGGACGACCAGGAGGTGGTCGCCGAGGCGGAGGGCGCGCTCGCCGCCCTGCGCGACCGCGCCGCCGCCGCCGAGATCGAGGCGCTGCTGGACGGGGAGGCCGACGGCTCGGACACCTTCCTCGAGATCAACGCCGGCGCCGGGGGCACCGAGAGCTGCGACTGGGCGCAGATGCTGGCGCGCATGTACACCCGCTGGGCCGAGGCGCACGGCTACAAGGTCGAGCTGATGAGCGAGAGCGCGGGCGAGGAGGCGGGGATCAAGTCGGCCTCCTACAAGATCTCCGGGCCCAACGCCTATGGCTGGCTGAAGTCGGAGTCGGGGGTGCACCGGCTGGTGCGGATCTCGCCCTTCGACAACGCGGCGCGGCGGCAGACCTCGTTCTCGTCTGTGTGGGTCTATCCGGTGGTGGACGATTCCATCGAGATCGACGTGAAGCCCAACGAGATCCGCATCGACACCTACCGCTCCTCCGGCGCGGGCGGGCAGCACGTGAACACCACCGACTCGGCGGTGCGCATCACCCACCTGCCGACGGGGATCGTGGTGACGTCCTCGGAGAAGTCGCAGCACCAGAACCGGGCCAACGCCATGGCCGCGCTGAAGTCGAAGCTCTACGAGATGGAGCTGCGCCGGCGCAACGAGGCGATCCAGGAGCAGCACGACGCCAAGGGGGAGATCGGCTGGGGCAACCAGATCCGCTCCTACGTCCTGCAGCCCTACCAGATGGTCAAGGACCTGCGCACCAACGTCGAGACCTCGGACACCGGCGGCGTGCTGGACGGGGACCTCGACCGGTTCATGGCCGCGGCCCTGGCGCTGGAGGTGACCGGCAAGTCGCGCGCCGAGGCGATGGCCGAGGACTGATCCCGCCGCGATCGCGAGGGGCTGAAAACGGCGGACGGGGCAGGGCCCCGTCCGCCGTTTCGCATTCGGCCCCCGCGCCTGCCGGCCACGCCTCCCCACCCGCCCGCCCTCGGCGCGGCCGGCAGCCGCGGGGGCCGAATGCGGGCGGGGCAGGGCGCCTGGTGGGGGCTGGAGGCCTATCCTTTCGGATAGGCGGGAGCGCCGAACGGGCGGGGCGGCTGGCCCTCCGCTCCGTCGCGCGATGGGCGGGATTTTCGTAGAACCGTCTTCAGCAGAGCGGGCGCGGAGCCGCCGCCCCGCCGCCCCCGAGAGAGACGAGGACCGCCGAGATGACCGTCGCCAGCTTCTCCGCCGCCGATCCCGCCGACGACCGCCGCCCGGCCGCGCCGGGCGGGGTTCTGGGGCCCCTGGTGCTCGCCTACCTGGGCGGCGGGATCCTCGGCGCCGGGATCGTCTTCGCGGGCCACGGCCTGCTGGCGGGCTTCGTGGCGGCCTGGCTGTCGGCGATCGTGCTGACCGTCACCGTCCCCGCCCTGGCCCTGCTGCGGCGCCCCGCGGCGATCCGGGAGGCGGCGCAGGCCGACCTGGAGGTCTGGGAGGCCGACCTGGGCGCAGAGCTCGAGGCCGTGCGCGTGTCGCGCCGCGTGGCCTGAGACCGGTCCCGTCCGCCCGGGCCCCCGCAGGGGGGCCTGCGCGCCGCCCGATCCCCTTGCGCTCACCCCCCCTGCGGGCGGCGCGCGGGGCGGCCGGGGCTGAACCGACCGACGCCGCCGACGGAGCCCCGTCGGCGGCGTTTCGCGTCTGCGTGGGCCGCTCGAGGGCCTCCGCCGGGCGGCGCCCGCCTCCCCGAAACGACGCATGCGCCGCCGGGGTCGCCGGGGCGCATGCGAGGTCGGTCAGGAGGCGCGGCCCGGGGGCCGCGCGGGGATCAGTGGTCCGAGGAGTCGGACGAGGACGGCGCCGGGCTAGGGGCCGGCGCCGGGGCGGCGGCGCGGGCGGGCTGGGCGCCGTTCGACAGCGGGTCGTCCGAGCGCTGGACCGAGCCCTCGAAATGGGCGCCGCTCTCGATGGCGATGGTCTTGTGGATGATGTCGCCCTCGACCTTCGCGGAGGAGGTCAGGCGCACCTTCACCCCGCGCACGCGGCCGACCACGCGGCCGTTGACCACCACGTCGTCGGCGACGATCTCGCCGCGGATGGTGGCGGTCTCGCCCACGGTCAGCAGATGGGCGCGGATGTCGCCCTCGACCGCGCCCTCGACCTGGATGTCGCCGGTGGTCTTGATGTTGCCGGTGATCGTCAGGTCCGAGCTGAGGATCGACGGCGGCGCCTTCGGCGTGGGGGCCGGGGCGGGGGCGGCGGCGCCGGGACGCGGCGGCGCGGCGGGGGCGGGCGCGGGCTTGGCGCCCTCGTCCGCCTTGGTGTCGATCGGATCGTTGATCTTCGACTTAGAGAACATTGCGCGCGGCCTCGACGTACTTCATGGGGTTGACCGGCTTGCCGTTGAGGCGGATCTCGTAGTGGAGATGCGAGCCCGTCACGCGGCCGGTCCTTCCCATATCGCCGATCCGGTCATCCCGCGCAACCCGATCGCCGACCTTGACGCGCGCGGCGTTGAGGTGGGCGTAGACCGTCTCGAAGCCGAAGGCGTGGCGGATCTTGACCACGCGGCCGTAGCCCGACTGCCAGCCCGAGAACACCACCACGCCGTCGCCGGCCGAGTAGATCGGCGTGCCCACGTCGGAGGCGAAGTCGACGCCGGCGTGCATCCGCATCCGGCCGTTCTTCGGATCGCGCCGCACCCCGTAGCCGGAGGTGAAGCGGAAGGCCGAGCGCACGGGCTTGGCCACCGGCATCTTGGCGGCGGCGACCTGCATCAGGCTGGCGCGCTCCAGCCCGCCGAGCAGGGTGGCGACCCGCTGGGCGTCGGCCGAGATCAGCTCGGGCGCCGGGGTCTCGTCGACGGGGATGAAGGGCCCGCCCTCGCCGGAGTAGTCGCGGCGCATCTCGGCGACCACGCGGTCGGGGTTCACGCCGACCTTCTCGAACATCGACTCGAGCCCGCCGAGCCCGGCCTGCACCGCGTCCTCGAGCTGGGCGAAGAGCCGGCCGCGGGCCTCCTCGGCGCGGGCCTGGTCGGCCTCCATCGTCGCCAGCCGCTCGCGCAGGGCGGCCTGCAGGAGGGCGGCGGCGTCGCGTTCCTCGGTGGTCTGCTCGAGCGCGGCGGAGAGCTCGGCCAGCGAGGCGGTCCACTCGGCCTCGGCCTCGTTCTCGGCGCCCCGGGCGCGCGACAGCTCGGCCACCTGGCGGGAGAGCTCGGTGCGGCGCCGCTCGGCGACGTCGCGCTCGCTCACCGCGTCGGCGAGCTTGGCGCGCAGGCTCTCGAGGGCGGCGGAGAGCTCGGCCTCGGCCTCGGCGGCCTCGACCAGGCGGGTCTGGCGGCGGGCGAGCTCGCGGGTCATCACCGCGAGCTTGCCCATCGCGTCGTCGGCCGACCGGCGGGCGGCGTCGCGCGCCTCGGTCAGCTCGGCGATGCGGGCGTTGGACTCGGCGGCGAGCGAGGCGAGCTCGCGCCTGTGGCGGGCGTCGACCTCTTCCTCGACGCTGACCGCGCCGGATTCGAGCTGGGCGACCCGGGCGGCGAGCGCGTCGCGCTCGGTGCCCACGACGAAGCTGGAGACGGTGGCGAACCCCGTCCAGCCGAGAAGCGCGGTCAGGGCGACCGCGCTGAGAACCTGCATCCGCGGCGACATCGACAGATGCCGCACGTCGTCTCCGGTCCGGATCGTAAGGCGCCTCTCCGGCAGCCCACCTTGCTCGCGCACGTCGTCCGTGCGGCCCGGCTGGCCTGTCATTGCTGTCCCTCGGTACGGTCCCGCGTCGATTCTGAGCCGACGAAGATTTTCGCGTGTTGTTGTGTTTATGCATCTCTAGCCGACGATAACGCCGACGATCAACACGTTTCGCACGCTTGCGCGACGGCGACCGCAGGGCGCCTTCCGCAAGGTCCGGCGCCCCTTGACGCCATCGCCCGCGGGAATCGCCTGGATTTCGTCGCGATGTCGGACGCGGGGCGCCGCATTCGCGCGCGATCGTTGACGGAACCCGTCGGAATTCGCCCCGCCGCTGCGGCGACAGGGCGCGGCATGCGCCGTTCCGGGACGCCTGCGGCCGCCGAGGCGCGGGATCGGCCGCCGCAGCGCGGGCCGAAGCCGCGGCGCGCCGTCGCGACCGGCCGGCAGAGAGGCGCCGCGGACGGCCCCGCAGCGCGCCCGCGCGCCCCGGAGCCGCCCCCGAATCGCCTCGATCGGATCGCCCCGATCAGAGGTCCTGCTCAGAGGGCCTGCACCGCCTTCAGGACCTGCTTCGCGTGGCCGGTCGCCTTCGCCTTGCGCCAGACCTGGGCGACCTTGCCGTCGGGGCCGACCAGCCAGGTCGCGCGCTCGATCCCCATGTACTTGCGGCCGTACATGCTCTTCTCGACCCAGACGCCATAGGCCTCGCAGACCGCGCCGTCCTCGTCCGACAGCAGCGTCACGCCGAGCTCGTGCTTGGCCTTGAACTTGTCGTGGCTGGCGACCGGGTCCTTCGAGACGCCCAGCACCACGGCGCCGGCGGCCTCGAACTCGGCGCCCAGGCCGGTGAACTCGATCGCCTCCTTGGTGCAGCCGGAGGTGTCGTCCTTGGGATAGAAGTAGATCACGACCGGCTTGCCCTTCAGCCCCGCGAGCGTCACATCTCCGCCCCCGTCCCGGGGCAGGGTGAAGTCGGGGGCGTCCTCTCCGATCGCGGGTCCGGGTGCGGATCCGGGGGCGGCGGCTTCGGTCATGATCGCTTCTCCTCTGGGGGCGGTGTAGTCGAACGGTCATACGACGCGCGCGGCGCGCCGGATCGCCCGGAGCCAGACAGGGCCCCCGGCGCCGGGTCAAGCCCGGCGCACTAGAAGCGACGCCGGGTCCACCCCGGCGCGATGAGAGCGACGCCGGGTCAGGCCCGGCGCGAAGAATGGGACGTCGGGTCGAGCCCGGCGCAATGAGAGCGACGCCGGGGCGAGCCCGGCGCGGTGGAACAGGCGCCGGGTCGGGCGCGGCGCGGCGGCGCCGGGCCGGGGCCGGCGCGGGGCGGCGGCGACGGTCGGGAACGTCCCGGGCAGGGGCAGGGCGCGGGCGGAGGCGCAGGGGCAGGAATGCATCGCAGGCACGTCAACGGGCGCGAGCCGCCGACGCACCGGCATCGCCGCCGGCGCCGTCGGCGCGCGCGGCAGGGCCCCGTCGGCTGGAGCCTGCGCCGCGCCGGCTCGTTCCTGCTCGCGTCGCTGGTGCTGGTGCTGCTGGCCGCGGGCCTCGGCCAGCACCGGGTGCGCCAGGGGCCGATCTCGCTGGGGCCGCAGGCGGCGGAGCTGGTCGCCTCGCGCATCGAGGCGGGGGCCGAGGGCATCGACGTCGAGATCGGCGACCTGCAGTTCGCCCTGGGCGAGCCGGGGCGCGCCTCGGGCCTGCGGCTGGTCAACGTCACCCTGCGCGGCGCCGACGGGGCGCCCATCGCCTCGGCGCCCGAGCTGGTGGTGGACTTCCGCCTCTCCGACGCCCTGCGCGGCCGGCTGGAGCCGACGGCGGTCGAGCTGCGCGGCGCGGCGCTGACCCTGTCGCTGAAGCCCGACGGGCGCATCGCCCTCGACCCCGCCTCGCCCGCCGCCCCGGTGCTGCAGGCGCCGCCCGATCCCGGGGCCGGCGGCCGCCCCGGGCTGGCGGGCTTCCTCGCGCTGCTCGACCAGGCGGCGCGGGGGGAGGGGCCGCTGCAGCGCTTCTCCTCCCTCTCGGCCCGCGACGCCTCGGTGACGCTGCATGACGAGCGGACGGGGCGGGCCTGGCGGCTGCAGGAGGCGACGCTGGTGGTGGGGCTGGAGGCGGACCGCGAGATCGGCCGCCTGTCGGGGCGGCTCGCCGACGACGCGGAGACCAGGACCGGGACCGGGACGGAGGACGACGACGACCCTGTCCGCCGCACCCTGCAGGGCGCGACGCTCGACCCCGGCCCGCGGGACTATCCCGAGGCCGGCGACCTCGCCCCCGACGCCCCCGCCGAGGCTCCGCCCCGCCCCTACCTGACCCTGACCGGCGAGCGGGCGCGCGAGGGCGGCGACATCTCCGCCCGCCTCGCGGTGCTGGACCTGCCGGTCTCGGAGCTGGCGCTGGCCCCGGCGCTGGGGGAGCTGGCGGGGATCGAGAGCCGCGCCTCGGGCATGGCGCAGCTGACCGTGGACGGGAGCGGCGCGGTGCAGAGCGTCTCGGGCCGCCTGTCGCTGGGCCCCGGCGCCGTGGTGGCGGAAGGCCTCGAGGCCCCCTTCGACCGCATCGACGCCGCCCAGGCCGAGGCCGCCTGGACCCGCGCGCGCGGGGCGATCGAACTCTCCCGCCTCGCCGTCACGGGACCGGCGGGGGCGGTGGAGCTCTCGGGCCGGGCGACGCCCTGGGGGCGGGCCGCCTCCGGCCCCGGCCCGGCGGGGTGGAGCGTCGATCTCGCCGTCGACCGGCTGGAGGCGCGCGAGGCCGCGGGCTTCGCAGCCCCCGCCCTGTTCCGCGGCGGCCGGATCCTGGCCGAGGCGATCCCGGCCGAGCGCCGGCTGGAGCTGACCTCGCTGGAGCTGCCGGCCGCGTTCGACGACGCGGGCCCCCTGCGCCTGCATGCCGAGGGCCTGGCGACGCTGGAGGAGGCGGGCCCGCGCCTCGCGATGCGCTTCGGCGCCGACGGGTTCGGGGCCGAGGCGCTGAAGCGCGCCTGGCCGGTCTTCGCCGCCCCCGGCGCGCGGGAATGGGTGGAGGAGAACGTCGCCGCCGCCCGCATCACTGGCATGTCCGGCGCCTTCTGGATGGCGCCGGGCGAGACGCCGGAGGTGACCATGGAATTCGGCTTCGAGGATCTCTCGGGCACGATCCTCGACGGGATGCCGAGGCTGGAGGGGGCGGCGGGAACCGGCCACGTGACGCTTGCGCGCTTCGAGATGGCCTTCGACGCCGCGCAGACCACGCCGCCGGGGGGGGAGCCGATCTCGCTCGCCGGCTCCCGCTTCGTGATCCCGGACCTGGGCGTCGATCCCCCCGCGGCCGCCCCGGTGATCCGCGGCGAGGGGCGGCTCGCGGACCTGCTGGCGCTGATCGACCAGCCGCCGCTGCGCCTGACCCGGCGGCTCGACGCCGACCTGAGCGGGATCGAGGGGCGCGCCGAGGTGGAGGCGCGCCTGTCCTTCCGCCTGCTCAAGGACCTCGACGTGGACGACGTCGGCGTGGCGGCCTCGGCCCGCATCGCGGACCTCGCGATGACCGCGCCGGACGACGGGCCGCGCATCGTCTCGAACGACCTGGCGCTGGAGGCGACGCCGGAGGCGTTCCGCCTGTGGGGGGGCGCCACGATCGACGGCCGCCCGGCGCAGGTCGCCTGGACCGAGCGCTTCGACGCGAGCCTGCCGCCCGACCGCCGCCGCGACGTCTCGGCGACGCTGACCCTGCGCCCGACGGACCTGGCCGAGTTCGGGCTGAGCCCGGGGCTGGAGATGCCGCGCGGGCGGATCTCGGCCCAGGTGCAGCTGACCGGCGCCGGCTTCGGCGACGGCTTCGCGGTCGACGCCGACCTCGGCCCCGCGGCGCTGCGCATCGCCGAGATCGGCTGGGAGAAGACGGTGGGCGAGCCCGGGCGGCTGCGGGTCTCGGGCCGGATCGCCGACGACGGGGCGGTGACGCTCGACGCCGTCGACCTCTCGGCCGCGGGGCTCTCGGCGCGGGGGCGGGCCTCGCTGGGCGCGGGGGCCGCGCTGCGGCGGGTGACGCTGGAGCGGCTGGCGCTCGACGGCGTGCTGGACGCGGCGCTGGAGCTGCGGGCGGAGGAGGACGGGGCGATCCGCGTCTCGGCCGGGGGGCGGATGCTCGACATCGCCGCCCTCACCGCCAGGCGCGACCGCATGGCCGGGACGAGCGACGCGCCGGCCGCCGCCGGGACCGGGGCGGAGGATCCGCTGGCGGGCCTCCCGGACTTGCGGGGCGAGCTCTCCTTCGACGTGGCGACGCTGGTGGAGGGCGTCTCGCTGCACGATGCGACCGGCGAGATCCGCCGCCGCCGCGGGGTGACGGCGGTGCGCGTCTCGGGCGCGGTCAACGGCGGCGGCGAGGCGCGGCTGCGCTACCGCGAGGGGCGCCAGGGCGGCATCTCGGTCTCGCTGCGCAGCGACGACGCCGGCCGGCTGCTGGACGACCTGTCGATCTCCGACGCGGTGCAGGGCGGGACCCTGAGCCTGCGCGGCCGCCTGCCCCCGGGCCAGCCGGTGCTGGAGGGGGTGGCGGAGCTGTCGGACCTCCGCGTCGCCGGGCGCCGGGCGCTTGACGACGTGGTCACGATCGCCCGCCGCGACGGCGTGATCGAGCGGCGGACCGAGGCGGAATACGAGGGCGGCTACTACTTCGAGCGGGTCGAGGCCCCGTTCCGCCTCAACGGCGGAATCGTCACGGTCACCGACGCTCTGGCGACGGGGCCGCTGCTGGCGCTGAAGGTGAACGGGGACTACGACCTCGGCTCCGAGCGGCTGGACCTGCAGGGCGTGCTGACCCCGGCCTATGCGGTGAACGGGATCCTCAACAACATCCCGGTCATCGGCGAGCTGTTCGGCGGCGAGGGCGAGGGCCTGTTCGCGATGAACTTCACGGTGGCGGGCGACGCGGCCGACCCCCGGGTCAGCGCCGACCCGCTCTCGATCCTGACCCCCGGCATCCTGCGCCGCCTGCTGCAGCCCTCGCGCCCCGACCCGAACGCCGAGGATCCCTATCCGGACCTGTTCGAGACGGACAAGTGAGGCGCAATTGAAAAGGCCCCGGGCGCGCCCGGGGCCTTCTGCGTTCGCTCTGGGGGCTCGGCTCAGTCGAGCTTGACCAGCGCGTGGCGCTTGCGCCCCGCGGAGAGCTTCAGGGGGCCGGTCGAGAAGGCCTCGGGCTGCAGGACCAGGCCCGCGTCGGTCACCGCCTCGTCGGCGAGGCGGGCGCCGCCCTCGGAGATGAGGCGCCTGGCGTCCTTGCCGGACTTGGCGAGGCCGGCCTTCACGAAGAGCTGCACCACCGAGACGCCCTCGGCCGCCTCCTGAGCGGTGAGGCTGACGGTGGGCAGATCCTCGCCGGCGCCGCCGCGCTCGAAGACCTCGCGGGCGGTCGCCTCGGCGGCGCGGGCGGCGGCCTCGCCGCGGGCGAGCTTGGTGACCTCGTTCGCGAGGATCACCTTGGCCTCGTTGATCTCCGAGCCGGCCAGCGCGCCGAGGCGGCGGCACTCGTCGAGCGGCAGCTCGGTGAAGCGCTTGAGGAGCTGCTCGACCTGCACGTCCTCGACGTTGCGCCAGTACTGCCAGAACTCGAAGTTGCCCAGCCGGTCCTCGTTGAGCCAGACGGCGCCGCCGGCGGTCTTGCCCATCTTGGTGCCGTCGGGCTTGGTCAGGAGCGGCGCGGTCAGGCCGAAGACCTGTTTCCCATCCACGCGGCGGGTGAGCTCGACGCCGTTGACGATGTTGCCCCACTGGTCCGAGCCGCCCATCTGCAGCCGGCAGCCGGTGCGCCGGCTCAGCTCCAGGAAGTCGTAGGCCTGCAGCAGCATGTAGTTGAACTCGAGGAAGGTCAGCGGCTGCTCGCGGTCGAGGCGCAGGCGCACGCTGTCGAAGGTCAGCATGCGGTTGATGGTGAAGTGCCGGCCGTAGTCGCGCAGGAAGTCGATGTAGTTGAGCTGATCGAGCCACTCGGCGTTGTTGGGCTGGATGGCGTTGCCGCCCTGCTCCTCGAAAGAGAGGTAGTTGCGGAAGATCGCGCGGATGCCGTCCATGTTGGCCGCGATGATCTCGTCGGTCAGCAGCTGCCGCTGCGTGTCCTTGCCCGAGGGATCGCCGATGCGCGTGGTCCCGCCCCCCATCAGCGCGATCGGCTTGTGGCCGGTGGTCTGCAGCCAGCGCAGCAGCATGATGCCGGTCAGGTGGCCGACATGCAGGCTGTCGGCGGTGCAGTCGAAGCCGATATAGCCCGGAACCGCGCCCGCCAGGAGCGCCTCGTCGAGGCCCTCGAGATCCGTGCAGTCCTGCACCAGGTCGCGCTCGACCACGGCGTGCAGGAAATCGGACTTGGGTGCGTAGGTCATGGTCCGGTCCTTGGGTGAGTGTTGAGCGGCGGTCTATGCCTTGCGGGGGGACGGAAGGGAAGAGGGGGAGGGGGGGGGGCGGACCCCCGCCGTGGCCTCCAGGCGGCGCCCGGGAGGGCGCGCGAGGCGCGCGCGGGCGGTCTACGGGCGCCCTGCGGGCGGGCTTGGCTGCGGGGCGCTTGCGGGGGCGTGGCGAGAGGGTGGGGAGGGCGGAGCCTCCGGCGGGCTCCTGACTCACCAGGGAACAGGGCCGCGCCTGTTCCCCGAAGCCGCCCGTCGCTGATGGATGCCTGAGCGACTCGCCCGCCCCGGTCAAGGACAAGCCGCGCAAGCGCGGGTCGCTTCGCGATCCTTGACCGGGGCGGACGAGTCGCTCTGATCGGCATCCGCGACGGACGGCTCCGGGGAACAGGCGCTTCGCGGGAGGGGCCTGTCCGGGCGCCTGGCGGCGGGCGGGGGCTGCCCGGGGCGCGGTGCGGGCTTGACCGGGGCAGGCTTGACCGGGGCGGGCGGGGCGGGTTCTGTCGGCGGCGTCGGGATGGAGAGGTGGAGATGGCGGCGATCTGGGCGCTGGGGCTGATGTCGGGGACCTCCTTCGACGGGATCGACGCGGCGCTGGTGAAGACCGACGGCGAGAGCGTCGAGGCCTTCGGGCCGGGCGCGGCCTTCGACTACGCGCCGGGAGAGATGGAGGCGGCCCGCGCGGTGCATCGCGACTGGCGGCCCTATCGCGGGGCGGCGGCGGGGAGCGAGGCGGCGACGACCCTCGCCCGCGCGCAGGCGGAGGTGACCGCGGCCCATGCCGCCGCCTCCGCCCGGCTGCTGGCGCGGACGGAGGCGGCGCTGGCCCAGCCGGAGGTCGTGGGCTTTCACGGGCAGACGGTGGCGCACGCGCCGGACGATCCGGAGGGCGGCTGGACCTGGCAGCTCGGCGACGGGGCGGGGCTCGCGCGGGCGCTGAACCGGCCCGTGGCCTGGGATTTTCGAACCGCCGATGTGGCGGCCGGCGGGCAGGGGGCGCCGCTGGCGCCCTTCTACCACTTCGCGCTCGCCCGCACCCTGGGGCGGGGGCCGGTGTGCTTCCTCAACCTGGGCGGGGTCGGCAACGTCTCCTGGGCGGACCCGGAGGCCGAGGGGCCGGAGGCGCCGGGCGCGCTGGTGGGCTTCGACACCGGGCCGGCCAATGCGCTCGTCGACGACTGGATGCGCGCGCGCACCGGCGAGAGCTGCGACCGCGACGGGGCCGCGGCGGCGGCGGGCCGGGTGCACGAGGACCGGCTGCGGCGCAACTCCATCGAGGCCTTCGTGGCGCGCCGGCCGCCCAAGTCGCTCGACCGCAACGAGTTCGCCCAGGCGCTGGAGGCGATGGAGGGGCTCTCGACCGAGGACGGGGCGGCGACGCTGACCGCGCTCTCGGCCCGCTGCGCGGCGGGGGCGCAGGCGCATCTGCCGAGGCCCGCCGCCACCTGGATCCTGTGCGGCGGCGGCCGGCTGAACCCCACGCTCGCCGCGATGATCGCAGGCCAGGTCGAGGCCGAGGTGCTGCCGGCCGAGGCGCTGGGCCTCGACGGCGACCTGATGGAGGCGCAGTGCTTCGCCTATCTCGCGGTGCGCGCGCTGCGCGGCCTGCCGCTGTCGGCGCCCGCCACCACCGGGGTTCCGGCGCCGATGCCGGGGGGGCGGATCTCGCGGCCCTGAGGGCGCGATTCGCCTCCGCACGCGAAAGGCCCGGCCGTCGCCGGCCGGGCCTTGTCAGGGGGGTCCTGGGCGGTCGGGCTCAGCCGACCTCGACCTTGGTGCGGTTGCGCACGTAGCTCTCGACCAGGCCGGTCATCTCCTCGAGCTGGCGGTCGAAGAAATGGCCGGCGGCGGGGATCACCTCATGGGTGATCTCGATGCCGCGCTGGGTCTTGAGCTTGTCCACCAGCTTCAGCACGTCGCCCGGGGGCGCCACGCGGTCCGCGTCGCCGTTCACGATCAGCCCCGAGGAGGGGCAGGGCGCCAGGAACGAGAAGTCGTACATGTTCGCCGGCGGCGCCACCGAGACGAAGCCCGAGATCTCGGGCCGCCGCATCAAGAGCTGCATGCCGATCCAGGCCCCGAAGGAGAAGCCCGCCACCCAGCTCTGCCGGGCGTTGGGGTTCAGCACCTGCAGGTAGTCGAGCGCGGCGGCGGCGTCGGAGAGCTCCCCGATGCCCTGGTCGAACTCGCCCTGGCTGCGGCCCACGCCGCGGAAGTTGAACCGCAGGACCGAGAAGCCCAGCCGGTGGAACGCATAATGAAGGTTGTAGA
>Ga0310345_10001791_pt1 | contig 22995 bp, 23 predicted proteins | sample HC15DNA20500_MG_FD_204667 | JGI IMG/M metagenome (GOLD analysis project Ga0310345, IMG submission 204667) | Marine microbial communities from station ALOHA, North Pacific Subtropical Gyre - HC15-DNA-20-500_MG | ecosystem: Environmental > Aquatic > Marine > Oceanic | place: Pacific Ocean: North... | reverse complement strand
GGTAAAGACCAGCAGCATCACGCTTGCCAGCACCACCAAACACCAGGGCAAAAACCGACGCTCGCCACGGTCGCCCTTTAGGTAGTTCTCTGCAAAACGCAGCAGCACCGTGCCTAACAAGCTGATGAGTAGCGCCATCCACACGGCCAAGCCATCCGGATACAAGCCCAGTGGCTGCGCGGCTTCGGGCAGGCCAGTGGGTACACCCAGCGCATCCAGCACCAGTAGCCCGCCCACCGCTAGGCTCGCGACCAGCGCGCTTGCCGTTAACCAGCGGCCTATTTGCCAAGCGCGCTTCAGCGATGCGGGCGTGCTGGCCCGTGCGCTGACGCCCGCCATCACTAACAGCGAAACCGGGACCAGTAACCACAGCGCTAGCAGTGATAGCACCGTTATGTTGATAAAATGTGGCATAGCCTTTCCCCTTCAGTCGTATGCCACAAACTATGCCCAGCTCGCCACCATATAAAAAATAGTTTATTTTTCAATAATCGTTCTTTAAAACAGAACGAATAGCCAACACGCAGCCTGAGGCCCCTCTGCCATGAAGCTCAACTACCATCACCTTTACTATTTTTGGCAAGTGGCGAAATCAGGCCACCTGACCCGCACGGCCGAAGCGCTGCACGTGTCACAGTCGTCGCTTTCCCAGCAAATTCGCCAGTTAGAGGAGCGCCTGGGCCAAGCGCTGTTTATTCGCGAAGGGCGGCAGCTGCACCTTTCCGAAGCAGGCAGGCTGGCGTTTGATTACGCGGAAACCATCTTCACCCAAGGCGAAGAGCTGAGCGCGCTGTTTGCTGAAGGCGGTCACGCCCATCGCGAAGTGGTGCGCGTCGGGGCAGTGGCCACGCTATCGCGCAACTTTCAGGAAGGATTTGTACGGCCGTTGCTGGGCCGAGACGACCTAGATTTGATACTGCAAAGCGGTGGTCTGGATGACCTGCTAAGGCGGCTTTCGGCCCACAAGCTAGACGTGGTGCTCTCGAACCAGCCGGTGCGTGGCGATAGCGAACACCCCTGGCGCTCCCAGCGGTTAGCGCGCCAGCCGGTAAGTTTAATTGCAGCACCCCACCTCTCGCCGCCACCCGCTTTCCCCAACGGCCTGAGCGGCCACGCGTTTATTCTGCCTGGGGTTGAAAACGCCACTCGCCACGCCTTCGACCAGCTGTGCAGCCACTACCGGCTAACGCCCAAGATTGCCGCCGAAGTCGACGACATGGCAATGATGCGCCTACTGGCGCGGGACACGCAGCACATTGCCGTTATGCCCCCCGTGGTAGTACGTGACGAGCTGCACAACGGCACGCTAAAAGATTACGGCGCGCTGCCCGGCGTATGGGAAGAATTCTACGCCATTACCATTCAACGCCGGTTTGAATCCCCCAGCCTAAAAGCGCTGCTCACTCGCTCTGGCGAATCGCTGTTGGATTAGCGCGTAGGCAAGCGCTCTACTTAGCCAACAAGCCCGCCACACCCCGCTCGGCGGCTTCAATGGCACCGCCTAAATACCCGGCATACTGTTCACCCCATTCGCTACCAATGCCAGTTAAGCAAAGCTGCCAAGGCCCCATCGCAAGCGCGAGCAGACGGTGCTATCCCATGATGCTCGCTGGGCTGTTGATAGGTGTGGGTAGCGGTGAACGTCTCCTGCGCCCAATCTTTAATCACATCCCGCGTTGGGTTAGCCGCCTCAGGGCCAACAACCTGGCGAGCTGAGCGCGGCAGTGCTGGCGCAAGGCTTCATCGCCCACCTGCGCTCGTACACGCTCAGCCCCCGCAACACACTAAGGTAGGTGGGCGCTTTACCTTCCCCGGCTTGCCCGCTTTCAAGCGGTGGCCAGGCAGCCCAAGCTAATAATGGAATACCCTACCCCAGCAAACAACGGCGTAGCTATGACCCTAGCGCCAGCTAGATAGAACTTTCCTTTCTTTCTTTTTGTCCATACAATTAAATAACATGATAATCGACTTTGACCCGAACAAAAGCGCTCGCAATGAGGAGGAGCGCGGCTTACCTTTCACAGCGGTTGAACGCTTTGATTGGGACGGCGCGCTATTCCATGAAGATGACCGCTACGACTATCCAGAACAGCGCTTCATCGGGTTGGGCAAGATCGGGCAACGGGTACACGTGGTGTGCTTTACGCCCATTGAAGGCGGCATACGGGTTATCAGCCTGAGGAAAGCCAACACACGGGAGGTAAGGCGCTATGAAAACGCGGCTCACGAATAAAGACGGTGAAGTAAGAGAACTCACAGACCAGGACGTTAAGCAGATGCGCCCTATGTCTGAGGTGTTGCCCGCTAACCTACAACGCGCCATTGGTCAGCGTGGCCGCCAGCAGGCACCCACCAAGGTAAAGACTTCCATCCGCTTATCGCCGGAAGTGATCGAGCACTTCAAGGCGCAAGGGGAAGGCTGGCAACGGCGCATAGATCAGGCGCTAAAGACTTACATTCAAGAGCACAGCCACAGCCGTTAAGGTGGCGCGTGGCTATAATTCCGATTCTCTGAAGGAATTACGCTAAATCAATGCGTTGCCCATAGTTTCAGCGTAAAAGGTGCGGATCGTCACCTTTTACGGCTGGCTATGACCACCACCTCCACAGCATCGAATGCTTGAGACTTCGGCTAAACAACAATCAACCGCACCCGGTGCGGCTCGCTCACATCAATTTCAGCGCTACTTGTCACCCGCACGCCCCCCGCGGGAGTTCGGCGGGGCGTGTCGGCTGACTAGCGGCGGGATCGGTGGCGCTCGCTACAGCGCGGCGGCCCATATCGGTTAGGTGCCCAGCAGAATGAAAGGCTAGAAAGAAGGTCAGGAGGGAACCGACTTTTCACCATGAAACTGGAAATCTATCCAGTATGACTACCTGAGAATAGCTCTCAAAAAAATGGTTAGAAAAGTGGTTAGAATGCAAAAAAAATCAAAGCCCGCAAGTCGTTGACTCTACGGGCTTTTTTAATAATGGCGGAGGGACAGGGATTCGAACCCTGGATAGGCTATTAACCTATGCCGGTTTTCAAGACACCGAAACCATACCTCGCCCTAATATAAGCAACTGATATTTATATAGTTATCTGCTGGGTGCAACGTGAATTTGCTACATCAGCGGCGCATAACGTGCTGTTACTCACGTCAGCAAAGGTGACGCGCTCACAAACTCCTCACAGAGCTTTCAAGCATGCCGCCATGCTTGAGTGCTTTGCCTGCCATACCTCCCCGCTACACCCCTGCCCTGCTATCCTGGTTTAAAACGAACAGGAGCCACCCATGGAAACCCCCGCCGAATACTTTGATCGAAAGCTCACCGATGAAGAACTGGTCACAAAACTGCGCAAGCTGCCCGCTAATCGCGCATGCCGTGAGGCGGCTGATAGGATCGAGGAGCTAACGGGGCATCGCTACCCGAAGCCGTCCAGTGACCAAGCACCAAAAAGCAGCCCGTAGGCGGCTTGGTGATTGGGTAATGGTTTAAGCGACTAAGCGAACGGAAAGCTTTGCATCAAGTTCTGCATTTACCGCATGCGTCGCGGCGCTGATCCAGCGCCGCGCTTCAAACATCGAGCGGCCGATCATGGCGAGCGGCTTGTCGTCTGATTCCAAATATCGCGACTGTACGCTAAGCACTGCCGCTTCAATACTACTGAGGCGAACTGAAACATAATCATCGAGCAGAGCCTCCACGTCTTCAGATAGTCCGCCTTCTCCCAGCATAGACACTACATCTATTTGAAGAGCCTCACTGCCAGTAAGCGCCGTGGCTTTCAGATTGATAGCCTCCTGAAGTAACTCCAACTGCTGGATGGTGCCCATTAGGGCCCCGTAGTGCATATCTTCAACATCGGCTGAAAGAGCAGTAAGCAAGCTGGCCGCGTTACTAACCATGCTGCTAGCATAAAATAAACGGTTCATGCGGCGTCCTCCCGAAAGGTCAGCGCTAGTTTGGCCAACCCCTTTGTGGTGATGCGTACCTGCTCACTAAGCTTTTCGGTGCCATCATCCAGCGTGTAGGTGGTCGCTTTGTGCGTTACCAGTTGCTGCTTGCGCTTCGTGTCGTAGCCAAGCCAATTTTTGTTGCCTACGCGGCGATAAATCCACCCATTGGAGTACAGGTAGTTAATCAGGTCTTTGCGCTTCACCTGAAGGTATTTGGCTGCATCAGTGATGCACAGCGAGCCTTCTGCATCGGATAGGCGTTGATAGGCATCTACCTTCGGGGCTTGCTCTGTTACCTGGGATTCAAGCTCAAGCACCTTCTCGCTATAGCTCAGCAATAAGCCGCGCATCGTGGCGGGGTCTGATAGAGCCTGCATAGGGTCGCTGGGTACTTGCTTAGCCTTGCGCTCGCACTCGATGAAATACTGACGCGCTTGCTTGCCCTTCTCGTTTCGCTCGACCATGGATAGCTCCTTGGCCATATCGAGAGAAATAGCGTACTCCTTGCTGGGACGCCCGCCGTTTGGGGTTTTACTCAATTCTGAGTAAAAGTCCTGGCCGTCAACGAACCCGTATTCATTGATGCGGCGAAAAATCCAGTCATTAAAACGCACGCCCACATCTAAGAATGAATGCAGTTCACGAGCATTGACGGTTTCAATGAGCTGCCCGTCAATCTCGGCGGATTCGATTGTGATGAGATGTGTGCTAGTATTCATAGCGTCACCTTTCGTAGTTGGTTGGTGGTAATCCGAAGCCCTTGGCGTTGCAGCGCCGGGGGCTTCTTCGTTTTTAAGCTGCTGGGTTTTTAGCTTCATGACGCTTGGCCTCACGAATCAGGTTGTTGACCAGCCAAGTGCGGCTGAGGCGGGTTTCTCTTGCCTTTGCGTCAAGCCAAGCCTTCAGCTCAGGGTCAAGGCGTAGGTTGAATTGAGGGTCAGTGTTAGCCATAAATACTCCTTATTCGATAGGTAGCAAAAAGCTACGTTTCAAAATATAGATAAATGCTACGTTGCTGTCAACGAGAAATGGCTATATTTTTGCTACATGGATAAAGACACCGAAGTTCAAACCAATCTCAAAATACCTAAGTCGCTGAAAGAGAAACTGAAAATTGCGGCAAAGGAAAATCACCGCTCCATGACTGCGGAGCTTATTGCTCGTCTACAGGAAAGCTTCAAAGCAGAAAACACCTTCATATCTTCTATTGAAAAGCCAGAGCTAACCGAAGAAATGCGCCGGGAGCTGCTGGCCTCGATGATCGCCGATATGGTTGAGGAGAGACTTCTGAAGCAGATGGAAGAAAGAGAAAAGAATAAGAAGGCCTAAACCTTCACCGCTATTCCCTATCTAAGAAGTCGCGAAATGCGCTATGTTGTAACGTATGTAGCGTACGCAAAAAAATTCAGCAGGAGCTATATCGAGCGCTCTGGCAATGCCAGTACGCGAGGTCGCCACCATGTTAATGACACACGAACGCGAGAAGCTGATCAATACGATCATCTACTTCGCACAGAACACGCAGAAATGCGGGAAGATTAAGCTGTTCAAGCTTCTCTACTTCCTGGATTTTGAACACTTCAAAGATACTGGTCGCAACGTGACCGGTCAGGATTATTACGCCTGGAAGATGGGGCCGGTTCCTCAGCGTCTTTTTGACGAGATCAATTGCCCGGAGCCGGACATGGCAAAGGCGATTGATTTTACCGAAATACCCACTGGGTATGGTCGCCCTATGCTTACCTTCAAGCCTAAGGCTGAATTTGATGGCTCCCATTTCAGCAAGCGAGAGCGCAAGCTTATGGAGCGCCTTGCTAAAGAATTTGAGCACCATAAGGCCGAAGACATGATTGAAGCGACCCATCTGGAAAACCAGCCATGGGACAAGGTGTTCAATCAATGGGGCGGGCAACAAGAAAAAATTCCTTACGATCTTGCAGTGCGAGCGCAAGAGCGTGATGAAGTCATGGCTATTGCCAACGAGCATCAACAGCTAATGGGGAGCTTGCGCGGTGACGCCAGGGTCAGTGTTCTTCGATAGAGACTTTCATTTCCATGATGGCGTATCGGGCGAGAAATTATTTGTTGTCTTGGGCTTCAAAGACGGTGTCGCCGTCGTGGCTAAAACCACCTCCAAGCAGCATGGGCGTGGTAATGTTTATGGTTGCCAGCCTGAAGACCGATTCCCAAACTTCCATCTTCCGCTGCATACCTGCTATCTACAGAAAACAACTTGGGTCTGCCTAGACGTTTACTATGAGTTCAAGGCAAGCGAAGCGCTTCAGAAGAAGTTCTCAGGTGTTATTTCCGATATCTGCACGCTTGACGCCGCAATACTGAAAGAACTTCAGGAGTGCGCGGTTGATAGCCTTGATATTTCTGAAGCCCAAGAAGCAGTTGTTAGAGCGTGCATGCAATAGCAGGCCCTCGCTGCCAATCACGAAGCCACCTACGGGTGGTTTTTATTGGCAGGCCGCTAAGGTGGCGCGCATTTCGTTGGGGAGGTAGCATTTCTGGACTAACCGCCCTTAGGGGCGGTGTGAAAACAAAGGGAGCAAAGGTATGAAGCCATTAAAATTAGTTACTTTAATTGCCGTTGCTTCTTTGCTTTCTGGGTGCGCATCCCAAAGGTATCAAGCCAACATAGATAATGCTCAAGCAAAGATTAACGCGTTGTCACAATACAGATTAGAGCATCTAGCAATATCGCCATCTAATCATGAGAACTTTGATTCCGCCACAGCAATTTGCGGGTCCACTTTCGTCTCGTACCGCCAGGATATACTGCAATCAATCGATACAAGCAGCACAGCAAAAGCATCTTCTAGCCTCATTAAGGCAAGGCGCGAAATGGCCGACTTGGAGAAATGGCTAGATGGGTGCGCAAGTCACTATGGAGTTCAGATAGTTGCGATGATGAAGTCTCCTAGTGATACAGATGGGATATCTACATCGAACTGGCTGGGTCAGCAGCACGGCGCCATGATGGATCGCAGAATTGCTGCTAACCATTTAGATAGGCATAAAAGTGAAATGAGGCAATTGAGCCAAGCTATAGGGATGGCCTTAATGGTCGGAAGCTCCGCATCTTCAACTCAATACCAATATATCAACCCTTACATCAAAAACGATGGCACTTATGTAGAGGGGCACTTGCGGTCTGCGCCAAACGCCTTTTGCTACGACAATTTGAATGGCTGCTAAGTGGAGGAGGTATGAATAAAGATGGGGCCATAGCAGTGCTGGCCATTGCGCTGATAATCACGGTCATGCTGTACATATCAGCGCTGGACGATATAAAAACCGCTGAGCGTTATGCCCAGCGGTTTTACCAGATGCTGCCTAAAGAAAAGCAGCAGGAAATAATGGAAGCCTGGGAGACGCGCCAAGAATTACTTGGCGACGCTCCCCAGTCTGATCGTTACTGAACCGTCCCTTCGGCCTGGTTGTAAAGCAGGTTAAAGAAATCCACCTCGCTATCCATCGCGTCTTCAATCTCGTCGAGCTGCTCGTCGCGCTCGGCGGCAGTCAGCCTGTCGTCTGCTTCAATGGCGTCGCGCACTTTGCGTAACTGTGTCAGTGTTTTTTCAAGATCCGTTGCCATATCAAACAACGCAATCTTGCCGCCATACTCCTCATAGAAGCTACGCGCTTCCTCTCTAGGCAGATTGATAAACTCTTCATGCAGCTGCCCGACCTCGGTGCGGCGCTCGTAGAACGTTTGAATATCGCCGTATTCATTGACCTCAGACTTGAAGCGGCCCACAAACGGAATGCGGTGGGCATCGATGGTCTCGCCAGTCGCTGTGCGCTTAATGCTGTCGGCCACTTTCTCAGTAAACGACCAAGCACCGCCGCCGTAATAGTTGACCACGTGCTGTAGTACATCAGGGCTAACGTCGACACTGCCTGAACGGTACTCGCTGCCGCCGCTGAGCTCGTTAATAAACTGGGCAAAGCTTTGGTAAGCCGATGGCGTAGACCGGAAGGCTAGAGCGCTGTCTGGCTTGGGCGTGCCAAAATGAAAGTTCTCTCTGAAGATCACGCGGCCTGCAAAATCTTCATTGACTGCCACCTGGGTAACCGAACCTAACAGCGTAGGTGTGAGGTTTTTCATCACCAAGTTGGATGTATCCTCTGAATCTTGGAAGCCGATGGGAGAAAAGCTTCCAAGAATGGCCAGCGTCATGTCCTTGCCTGCCTCCGTCAGTGATGATTTGCCTGACATAACGGATTCAGCATGCGTGCCAATGTTGGAGAACACGTTGTATCCGTAAGGCAAAGGAATGCGCACATAGTCCTTGCCGCCTGTCATGATGATCAGGTTGCGCTCTTTAACGTGACCGGGAATTTTGTCATAGAACAGCTCGCCGTCATCATCCTCGTCTGACATCATACGGTTGAACATGGCCATTGCGTAACTGCCTACGGCCATACCTACCGCTAGCTTTTGAGCGGCGTTCATGCGGCCCCAGATGTTCATCCTATTACCGCCCACCGGCGTATCTTTCACAGTGGCCATGGTGCGGGCGACGTTCATGGTGCCCTGGATGGATGCGTTGGCGAACATGTACGCAGCATTAAGCGCAGTGCCGGCCTCCCCTCTGCGGTTAAAGTTGACCGTTAGGTTTTTGGCCAAGCTGGCGGCCTTCTTGCGGCTAATGCCTGCCCTGCGCGCATTGACGTAGGCGGATAGGCGCACCGCGTTTTCAACGGAGCCGTTCATGTTCTCAACGAAGTCGGCTACGGTCTTCTTCGCCTTCAGCATATTGCCCATAGTGCCGCCGTTCTCGCGACCAATAATGCTTTTAATCTCTTTGGCTTGGCCAGCCAAGTCTTTCATATCGAAGTAGCCTGTTTTGGCCCCGTCCTCGATAAACTCGTCAAACCAACGATCCCACTCAGTGTTTCGCGGTGCGTCAGGGTCAGCCAGCCCTCGATAGGCCGCTTTCATTGCGTGTGGAATATCTCTCGCTGTCTGCCTAGCAATCTTCTGGCCTTTTATCTTGCCGTCGTCTCTGGTCTGCTCTGCGGCCACGTTGAGCAGCGCCGTTTGCACGTCTCGGGTAAAGTTGGACAGCATGAACTCTGGGTTATAACTGGTCATCATGGCAGATAAAGCGCGCGTGCCAGCTGCGGCAGTGCGTACCAGAAGGTTGTTCTGCTCTGGCCCTACATTGCGCATTGCGTTCAGCAGGCGCTGGTCGTTGATCTTAATGTAGTATGTCCGGCCCGCCTTCTTGGTTTTGAAGTAACGCTCGTTCATTTCCATAGCCACCGGGCGCTCTTCTACTTCAATACGCTTGGTGCCGTCTGGGTTAGTGCGCTCGACCTGAGTACGCTGAGTATCCGGGTCGTTGTTGGTGAACACCTGCCACAAATCGGGGTTTGGGTTATCCGTGATCAGTGATAGCAAGGCATTGCCAACTTCGTTTTTGCGCTTGCGAATAACAGACTCAGTGGTATCGACAATCGCTTGCGTAGAAGGTGAAGCCGCTTTTGATAGGCGACCAAGCGCCGTTTTAGTTTCTCGCCCACCGATCTCATAGCCGCGACCAGAACGCATCCGGCCACTGCCGTCCTGGCCAACAGGAACATCTTCATCATTTGCCCAACCTTTCAACGGTACGTAGTAGTCATAGCTGGCATCCCAAGCATCTAGCACCTCATCCGTCTCCAGTCCGCCTTCGCGGATGATCTCGCGGCGATGTGCCAGCATGTCATCCACGATAGCGGCCAAGCGCTCAAGCCGGAGCTTCTTGCCGCTACTTTCGGCCTCTTGCATGATGGCGGACGCTTCGGCATTAGTCATGCCTGAGCCGCCATCTGCGTACTTGGGATCATTAGGATTGCGTTCAGCTATTCGGGCATTTCGCTCTGGAGCATGACGAGCATAAAGGTAGGCGTCCAACTCTTCTTGCTGAATGCCGCGCGCCGCCATGCCTTTGGCTAGCTTCTCGACGTAGTTGCGGCTTAGCTCATTCAAGTCACGCTCTGTTTTGCCGTGGAAAAGCTCCTCCGCTAGGTACACATCATTGTCTTCATTGATGTTGCCACCGGCTTGTTTGATAGCTTCTTGCGTGACTTTGAGGCGGTTCATTTTGTCAGCCATTTTACGTAACGCGGTTTGGCTTAGCGTTTCATCAGGCAGCGCGAAGTTGGTGCTGTCATTGGGATTAAAGTTGCCGCCGGGGGGCGTAGCCATTGAAAAGCGCATATCTGACCAAGGATCAGTACTCGCTTGCGCCTTTTCCTGCTGGCTGCGCAGGTACTCACGCGAACGCTCGGATAGCTGCATAACGTCCGCATCCGTCCAGTTCATGCTGGGGAAGTAGCGGCGCAGCAGCTCGCGGATTTTAGCCACGGCGCGGCGTATTACGTTAGGCTGCCAGCCCTTCTCGGTGAGGTGGGCGACCATCTCTTCAGCGATGGTAAGCTGATGTTCAGGGTTGGACTGATCAAGGAACGGGTAGCTTTCTAGCACTTCGTTCAGCGCCTCGCGTCCTCGCGGATCTAATGGTAGCGAGTTATAGACTTGGCGCATGACTGTTTCTAGCTCGTCGCCCAGCACGGCGCGCATACCTTTGTGACCTACGGCTTCATGAACGGCGGTACGCACGCCCTCTTGTACGTCATCAACGTTATCCGCAATCACATAGAGCTGGTCGCCCACGAACAGGCCGCGCACGTCGCGTGGCGTCACGCCTTGCAAGGCCATCATCAGGATGGATTGCGGCGGCAGCTCGGTTGCGGACTGGATCACCGTTACATCGGATAGTTCGGGCGAGCTGGCCAGCGCTTCCTCGATGGCGTCACGGCTTACCGGGCGGGCGTCGCTTTGGCCGATAGCGTAGCGCTGGTCGTCGGCGGGGAGGTCGTTTAGTCGCTGAGCCTCTTGTGCGGCACCGTCCGCCCCCGCTCGCTGGCTAACGGCTTGACCATCAGGGTTAATCACTTCGTAAAGGCTGTCGTTCACCTTGGCAATGCGGAAGTTACCAACCTCTTGATAGCTGCGCACGCTGCGCTGTTCGCCTGAGTAGCCGGTGTATTGCAGCGGCTGGTTACGGCGCTTGGGCTTGGGCGCTTCGTTGGCTAAATCCTGCTGGACTTGGGCCGTAGGTGAATCAGTGTTCTGGCCGGCTGCAGGTGCGGGCCTGATTCGCACTAACGCACGCTCTTGCTGGCCAGACAGCACGCTACGGCCGTTAGTAGCAAACTCGTACCTGGCCAAGGGTGATCCGGCGGTCGGATCTCTCTTCCAGCCGTCAGGCATCTCGTCTAATAGTGGCCAGTCGCGGTAATACTGCTGCTCGCTTGGCGGAGTATTTTCATTAGACGCTGGCTGCGCGCCAAGCAGGTCACTCTGCCCGCGTGCAGCAGCCACATCAGCGGTGCGATTGCTGCCGGATAGAGTAAAGTCGTCGACCTCGGCGTCTGCTTGGGCGCGCTGCGCTTCTTGGTTGCGCTGGTCGGCTTCGGTCTGTTCAGCGGCCTGAACTTCCTGCTCGCGTTGCGCAAGGCTTTCTTCTGTTTGGGTTTCGAGGGCCAGATCGGAGGTCTGTGAATCAACGGCTGTTTTTAGTGCATCAACGCTGGATTGAACGTTGATTTTTGAGTCAGGCTGATTGTTTGCTGACACCTGCTGTCCATCAAAGGCACTGTTCACCGCATCAATAAACGCCTGGCCGGTGCCGGTCGTGCCGGTCTTAGGGATATCGTCACGACTGCGAATGTCACCAACCGTAGCATCTAGCTCTTGCGCTGCCTGGCGCAGCGCTGGGCTGCCGTAGTATTGCGATATATCAGCATCGCCCAGCTTGTTAATCCAGCCATCGCTACCAATGCCGGTGAATGGATACCACTGCCCAGGCTTGGTGGCTGCCTTGCCGCCGGCGCCAGTGCTTTGATAGAACGGCACGGTAACGCCATTAACGTCTTTCAGCACAACGCGGCGACCGGAGTAATCAACGATAGGCGCCTGGCCGCTCATTTCCTCTGCCGTTTTGGTGCCCTTGTTCCAACGCTTGCCCCCATAAGGCAACGAGGTAAGGCCGCTAACATTCTGGCCTGCTGGCTTAGTGCTTTCTGCATTCTGCATAGGCGTGTCAGCCACAGCAAAACCCCATCCACCCTCTACTTCAACGGGCTGGGCGTTAGGCGTGTCGCGGAAGCGCCTAGACAGTTCAACAGCGCGACGGGTTTGGAAAGGCGTGCCGTCAGTCTTTAGAGTTACCGCTGGTTCTGCTTGCGCTCCTGCTCCAGGGCGTGGGCGTTGTTCTCCTGAACGCGCTGTTCGTGCGTCGTTGCTTGCAGGTACTGGTTCACTTCTTCCAGCGTCTTGCCCTGCTTGATCAGCCTGTCCGCTGCTAGGTGCTGGTGTACGTCCTTCGCTCGCTGCTGGGCTGTTTGTGCCATTTAGTAATGCCTCTTTAAGTTCTCGCGTCACGCTGGCAAGTGTTTCGCCATCCTTCACACGGCGCGCGGCGTCGTTGATCTGCTGGTTAATTTCCGGCGTGGTCGTCGCCCGCTCTAGCAGTGCAATGGCGTCTGCCGAGGTTTCCTGTAGGGCGTTGTTGCGGTCCTTGGCAATGCGGTTGCCTGCCTGCTCAGCCGTTTGGGCGTTATCGTTCAGCGTAGCGAATAAGCGCTTGTCGCGCACCAGGGTTTGGCGAAGGCTATCCATTACCTTTACGCGCTCGCCAATAAGCGACTCTGCTGGATCATTACCAAACAAGCCGCCTTGCTCGCCTTGGCTTTCGGCAAAGCCTGCTTGGCGCACTTCATTGGCTAGCAACTCGCGCTGATTGTCGTTGGTCGGCTTCACTCGCTGGAAGACGCCCACGGCGGCAAGCTGCTGGTCGGGGTCGGCAAAAGAACGACCGATAACCGCGCCGTCCTTCTCAGTGATTACCTTGTTAAGCACCGCACCAAACGGCTCAGTGTCCAGCTTGGCAATGTCGGCACCGTCGCGCACAAGCTGGGTACGCGGCAGGTTACTCTCACGAATCACCGTATCGATATCACCATTGCTATTACGGAATACCTTCGCGGAATCCAAAGCAGTAGCGCTGCCTGCGGCAATGTTCGCCTCAGCGGCGGCACGGCGCGCATCCTCAACGGTAACGCCATCGGCTTCACGCAGCACAATCGCGTTCACGTCTGGCTGTTGTAGCTGGCGAGCTAGGTTAATGCGGTGGTGACCATCAGCAGCGTACACGCTACCGTCGGTACGCTCATGCAGAATCAGGTTGCCAGCACGTAGGTCGTCCCATTTCTCGATGCCTTCCAGGCGAGTGTCCACGCCCTGATCGTTTACCTCGGTGCGGAACTGGTAGGCCTCGGGGTCTACCTGGATGCTTTCAACCGGCACGCGGCGCGGAGTCTTGGTGTCAGGATTGGGTGAAGGCTGGTCGGGGGCAAGCGCTGGCTCAGGCTGGGCCACTGCTGGCTGCCCCACTTCTTTAGTCACTTCTTCTGCTTGCTCGTCTTGGCGCGCAACGTCAAGTGTTTCGGGCGGCACCAGAGATTCATCAGCCACCTGTTCACCGTTAATCGTGATCGTGGTGTCAGGCAGGTTGGCGTTAGGGTCGTAGTCTGCAATGCCGTCTTGGGCGGCTTGCTCGCGCCAAGCCTCTTCCCACTGGGCGTTGCCATCCTTGTTAGCGCTGGGCGCGCTTGCCTTGCTCTCAGCCTCGGGCGTGTTAAGGCGATCCATTACACGCGTGAAGCGCTCTGACGCGCTTTTCAGCTGCTCACGAATAGGTGTGAAAGCGTCGCTATCGTTTCGCGAGCGCGCTATGGTTTCCGCTTCCAGCGCCGCTGAAATCTCGCTGCTAACGGCGTCCAGTTCTGCAACGGCGTCACTATCGCCGCGCGCTTCAGCAGCCGCTCGCAGAGCCTTAAAGGCATCGCCGTAGCTAATGGAGTCGCGCACTTCGCGCTCAGCGGATGACAGCTCAAAACGAGGCTTGGCGATTAGTTCGGCAGCGGTGCCGATTGCCTCGTCATTAGCGGTTTCAGCTTCTGGGGTCGGCGCTTCCTCTGGAGCGGGGGAAGATTGCTCAGCAGGGGATTCGCTAGGCTCTGGTTGCTCACTTCCCTGCTGATTATTTCCGCGCAACTCCATGGCGGCGGTACCAGCTCGCACAGCGCCCCCGGTGGGGCCGCCAACAATCACGCCACCTGCCGCACGGCGCGCAGCGGTTGTGGCATTCCAGCCTGTCTCAGTGCCCACAGACTCCCCAGCGTACTCAATACCACCCTCTTGAATCGCCTCAGTAACACTTTCTGTAGCTGCGGCGCGACCAACAGCCCCGGGTATTTGTCGTGCGCTAGTTACCGCATTTCCACTGCCTGGAAGTAATCGGCCAAGAGCAAAGCGGTCTAGCAGCACAGAGGCGGCAGCCGTCGGGCCAGAGACGGCATAATCGCGACCTTCCGGCATTCCTTCGCGGTTGTCGTTCTCAACACGGCCTTCGCCTATCTCCTGTGTTCGCGCCGCTAGGTAGGCAGGCAGACTTACCACTAGGCCTGCCATATCGGCCAGTGCTGCTGGCCCTTGCTCGGCAGCAGCGCCCGCGATGGTTCTAATGCTTGGTTCATCAAGGGCACGGTCAATCGTGTAGTTAGGCTGGTAGCCTAGGCTAATGTCTTCAACCGCCTGCCCAGTGTCGATAAGCCCGGTGCTGGTATCCTCTGGCTTGGCGCGCATCGTGAAGTCTAGGCCAAAGCCACCTAGCGCCACATCCGGTTCGTAGCCCCGCTCGCGCATCTCGTCAACGCTGCCACCGATCACGCCCGGGTTAATGCCTCCAAGCGCGTCGGTAATTGCCTGCTCTCCACGGTCTGCCACGTTGCCCACGAACTGCAGCGCATTGCCCGCCAAATCGAGGCCGCGCTCACCAGCGTTACGCAAAGCGTTGCTGGCTAAATTGGGTGTTTCGCGCTCACCAAACACGTCAGATGCCGTGCGGGCAAAGAACTGGCTTTGCACATCTTCGCGCAGCGATGCTGGCGTATTGGGCTCAATGGCGCGGCGGTAGAACTCGCCTCGCACGCGCTGCTTTGTCTGCCAGTCAGCGGCCTGAAAATCTGGGTCATTGGCGATATCTGTCCACTTGGGCGGTGTGCGGTCTTCGGCGGCGTTCACACGCGGCTCCTTCTTGATTAGAAGTATTTGTTCAAAATGGCAGCAGCAGGGTCTTCGTCAGTTTCTTCGCTAGGTGCTGGTCCAGGCCTTAAGCCGCGCTCACGCTCAGGCTGCGGCTGTGACTGTGGAGAGGCGCTCGGGGCAGGCGTTCGCTGACCGGCTGGCTCGGCGCTTCTATTAAATGCCTGCCGCTCAAGGTTAGGTATGCGCTCCTGAATAGCCGCCGCTCTTTGCTCGTAGCGCTGAAGGTCTTCTTCGCTTAGCCGGTTTCGGGATAAAGGGTCATTAAGTATACTCATAATGCTTTCTAGCTGATTAAGCTCGTAGTCCAGTTCGTCACGAGCATTAGCTGCAGGGTTATTTTGTCCAGCCCTGGCGCGCACCGCTTCGTAGGCTTCTGCAAAGGTTGGGTACACCTCGCGATCCACCAGCGCTTGCGCCTCCTGAATACGGCTTGGTGTGCTGCCGCTGCCACCAGCGGCGCGTGGCGCGCGTCCTAGCACCTGCTTAGTTTCGCCGGTCACCGTATTACGCTGCAGGATAGAGCCGCCCGGGCCTTGCACTTGCTCCCAACGCTCGTTGCTATCACCGCGCAATAAACCAAGCACTTGTGTCGCACGCTGCTGGGCTTCTGGCGTGCGCATGGTGTTGCGAAGTAAGCGCATCCCCTGCACCTGCTCCACCAGCGCTTCGATCGGCACCGCTTTAACCAGGTCGTCATCAGCGGTACCGCGCCCTTCGGTCATCGGCGCTCGGTAGGTATTGCCGTCCTCGCCCACTACTTCCAGCTCAAGCATGACGCTCTGCCCGTCCGTGCCGGGGTACATGCCCACCACACGTTTTTGCCCACCCTCGCCACGGTTAATCTCGGCGCCAAACATTTGATTTAGCGCTGCCAGGCTTTCGGGGTCGTTGGCGTCGACAGTGGCATCAGGGTCAATCACTGCCATGGCCTGGTTGATCGACGCGTCTGTCTGCGGGTCTAGCGCGGCCCAAAACTTCGGGTACCGGCGCAGGGTTTCCAGCTCGTCTTCGGCGACGTCCATGCCGGAGCCGATCTTGCCGAGCGTGAACTGTATTTCTTCCATATCGCGCTGCCGCTGCACATCTTCTTGCTGGGCACTGAACTGTTGCTTCTGCATGTCGAATTGCTCGGCTTGCATCGCATCCTGTTTTTCAGCGCGCTCATTCTGGAATTGCTGTTGCTGATACTGGTTCATCAGCCCAAAGCCTTGTGCAAAGCCACTGGCCAAGCCGCGTGTATCGAGTCCTGCCATAGTGACCTCCTAAAAGATTGAGCTGGCGAGAAAGCCAACGCCCGCGCCAATCGCAGCGCCTACTGGCCCACCGGCCATCATGCCGATACCTGCGCCGGTGCCGACGGCACTCATCTTCTGGGCGCGCTCGGCCTGCTTCATCTGGTCCTCTTGCAGCTTGGCTTTACGCTGCTGGCCTGCGAGGTCGCTTAATCCTTGCATGGCTTGGCCTTCCATTTGCTGGCGAAGGCCTAATAGTCCGTAGCTCATTGGTTCATCACCCGGTCAGGAATATTGGAGAGGCCCATGCCGCCCGCCAGAATGGCGTCCTGGCGATCTTGGGCAGAGATGCGTGCTTCGTTGCCTGCGCTCACCATTGAGGCGCTGCGCTCAACGCTGGTGCGGCGCTGTTCTGCCGCTTGCTGCTGTGGCGTTAGGTTGATGCCGAATCCTTGGCGCTGCATAGCTAGCCCCTGCTGGTTAGCGTCATACGCCATGCCCATAGCATTACTGGCGTTAGCAGCAGCCGTGCCCGGTGCGCTACTGTCCTGAGCCACTCGGGCAAGTTCATCAACATAAGGAGCAAAGCGGTTTTTCCAGTCAGTCCACTGGGCGCGATTGAGTTGACCAAGTAGCTTTGACGCTCCCTGGTCGCCGCGCATAGCTTGGTCTGGGTCTACTCGCTGTTGAGCAATTTCTGAGGGGGCATAGTTGATCTGTCCTAGCGTTGGCTGGTATTGCATAGCGCCTCCTTAGAAACCGCCAAAGTAGCCAGCACCCTGACCGGGAGCTACGCTTCCCGTATTGGCTTGCTGGTAAAGATCAAGACCTGCGGCTGGCGGGGCACTACCGGCGCCGTTCAAGCCGTAAGCTGTACCGGCGCCTGCAACCTGACCTAGAAGCTGCAAATTAGCGCTGCGTCGATTGAACTGATTCGCCGCTGACTGGCGGGCATCGGCGGCTGATTGGCTGGCAACATTCGATAAGCCTTGCTGTGCCTGCCCCGCTTGACCCTGGCCAATCGCCACGATGTTTTGCAGGCCCCGAATCTGCTGATTCTCCTGCTCGAACTGTGCGCGCCCAAGGGTTTCGCCGCCTGCGTTGGCGCCGCCAAGAGCAATGCCACTCATCGCCGACTGATAGCGGCCGCTAGCAGGGTTAATACCTGCCTGCCCGAGCTGCGCCCCCACCTGCTGGTTCGCCTCGCCTGTGGCCTGCTGCTGGCTCTGCATGGTGCGGCCAGCGATGTAGCTCATGTTGGCATTGCTGGTCATATCGCCCACGCTTTCCATATAAGCGTTCTCAAGCGGCGCTAACTTCTCTTGGGCAAAGTTCCACTTCTCCGCCGCGACCGCTGCCAGCTCTCGTTGTTCGGGCGTATCTTTAACGCTGTTGTCTCCACCGCCACCGCCGCTCATTGGCTTGCCTCCTCGTCTACTGCTGGCGTCTTGTTGAGCGATGCCATGTAATCGCCAAGTGTATCTTCGTGAATATGCTGACGAACCGGCACGCTGACCTGACTCATCCAATCGTAACCACCTACCAAGTAGGCGCACTGGATCAGTACCGTGGCGAGCTGGTCGCGCAACACAAAGGCAATCGAGCGGTAGTGGTGATTGTCGGTGCGCTCAAGGCACGCGCTATCTCGCCAGTCTTGTAATGCGCTAGCCATTAGTGGGCGAAGGTAGGGCTCGTGCTGGCGATAGAACGGGTTAGCGGGCAGCTCGATCAGCGCTTCCCAGAACGTACGGATAAGCGTCGCATCCGTCACTGGATTATCTTTATCGATCAGGTCATCGAGGGTCTGAGAAATGCGGAAAAGCGACTCGCAGAAGGCAGCGGCGCTTTCATTATTTTGCAGTGCGCCGCGTATAAACGCAGCTTCATTCTGGCGGGGCATGCGGCACCTCACGGTGGGGCAATTTAAAGGGATAGTGTAGCAGGTTACGGCGTAAGCTGGTGTTGTAGCTCGCTGGCGATGCGGTGCATTTCCGCAGCAGTTTGCGCTTCGCGGATAGCCTTCTTGGCTTTTAATCGCGCCGCTTCAATCTGAGCGCCTAGCACTTGCCACTGCTGACGCGCCATAAGCACCGAGTCGATAACTTCCTGCACAGTCATATCCAACGCTTCGGCTTCGGCAGCAAGCATTGGGCCGCCACCAGCCAACGCCTCTTGGTACTTGACCTCATATGTCATCGACTGCCCAGAGCCAGGAGTCAAATGTCGCATACGAGCGTTCTCTGCCCCCTGATCCACAAGGCCGAGAAAGTGGCGTTCGGCGCTATCACGATCATTAAACGTACTGGCTTTAAGCGTTGCCAACCGTCACCTCCAGCTCATGATCTAGATAACGAACGTGTCCACTAAAGATGATCGTATAAGTGCCCGGAACATCATACTCAATCACTAGCGGTTCATTATCCGCAATAGTTTCCATGCCGTTGGTTTCAACCTTTACACCAGACGGAACCCCTTCAAAAGTAACGACCAATCCTCTAGTGTTTTGCTGATAATTGAGTGCTTCCTTTCTACAAATAACGCCCAATGTATTGTCAAAGTAATGAGTTGTGTCCCTTATCTCACTACTACACTCGACATAACGCATCGGCCCAGAAATGATGCTTTCTATACGACCTTCAACTGAAACAAAAGCATATCTATTGAACATAAATTACCTCTTAACGGTAAGTGCTTGAATGAAGCGATTAAAGGCACCACCCGAGTTTCCAGTTCGGGACAGTTGTATTTGCACTATAGCTGCGCCAGTACCAGCGCCTAACAGATAGCCTCCCGAAAACAAGCCACGTGCGCGCGCAAATACAGTCCCCGAACCGGTGTTATATGCCCTAGCAGAGTCACTGACGATTGTGTTATAGACCGCAGCCTCCCGATAGTTTATTACCAACCGGGCAGATACAGACGCATCGGCAACTGCCGACGATGAGTCGTCTGCGCGACAAGAACAACCAAACGTCAGATGTATAGGAGCATTGGCACGACTAACCCAAAGTGTTTGTACGGTAGTCCAGTTAGTACCTAAACTTATCCCAGATTCAGTGAAAGAAGCCACAGGCACTGTTACAGCTTGACCCTTGATCTGCAAAGTATCGACGTATGCATCGCCGGTGAATATCTTGTTGCCATCTATCAGCGTAGAATCGGGGCGCGTCCAGTTATTAATACTACCTACGCCCTGAGCTATATCGCCAGCCGTCGTATTGCCAATCTGAACCGAGTTTCTAATGCGCCCCTCGTTTAGCTCGAAGTTACCGCTCTGGTATATCGCCCAGCCAGAAACACCTGACCGAAAATTATTTGAAAAAACGTTGCCATAAAACTTTGCTGCTTCAGCAACGCTTAAATTATCCGCCTCAATCAGCTCACCCTTTAGCTTGCCTGCAACGGTAGTAACAGGATTCCCGCGACTATCGGTTATTTTGCCAAACGATATAGGGCCAAGCTGGCCTTCTTGAATGGATGCGTTTCTGATAAATGCGGTATCAATGTAGGTCTTTCCGCCGGTCACAAAGAATGGATGACGTTCATCGCCAAACTGATTGGCTATCGTAAAGCGGTCTGCCAAGACAGCGAAGTCGCTTTGCTGCCCAGTATTGAAGATGGTAAAGCCAGAAACGTACCCGTTGTTGGTCACCGACAGCGTATAACGGTCGCCTAAATCACTGATTGTTTCCTGAAAGCCATCAAGCCTATTTTTAAAAGCAGGCGTCAACACCTCTTCGTTTACCTGGCCAGAAAGCTTATCCAGCAAAAAACCAATATCCGGAATGACTTCGGCATAGGTACCGCTAGTGCTGTTGGCTGGCCCTTCCATGTCCTCCGTGCTGGTAAAGGTGATCCAGTAGTAAAACCCAACGCCATCCTCCTCAACCTCTCGGATATGATCGGTATACATCATCCCAGTATCGCGGCCTATCATCTCCGCATTAGCGAAGTTGTCGGTCTCGCTGCGATAGATATTGGTAAAGGCATGATTAAGATACTGGTCACCGGGAATATCCCAGGACAGCACAATATAGCCAAAGCTTCCGATAGCGTTAAAGCCTGTTGGGCGCGGCGGAATCAGCGTTGAACCAGGCGGGTCGTTGTCGATGGCCTCGTCATCAGCGGGGCCAAACTCCGTCATGCTGCCTGGCCTGAGGCGGGCTAGCCCTGCATCCACCAAGTCGCGAATCGTCAGCTTGCGATCCATAGGATCACCGCGCACGCCGTCACCGGTTTCAGTGATTTCCTTAAGCGCTTCGAGAAGCGGGCGCAGCTTCGGGTCGGTCTTGGGGTCAATCGGGGGCAGCGTCTTACGTCGATTATTCATGCGAGCCTCACGGCTAGGCGTTATTAAATGAGCTCTCCCGGCGACGTTGAGACTTGCACGGAGTGCACTTCGTGGCTGCCGGACACTTCAATTTCCCAGTTTCGCGACAGCGTGTAGCCTGCGGGCAATCGGAAGAGATGTGCGTCGATCACCTCATGCTCAAGAACCATCTCTCCATCGGCAATCACGCGAAGCGTTACCGGATACTGGCTAGCAATCACCTTGGCACAGCTAAACCCTGCAGCGCCTGGCGGTATTTCGTGTAGTCGTGACCGCCATGTATACGTCATGGCCTCACCCTCACCCCAGGCTGAAACGCTGCCGCCTTGGATAAGATACAGTATGTCGCGCGTGACATCGTAGTAACCACCGCTTGCGCTCAGGTCGTAAAACTCCACGCCCTGGCCCAGCGTGAGCGCAAAGCAGCCACCGCTGTAAAACGCTAGATAGCGGCCATCGTGGCGGTACGCGTGAATGGTGCTAGGGTTTAGTGCTTGCCACTGCTCGCGAGTAAATAGCTCTCGCGTTACCACTCGGGCGCCGTCACCACCAGCCGCCACAATACCATCCGGAGAGGCGTAGAGCGCAAAGCCGCCCATGTCTACCAGGGAGCGCTTGGCAACGCAGGATTGGTTAACGTCAAGCTGCATTTGCGACATAGCGGCTGGGCTCGAGCCAGTCACCAGCCAGGGCTGCCCGGTAGTCACAACGACCAAGCCGACGCTGATCGATGCGATACCGACAATAGGATCATCGAACGCCAGCTGGTAACCCACTGGCCAGGCGTGGGGTCGATAGGCTTCGCTAAACGCTAGGGTGCTATCAAAGAACCCTGCCAATATGCCGTTAGGAAGCTGCGTTAAGCCGGTTAACTGTGCAGGCGGCATGTCCCATTCCAGGCTTTGCAGTGTAACGCCCAGCGCTGCTGAATTAACGCCATCGGTGTAACTCGCTGCCGACGCGTCTACCTCGGCCACCATTTGGTACTGCCCGCCGCTCTCTGCGCGGTAAATCCTTTTGGCGACAATATCAAAGTTGCCGCTCGGAATGCTGGGCAGGCTTACCTCAACCGAGCCGCCTGCTGGAATATCTTCGCCACTGTCCCAGCGCGAAATAAAGCCAGACGGATTGCTTGGCGGGCCTTCCTCACCAAAGCGCGTAACGCAGGTCACTACATAAACGGTTTCCAGCGAGGTTCTTGGCGGGAACGTGATCTCTTCAATCACATCGCCTTGTTCGTTGCGGATAGGCTCGGGAGGGACACGATCAGATGGCGTGGCAACGCTGGGCGCTTCACTGGGTGCTGGTACGCCCAACTGATACCAGCTAGAGGGGTATGGCCCACTCCCGCCGGTTGCCATATCGAGCGATGACATTTTAGGCGGACCCTGCCCTGTCCAGTACACCCGGGCATAAGCATCGCTGGCAATCGGCGAGCGAACCACGTCAACATCATAAGACTGCCCCCAGGAAAACCAGAATCCATCGCCATCGCTACCCACGTCATAGTGGTACAAGTTGGCGGGGCTGGTAACGCCTGGCAGTGATACCACCGTGGAAGGGGCTTTCTCAGGCCGCAGCGTGCCGCGCTTCAGGTAAACATTGCGCGCTACCTGCGCGTTATTCTCAGGCAGCAGGCGAGGATCAAGAATCGGTAGCTCGCCACGAAAGGCGCTATGCTGGATCTTCACTGCCTACCTCCCAGCTAATAGCGTCGATCTCCGCCTGGGTTGTCGCTGCATCTACAGCGTCTTTTCTCGCCCAGCTTCGCGCGTATATGCCTTCGATGTGAGCAAGCGCGGTCATAGCCATGGCGTCCATCTCGCGAGGCTCTAACAGTCGCGTTTCGTTGGATAAGCCACGAAACGGCATTGGCGTGTTGTCACCTGCCGCTATTTGTCGCTGTGCCTTCGCTGACAACCCTATAAGGTTGATCTGATCTTGCGGGCGCGTCTGAACGACATCGTCGCCGTTATCAAACTGGTAGAGCATCCCTGCCGCAAAGGCGTCATCACGCGCAGCGTTTAAGTCGGCCTGCTTACGATTACGCTCCGCCTCAAGCAGTGCGACCGCATCGGCCTCTAGCTCAACGCTCCGCAGCTTTTGCCCACCGCCGCCAGGATAGACGGGGCGCGGCTCGCCGGGCTTCTGCACGCCCGCCCACAGTCCAGCGGGGGTAGCGTAAGCGTGAACGATGGCATCAACGGCTAACGCAGGCAGCGGGATTTGCTGCCCATCGTGCTCAAGGGCGCGCCCGTCAGGCGTAGTGACAATCTGCAAATTCGACATCGGCAAAATCTCTCTTCAGAGTGAGTT
>Ga0310345_10001790_pt1 | contig 23002 bp, 14 predicted proteins | sample HC15DNA20500_MG_FD_204667 | JGI IMG/M metagenome (GOLD analysis project Ga0310345, IMG submission 204667) | Marine microbial communities from station ALOHA, North Pacific Subtropical Gyre - HC15-DNA-20-500_MG | ecosystem: Environmental > Aquatic > Marine > Oceanic | place: Pacific Ocean: North... | reverse complement strand
AAATACGGCATCCGCGTCTGGGGCATGTCGCCCGGCGCGCTGACCCGGATGACCTCGGACCTGCCGCGCTACCGCGAGATGACCGAGGGCGGCGAGGAATTCCCTGTCACCGGCCAGCCGGACACGATCGCGCAAGCGATGCTCTACATGTGCTCGGACCTCTCGGGCGACCAGACAGGAAAGTTCATGCACGTGGCCCGGCAGGGCGTGGCCGAACTGAAGGTGATGCGGTCAAAGGGGTGGGAGCCCTCGCACGCCTACACCGCGCAGGAGATCGCGGATCACTATGACGAGGTCTTCTTTCCCGACGAGTGACCCGAAGGCGGGGGCGCCCCGGCGCCCCCTGCCCCCTTTAACCATTCCTAAACCAACCGCCCCCTAGGCTTCGCCGGAGGGGGACCCGAATGATTTCACGCGCCTACACCGTCGCTTTCGAAGGCGTCGATCCCCGCCCGGTCGAGGTGCAGTGCGCGGTCACCCCCGGTGTCCCGGCCTTCTCGATCGTCGGCCTGCCGGACAAGGCGGTGTCCGAGGCGCGCGACCGGGTGCGCACCGCGCTCTCCGCCCTGCGGGTGGCGCTGCCGACGCGGCGGATCACCGTCAACCTCTCGCCCGCCGATCTGCCCAAGGAGGGCAGCCATTTCGACCTCCCGATCGCGCTCGCCCTGCTGGCCGCGATCGAGATCATCCCGGCGGAGGTCACCGAACGCTTCCTCGCCATCGGCGAGCTGTCGCTCGACGGCACGCTGGTCCCGGTGCTGGGCGCCCTGCCCGCCGCCATGGCCGCGGCCGAACAGGAGCGGGGGCTGATCTGCCCGGCCGGCTCCAGCGCCGAGGCCGCCTGGATCGGCGCGGCCGAGGTGCTGGGCCCGCCATCCCTGTCGGACCTCGTGCGGCATTTCACCGGTCAGGCCCCGCTGACGCCGGCCGAACCCGGAGAGGTGCACGAAGGGCTCTCGGGCCTCGACCTCGCCGACGTGAAGGGACAGGAACGCGCCAAGCGGGCGCTGGAGATCGCGGCGGCGGGGCGGCATCACGCGTTTCTCGTTGGCACGCCGGGCAGCGGCAAGTCGATGCTGGCGGCGCGCCTGCCCACGATCCTGCCGCCGCTGACCGCGGCCGAGGCGCTGGAAACCTCGATGATCCACTCGCTCTCGGGCCTGCTGACGCGCGGCGGCATCTCCCGCACACGGCCCTTCCGGGAGCCGCACCACACCGCCTCCATGGCCGCCATCGTCGGCGGCGGACGCGGATCGAAACCGGGGGAGATCTCGCTGGCGCACAACGGGGTGCTGTTCCTCGACGAATTGCCGGAATTCCCCCGCGCGGTGCTGGAAACCCTGCGCCAGCCGATCGAGACGGGGGAGGTCGTCGTCTCGCGCGCCAATGCCCATGTCCGCTACCCGGCGCGCTTTCTGCTCATCGCGGCGGCCAACCCCTGCCGCTGCGGCTACCTGCCCGACGCGGCGCGGGCCTGCGCCCGGGCGCCGGGCTGCGGGGCGGACTACCTCGGCCGCATCTCGGGGCCGCTGATGGACCGGTTCGACCTGCGGGTGGAAGTGCCGCCGGTGGCCTTCTCGGACCTCGGCCGCGCGCCCTCGGGCGAGGCCTCCGCCACCGTCGCCGCCCGTATCGCCGCCGCCCGCGCGGTGCAGGCGGAGCGGTTCTCGGGCCGGGGCACGGCACTGCTCAACGCCGATCTGGAGGGCAAGGCTCTGGAAGCGGTCGCCGCTCCCGACGATGCGGGGCGCGCGCTGCTCACCCGTTCGGCAGAGCAGTTCGGCTTCTCGGCGCGGGGCTATCACCGCATCCTGCGGGTGGCGCGGACCATCGCCGACCTCGACGGCGCTGACCGGGTGCAACGCGATCACCTGGCCGAGGCGATCAGCTTTCGCCTGACCACGCTGAAGGACACGGTGCCGGGGTGAACGGCGTCAGGCGCGCTTCGCCTCGATCGCTTCCCAGATCTTGCCGGCAACGTTGATCCCGTCGAAGCGCTCCAGCTCCTGAATGCCCGTGGGCGAGGTCACGTTGATCTCGGTCAGATAGTCGCCGATCACGTCGATGCCGACGAAGATCTGCCCCTTTTCCTTCAGCACCGGGCCGATGGCCGCGCAGATCTCGCGGTCTCGCTCGGTCAGGCCGACCTTTTCGGGGCGGCCGCCGACATGCATGTTCGACCGGGTCTCGCCCTCTGCCGGGACGCGGTTGATGGCGCCGACGGGCTCGCCATCGACGAGGATCACGCGCTTGTCGCCTTTGGTCACGGCGGGCAGGTATCTCTGCACGATCAGCGGTTCGCGGGTGAAACCGGTGAATAGCTCGTGCAGGGACGAAAGGTTACGGTCGCTGGCATCCAGCCGGAAGACCCCTGCGCCCCCGTTGCCGTAGAGCGGCTTGAGGATCACGTCGCCATGTTCGGCCTTGAAGGCACGGATGGTGGCGAGATCCCGGGCGATGGTGGTGGGCGGCATCAGCTGCGGGAAGTCCAGCACCAGCAGCTTTTCGGGGCAGTTGCGCACCCAGAACGGGTCGTTCACCACCAGCGTCTCGGGGTGGATCCGGTCCAGCAGGTGCGTCGTGGTGATGTAGTGCATGTCGAACGGTGGATCCTGGCGCAGCCAGACCACGTCGATGTCCGACCCGAGGTCGATGTCGCGCCATGCGCCCAGGGTGACATGATCTCCCTTGACCCGGCGCAGTTCCATCGGTGCGGCGGTGGCGACGATGCGGCCCTGACGGTAGGAGAGCTGGTCGGGGCCGTAGAAGAACAGCTCATGCCCCCGCGCCTGCGCCTCCTCTGCCAGCCGGAAGCTGCTGTCGGCGTTGATATCGACCCCCTGGATCGGGTCCATCTGAAAGGCCACCTTCATCGCATCCCCCGTGGTTTCGGCTGCAAAAGCGGCCCATTGATGCGGCAGAAGCCTGGGGGATGCAATGGCGCTCAGGCGGCCAGCGCGTTTTCCATGATCCGCAGCTCCCCGCACCCGTCGACGAGGCCGAGGTCGATGCGGATGTCGGTCAGTGCGCCCGCCGGTTCGCCGCCGACGAATTCCTCCGCCGCGCGGCAGATTCGGCCGATCTGGCGCTGGCCGAGACTGGCGAGCGCGGCGTCGAAATCGCGGGCCGACTTGACCTCAACGAAAATCACGGTGTCGCCCCGGCGGAAGATCAGGTCGATTTCGCCCGCGGCGCCACGCCAGCGCCGGGCGGCCAGCCGGTAGCCGCTTCGGCAATAGGCATCGGCGACCCGTTCCTCGGCCGCCGCGCCGGCGTAGTGCGACATCCGCCCGCGCGCCCGGCGTCGCGTGACCGGTCGTGCGCCGGCAAAACCGTCCTGATCCCAATGCCGCATGCGTCCCTCCACCGGGACGTCAGCCGCCCCGTTCCAGTTCCAGCGCGCGCTGGTAGGCGTCGCGCCGCTTGGTGCCCAGAAGCGCGGCCGCGTGATCCGCCGCATCGCGGACCGACATCGTCTCAAGCGCTTCTTTGAGGACATCGTCTAAGTCAGACAGGCTAACATTTTCTGAAGCGCCTTCGCCGATCAGGATCACGATCTCGCCCCGCGGCGGATCTGTCTCGCAGCCCGCCGCCAGTTCGGCGAGCGTGCCGCGGCGCACCTCCTCGAACATTTTGGTCAGTTCTCGGCAGAGCGCCGCGGGACGCGCCGCGCCCAGCACCTCGGCCGCGTCGCGCAGCATCGCCGCCGCGCGTTTCGGCGATTCGTAGAAGATCAGTGTGGCGGGGACTCCGGCGAGATCCTTCATCGCGGCCTTCCGCTTGCCCGCGGCGTTCGGCAGGAACCCGGCGAAGAGGAACCGGTCCGAGGGCAGACCCGAGAGCGTCAGCGCCATCACCGCCGCCACCGCCCCGGGTGCCGCGGTGACGTGATGCCCGGCGTCGCGGGCCGCCCGGGCCAGCGCGAACCCCGGGTCCGCGACCAGCGGAGTGCCCGCCTCGGAGGCGTAGGCGACGGAGCGCCCCGCCTCCAGTTCCGCCAGCAGGCGGGGCCGCATTCGGGTGCCGTTGTGGTCGTGATAGGACAGCAGCGGGCGATCGCCGAGCGCGATGCCGTGGATCTCCATCAGCCGCCGCAGAGCGCGGGTGTCCTCCGCCGCCAGCACCTCGGCCGTGGCCAGAATATCCAGCGCGCGCAAGGTGATATCCCGCGCCGCGCCGATCGGCACGGAGACCAGGTACAGCCCCCCGCCAAGTTTCTCCGCCTCGGGATTCACGGCTGGATACCCCCTGATCGACTCACTATAGTCGCCCCAGACACATGCCTCGGAGCCAGCGCCTCCTCGCCCCTCCGGGCCGGAGCGGCCCGACCCGAGCCAAAGGAGGCACGCCATGTTCGCCCTTTTGAAAGCCGCCTGCAAGGCGCCCGCCAGAGTAGTCGCGGCCCTCACCGCCGCGGCGGCCCTCACGGCCTGCGAGCCGGTCAGCATGGGCGGCGGCCTCGCCGGCCCGACGCTCGAGGCCGGGCGCCCCGTTCAGGTCGCGCTGCTGGTGCCCAAGGGATCGGGCAACGCGGGCGACGCCGTTCTGGCCCAAAGCCTCGAGAACGCGGCGCGGTTGGCGATGAACGACCTCAGCGGGGTCGAGATCGACCTGCGCGTCTATGACACCCAAGGCAACGCCGCGACCGCGCAGCGGGTCGCGAACCAGGCGGTGGTCGAAGGCGCGAAGATCATCCTCGGCCCGGTCTACGCGGGCAACGCCAACGCCGCCGGCCTCGCCGCCGCGCAGGGCGGGGTGAACGTGCTGGCCTTCTCCAACAATGCCTCGATCGCGGGCGGCAACGTCTGGGTGCTGGGCCACACCTTCGAAAACACCGCCGACCGGCTCGCCTCCTACGCCGCGCGCAACGGCAAGACGCGAGCCGTCGTCGCCTATTCGACCGACGTGCAGGGCCAGACCGCCGCCGCCGCCGTGCGCAACGCCGTGACCCGGGCGGGCGGCCAGATCGTCGCCGAGGTGCCGCACGAATTTTCCCAGCAGGGCGTCGTCAACGCGGTGCCCAAGATCAAGTCCGCCGTCGACACGGCCGGGGCCAACGCGCTCTACCTGACCGCCAACACGGCGGGCGCGCTGCCGCTCTTCAGCCAGATGCTGCCGGAACAGGGCGTCTCCAGCGCCACCACGCAGTTCATCGGCCTCACCCGCTGGGACATCCCTCCCCAGACGCTCGCCCTGCCCGGCGTCCAGGGAGGCTGGTTCGCCCTTCCCGACCCGAACCGGACGGCGCAGTTCAACGCCCGCTACGGCGCGGCCTATGGGTCCGCCCCGCATCCGATCGCCAGCCTCGCCTATGACGGCATGGCGGCCGTCGGCGCGCTGGCCTCGCAGGGCCGCGGTCTGGGCGCCGCCGACCTGACGCAGAACGCGGGCTTCCAGGGCACCGGGGGCGTCTTCCGCCTGCGGTCCAACGGCACGAACGAACGCGGGCTGGCCATCGCGACCATTGCGAACCAGCAGGTGCGGGTGATCGACCCGGCGCCGCGCGGTTTCGGGGGAGCCGGGTTCTGAGCACCGGAACTGCCGCCAACGTCACCATTCCCGAGGCCGGGCCGGATGATCTCATCTGCCCGGCCGAGGCCATTTACGACCGCGCCGCCATGCGCGCCGCCATCGCCGAGGCGGCACATAGCGGCGGCGACGACTTCCGCCCGCGCCTCGTCGCACTGCTGCAGGAGGCGAACGAGACGGGCCGCGCCGCCATCGCCGCAGCCTTCACCGAGCGCCCCTTCGACGCCGAACGCACCACACGCGCCTACACCTGGCTGACCGACTGCCTCGTTCTGACCACGGTCGAGGCGGTGCGCGATCACATCGCACCGGCCGAGGGCGCCACCGACTTCGCCGTTCTGGCTGTCGGCGGCTACGGCCGCGGCGCGATGGCACCCTATTCCGACGTGGATCTGCTGTTCCTCGCCCGGGGCAAGATCAGCCCGTGGCTCGAGGGCTACATCGAATCGATGCTCTACATCCTCTGGGATCTGCATCTAAAGGTCGGCCACGCCAGCCGCACGATCAAGGAATGCGTCAAGCTCGCGGGGGAGGATTACACCATCCGCACCGCCCTGCTGGAGCACCGCTATCTCTGCGGCGACGCGGCCCTGGCCGCCGACCTGGGCCGCAAGCTGTGGAACGGGCTCTTCAAGGGTTCCGAGAGCGATTTCATCGAGGCCAAGCTGGACGAACGGCTGAAACGCCACCGCAAGCAGGGCGGGCAGCGCTACGTGGTCGAGCCCAACGTGAAGGAGGGCAAGGGCGGGCTGCGCGACCTGCAATCGCTCTACTGGATCGCGAAATACGTCCACGGGGTTCAGAGCGCTGCCGACCTCGTCGATGTCGGCCTGTTCTCGAAGGAGGAGTTCCGCAAGTTCCAGCAGGCCGAGAACTTCCTCTGGGCGGTGCGCTGTCATCTCCACCTGATCGCCGACCGCGCGATGGACCAGCTGACCTTCGATCTGCAGGTGCAGGTGGCCGACCGGATGAACTACCGCGACCGCGGCGGGCGCCGGGCGGTCGAGCATTTCATGCAGGACTACTTCCGCCACGCGACGACGACTGGTGAGGTCACGCGCATCCTGCTGACCAAGCTCGAGGCGGCGCATGTGAAAAGCGAACCGCTGCTGGAACGCATCTTCAAGCGCCGCCCCCGGGCGGTCGGGGCGCAGTTCGTGGCGGTCGGCAACCGGCTGGCGCTGGCCGATCCCGACAGCTTCTTCGACGACAAGCTGAACATCCTGCGCCTGTTCGAGGAAGCGCTGCGGACGGGCATGCTGATCCACCCGGACGCGATGCGGCTGGTCACCGCGAACCTGAAGCTGATCGACGACCGGATGCGGAGCGATCCTAAGGCGGCGGAGATGTTCCTCGGCCTGCTGCTCGACCACGGCAACCCGGAACGCGCGCTGCGCCGGATGAACGAGTTGGGCGTGTTGGCCGCCTTCATCCCGGAGTTCGAGCCCATCGTGGCGATGATGCAATACAACATGTATCATCACTACACGGTGGACGAGCATACCATTCAATGCATCCGCCACCTCGCTCTGATCGAACACGGCAAGCTGGAGGAGGAGCTGCCGATCGCCTCCACCATCCTGAAGGAGGGGGTGAACCGCCGGACGCTCTATGTCGCACTGCTGCTGCACGACATCGGCAAGGGCCGGGACGAGGATCATTCCATCGTCGGCGCACGCATCGCCCGAAAGGTGGCGCCGCGTCTGGGGTTGAACCCCGAGGAATGCGCGACCGTGGAATGGCTGGTCCGCTACCATCTGCTGATGTCCGACATGGCGCAGAAGCGCGACATCGCCGACCCGCGGACGGTGCGCGACTTCGCCAAGGCGGTGCAGACCCGCGAACGGCTGGACATGCTGACAGTGCTGACCGTCTGCGACATCCGGGGCGTGGGCCCCGGCACCTGGAACAACTGGAAGGCCGCGCTGCTGCGTGCGCTCTACCGGCAGACCCGGCGCGGGATGGAGAACGGGCTGGAGGACCTCAACCGCACCAAGCGCGAACAGGACGCCCACAAGGACCTGCGCGCCGCCCTGCCCGACTGGAGCGAAGCCGACCTTCAGCGCGAGATCGACCGCCACTATCCGACGTACTGGCAGGGGCTGCACGTCACCGCGCAGGTCATCTTCGCCACGATGCTGCGCGATCTGGACCCGGCCGAGATCCGGATCGACCTGCACCCGGACGAAGACCGCGACGCGACCCGCGCGCTCTTCGCCATGGTGGACCACCCCGGGATCTTCGCCCGGCTGACGGGCGCGCTTGCGCTCGTGGGGGCCAACGTGGTGGACGCGCGGAGCTACACGACCAAGGACGGCTACGCGACCTCGGCCTTCTGGATCCAGGACGCCGACGGCCACCCCTACGAGGCTGACCGCCTGCCCCGCCTGACCCGGATGATCCACCGAACCCTGAAGGGCGAGGTCGTGGCCCGCGACGAGATGAAATCGCGCGACAAGATCAAGAAGCGAGAACGCGCCTTCGAGGTGAAGACCGCGATCAGCTTCGACAACGAAGGGTCCGACATCTACACCCTGATCGAGGTCGACACCCGCGACCGCCCGGGCCTGCTGTTCGACCTCGCCCGGACGCTGGCGGCGAGCCACGTGCAGATCGCCAGCGCCGTGATCGCCACCTACGGCGAACAGGCGGTCGACACGTTCTACGTGAAGGACATGTTCGGACTGAAGCTCTATTCCCTCTCCAAGCAGCGCACGCTGGACGCCCGCCTGCGCGAGGCGATCACCGCCGGACAGGAGAGGGCGAAATCGTGAAACCCGTCCGTCTGGTGTCGGGCTTCCTGACCGTCGGCGGCTGGACGATGCTCAGCCGGATCCTGGGCTTCGTGCGCGATGCGATGATCCTCGCCTTCCTGGGCACCGGCCCGGCCTACCAGGCCTTCGTCGTGGCCTTCCGCCTGCCCAACCTGTTCCGCCGCTTCTTCGCCGAGGGCGCGTTCAACACCGCCTTCGTGCCCATGTTCTCGAAGAAATACGAGGCGCAGGAGAACCCCGAGGGCTTCGCCTCGGACGCGCTGTCGGGGCTGGCCACCATCCTGATCGGGCTGACGCTGCTCGCGCAGGTGACGATGCCGTGGCTGATCCTCGCGCTCGCCTCGGGCTTCGCGGGGCAGGAGGAATTCGGCCTCTCGGTCGCCTTCGGGCGGATCACCTTTCCCTACATCCTGTTCATCTCGATCGCCGCGCTGCTGTCGGGCGTGCTGAACGCCACGGGCCGCTTCGCCGCCGCCGCCGCCGCGCCGGTGCTGCTGAACGTCATGCTGATCGGCGGGATGTACGTCGGCGCGCTGGCGACGGGCATCGACGTGGCGACCGCACTGATCTGGACCATCCCGCTGGCGGGCGTGGGGCAGATGATCCTCGTCTGGATGGCGGTGGCGAAGGCGGGGCTGCGCGTCCGCCTGAAGCGGCCGCGCTGGACGCCCGAGCTGAAGGAACTGGTGCGCATCGCCGTACCCGCCGCGCTGGCCGGAGGAGTGGTGCAGATCAACCTGCTGGTCGGGCAGCAGGTCGCGTCCTACTTCGACCGGGCGGTCGGATGGCTTTTCGCCGCCGACCGGCTCTACCAGTTGCCGCTCGGCGTGGTCGGAATCGCCATCGGAATCGTGCTGCTGCCGGACCTGTCGCGGCGGCTCAAGGCGGGCGACGTGGACGGGTCGCGCGACGCGCTGTCCCGCGCCGCGGAAATCTCGATGATGCTGACCCTTCCCGCCGCCGTGGCGCTGGTGGTGGTCCCGCTGCCGCTGGTCACGGTGCTGTTCGAACGCGGCGCGATCACGGCCGAGGACACGCGGGCCATCGCGCTGGCCGTCGCGGTCTATGGCCTCGGTCTGCCCGCCTTCGTCATGCAGAAGATCCTTCAGCCGCTCTATTTCGCGCGGGGCGACACGAAGACGCCCTTCAACTACGCCCTCGCCGCCATGGCGGTGAACGCGGTGCTGGCGATCGGGCTCGCCCCGGTGATCGGCTGGATCGCCACCGCGCTGGCCACCACCGTCGCGGGCTGGGCGATGATGTGGCTGCTCGCCCGCGGCGCCCGCCCGATGGGCGAGGCGGTGCGGCTGGACGACCGGTTCCGCCGCCGCGTCCTGCGAATGACGCTGGCCGCGCTGATCATGGGAATCGCTCTGGTGCCGGTCTGGCTGGGCCTGCGCCCGTGGCTCGCCATGCCATTGGTCCGCTTCGGCGCACTCGCCCTCCTCGTGATATGGGGAGCTGTGGTATACTTCGGTGCGGGCCACCTTCTCGGCGCGTTCCGCCTGTCCGATCTGCGGAGGGCGATGCGCCGAAGCTGACGTGGCGAACAGCAGGTGAAACCGGATTGCGGGGTCGCGAGTTGTCACGGGTGGACAGAGGACAGGATCAACCGATGGCCGTCGCCTTATCGGAGGCGAGCGATGTGCCGGCCCCGCAGGACAAGGCGCTGGACAAAGAAACCCGCATTCGCTCCCTCATCACCGCAGAAGAGATGTTTCCCGCGCTCGAGCGGCTTGTGATGGGCGCGAAGAAGGAGCTGTTGCTGTCCTTCCGGATCTTCGACGCACGTACCCGGCTCCGCACCGAAGAGGCGCTGGACCTGGGTCTAAAGACCTGGGCCGACCTCATGGTGCACACCGCCGAACGCGGTGTTAAGGTGCGGATGCTGCTGGCCGATTTCGACCCGATCTTCACCGGCGAGCTGCACCGCGCCGCCTGGGCCTCGGCCCGCAGCTTCGGGGCGCGCCTGCCCGAAGGGGCGGAACTGATCTGCGCGCTCCACGAATGCCGCTCCGCCCCGATCTGGAAATACGTCTTCCACGTTCCGATCGCCAAGCGGCTCGAGGCGATGCGCGAGATTTCGGACGAGCACCTGACCCCGTTCCAGCACCGCTCGCTCCGCGGCGACTGGGAGCTGCGCCCGGTGACGCTCCACCAGAAGCTGGCGGTGGCGGACGGGCGCGCGGCGATCATCGGCGGTCTCGACGTGGACGAACGCCGTTGGGACACGCCCGACCACGACCAGAGGCCGGAGGAAACCTGGCACGATGTCAGCCTGCACGTCGAAGGTCCGCCGGCACAGGACATCCGCGCGCATTTCGCCCAGTGCTGGCAACGGGCACTGGACGACGACGCCACCTGCTTCACCGCCGAGAAGAGCCCGGTCCCCGATCCCGGCCATGTCCGCAAGCCCGCCCCGCCCGCGCCGCGGGTGATCCGGACGCTGTCCTGCGACGGCACCCGCCCTTTGCAACTGGGCGCGAAGACGATGCTGCGCGAGCATGAGGAGGAACACCTCGCCGCCTTCGAGAAGGCCGAGAAGTCGATCTACATCGAAACCCAGTTCTTCCGCCATGCCCCCCTCGCCCGCGCCCTCGCCGCGGCGGCCAAGCGGCGGCCGGAGCTTGAGCTGGTCCTGCTGATGCCGACCGAACCCGAGGAGGTCATCTTCCAGGGGGCCACCGGCTTCGAGATGCGCCATGCGCAGGCCCTGCAGTTGCGCTGCCTCGACATTTGCAAGCGCGCGTTTGGCGACCGGATGACCACCGTTTCCCCGGTCCAGCCGCGCCCGGCGAAGAACAACGATCCCCTGCCGTACAAGGGCGGGCGCGTCGTCTATGTCCATGCCAAGGTGACGATCGTGGACGACCACACCGGCATCGTGGGCTCCGCCAACCTCAACGGGCGCTCGATGAAGTGGGACACCGAGGCCTCACTCGTCTTTCACACGCCCGAGGACGTGAAGGCCCTGCGCGACCGGCTGGCCCGCATCTGGCTTGCGGATCATTACAAGGAAGGCGACCCGCATCGCGCCGGGATATGGCGCCGCGCGGCCGAGGAGAACGCGCAGCGCGAGCCCGAGGACCGCGTCGGCTTCATGCTGCCCTATCCGGAACGGCGCAACCGGCGCTTCGCGCGGTTCCTGCCGATCCTGCCGCCCGAGATGTTCTGAGGTTCAGCCCCGGCGCATCCGCCGCAGGAACGCGCTCCAGCCGCCGGGCACGAGGATCGGCGCCACGAGGAACCCCACCACCGCGCCGGTCACGTCCGCGATCCACGTGGCGTTGGAGCCGAAGAGCAGCCCGAACACCAGCTGCAGCAGCATCAGTACGCCGATCAGGGTAAAGGCGCGGAACTCGTTGTCGCCGGTCGCCTTCAGCCGCACCCACAGCAGCCACGTGAAGACGCCGATCAGCCCGTAGACCCCCGGAAAGGCTCCGATCAGCGGGAAGGCATCCGTGACCAGCAGGCCATAGACCAGCGCGCCGGTGACCGAGCAGACGAGGAAAGCGATCAACACCGCCCAGGCGCCCGCGATCTCTCCCACCCATTTGCCGAGCGCCAGCAACATGACGCAGGCGAAGGCCGCGGAGGTGAAGGCGCCGTGCACGAAGGGATAGGTCACGAACCGCGCCAGCTGGTCCAGCGGCCACACGCCCTGCGTCACCATCCAGTCCAGCACCTGCGGCGAGAAGCCGAAGCTGCGGATCGCCTCCAGCCGCCAGCCGACCGCGGCGGGCCCGCCGAGGATGCCGCGCGCGCCCAGAGACAGCACCACCTCGACCCCCGCGATCACGAGGAAAAGCAGCACCACGCTCCACGGCAGCGGGTTCACCGGCCGCGGCGCCCGCGGGATGTGGTCGTCTCGGATCGCCATGTGCTGCCCTGCCTCTTGTCGCTGCGGGCGCCGTCGCTTGACGCCCCATGCGGGCATGGGTAAGCGAGCGGGACGCGAAAATCCAGAGAGCGGAGCGACGTGAGCATGGCCGAAGCGCAGACGAGCTTCACCCCCCGGGTGTTTTCCGGGATCCAGCCCTCGGGCGGGCTGACGCTGGGAAATTACCTCGGCGCGATCCGCCGCTTCGTTGACATGCAGAACGACGGGATCGAAACGATCTACTGCATGGTCGACCTGCACGCCATGACCGTCTGGCAGGACCCGGCCGCGCTGCGGCGCAACACCCGCGAGCTGGCCGCGGGCTACCTCGCGGCGGGGCTCGACCCGACGCGCTCCATCCTCTTCAATCAGAGCCAGGTGCCGGAACATGCGCAGCTGGCATGGATCTTCAACTGCGTCGCCCGGATGGGCTGGATGCAGCGGATGACCCAGTGGAAGGACAAGGCAGGCAAGAACCAGCAGAACGCCTCGCTGGGGCTCTTTGCCTATCCCTCGCTGATGGCTGCCGACATCCTGGTCTATCACGCGACCCACGTCCCCGTGGGCGAAGACCAGAAGCAGCATATCGAACTGACCCGCGACATCGCGATCAAGTTCAACAACGACTTCGGCGTGGATTTCTTCCCCGTCACCGAACCGGTGATCGAGGGCACGGCGACGCGCGTGATGTCGCTCCGCGACGGCACGAAGAAGATGTCGAAATCGGACCCCTCCGACATGACGCGGATCAACCTGACGGACGACGCCGACGCGATCGCGAACAAGATCCGCAAGGCGCGGACGGATCCGGAGCCCCTCCCCTCCGACCCCGACGGGTTCGAGGGCCGGGCCGAGGCGCGCAACCTCGTGAACATCTATGCCGCGCTCTCCGACAGCGATCTGCCCACGGTGCTGCGCGAGATCGGCGGCAAGCAGTTCTCGGAGTTCAAGCCGTTGCTGGCCGATCTGGCGGTGGAAAAGCTCGCGCCGATCTCCACCGAAATGTCCCGCCTGATGGAGCAGCCGGACGAGATCGACCGCATCCTCGGCGACGGCGCCGCCCGCGCCCGTGACATCGCCTCCCCGATCCTGGCGAAGACATACGAGATCGTCGGCCTTCTGAGGAGCTGATCCCGGGGCGCCGAAACGCCGCGCTGCGTCCGGGGCCTCCGCCCGTTCGCGTCCACTGGATGGCTTCCACGACGCCTCCTCGCGGCTCCGCCGGAGGTGAGCGCAACTTGCCTCCGGCAAGACGCAAGACAGCTTGAGGCCGCCAGCGGCGTGCTCCGTCCGGTCGTACCCGGCTCCGCACCGCCGCACATTCCCTCTGCGCGCATCGTCCTATCGGGCTGCCCTGTCCTTGCCTATCTTCGGGCCGAAAACCGAAGGATCGCCCACCATGACCCAACCCGTCCATCCAGAAACACGCATCGGCCACATCCACCTCAAGGTCGCCGACCTCGACCGTGCCATCGGCTTCTATTCCGGCGTGCTGGGCTTCGAGCTTCAGCAGAAATACGGCAGCCAGGCCGCCTTCCTGTCGGCTGGCGATTATCACCACCACATCGGGCTGAACACGTGGGAAAGCCGGGGCGGCACGCCCGCGCCGCGCGGCCACACCGGGCTTTACCACACCGCTTTCCTCTATCCTGACCGCGCGCAGTTGGCCGATGCGCTGCGCCGCGTGGTGGCGGCCGGGATCCAAATCGACGGCGCCGCGGACCACGGGGTGAGCGAGGCGATCTACCTCCGCGACCCGGACGGCAACGGCGTGGAACTCTACCGCGACCGCGCGCAGGACGAATGGCCCCGGACCGAGAGCGGCGAGTTGGCGATGGTCAACGCGCCCCTCGACCTCGACCGGCTTCTGTCCGAAGCGCCGGCGGCCTGAACCGCTCCGGCCGCCCCCGCGGCCGGGGCCTTCTTCCCTTCCCCGGCCCGCTCTGCCATAACCCGCGCGGGACAGAACCAGACCGAGGGGCGAGCGGACCATGGCGACCGGCACCAACCTGCGCACCTATTACGACGGCACGTGGCACGACGGCGACCTTGCCGTGATGAAGGCGGCCGACCACGGGTCGTGGCTGGGCACCACGGTGTTCGACGGCGCCCGCATGGCGCACGGGCTGGTGCCCGATCTGGAAGCGCACCTCGCCCGGGTGAACCGCTCGGCCGAGGCGCTGATGATCACGCCCACCGTCACCACCGCCGAGATGCTGGAGATCGTGCGCGAGGGTCTGAAGGCCTATCCGAAGGGCACACCGGTCTATATCCGCCCGATGTACTGGGCGTTGGAGGGCGGCGATCTGGGCGTTGCGCCGAAACCGGGCGCAACCGGCTTCTGCGTCAGCCTCGAGGAAATTCCCCTCGCCCCGCGGGAGGCGTCCACGACGCTGACCCGTACGCGGTTCCGCCGCCCGACGCTCGACTGCGCGGTGACCAACGCCAAGGCCGGCTGCCTCTACCCCAACAACGCCCGCATGCTGATGGAGGCCAAGGCCAAGGGCTTCGGCAACGCGCTGGTGGCGGACGTGATGGGCAACGTGGCCGAGACAGCCACCGCCAACGTCTTCATGGTGAAGGACGGTGAGGTCTTCACCCCCGTCGCCAACGGCACCTTCCTTGCCGGGATCACCCGGGCGCGGCACATCGCCAACCTGCGGGCGGACGGCTACGCGGTGCACGAGACCGTGCTGCGCTTCGAGGATTTCGAGGCGGCTGACGAGGTCTTCCTGTCCGGCAACATGATGAAGGTGACACCCGTCACCGCCTTCGACGAGACGCAATATCAGGTCGGCCCGGTGACCCGGCGGGCCTATGACCTATACTGGGACTGGGCGGCGTCGGAACCGCTCTGAGCGAAGGTTTCGGGGACCCGGTCCCGGTGTTGTTTGCACCGCCCCGGGTTGCGCGAAGGCGCGGTCTGGATCACGATCGGCCTTGAACATTATGCATCAGTGCAAATAGCCACGGTGGAGGGGGGCCCAGACCCACTGCTAGTTGCAGCGCCCCCGACAGCACGGCGCCGGGGCATGGGACGCGACTAGATTTGAGCCCCCAACGCCAGTTCAAATAACGGCGGTGGAGGGGGCCCAGACCAACTGTTAGTTGCAGTGCCCCCGCCTGCGCGAGGTCGCGGCTCGAACCCCACCAATCCTCAGTGCTCGACGCGAGTGCAATTAACGGCGGTGGAGGGGGGCTCTGCCTAACCGCTAATTGCAACATGAGGGCTTAGGATGAGAAGGGCTCCGTTTTGTCGGGGCCGATAGCCTCGTAGCGGGCCTCTGTGCGATGTTCTGCAACGTCTGCGATGCGCAGGGAAGCGGATGCACTGCATCAATGGCACAGCCGTCCGCTATGCGCAGAAGCGGACGCGTCTGAGCCCGGCGTCGGATGTCGGCTACGCGCAGGAAGCAGGCATGCCGAGCACGTACTCCGCCGCCACCTCGGGCGACGGGCCCGGCCCAATCCAGACCTTCATCACAAATTCGAATTCTGCAGTGCGGCGCAGCCTTAGCAGACACTCAACACCAACTAGTTTTCATCAAGAGTCGCCTTCTCCGTCAAAACCCTACGCCAATCAATGGGTTTGCTGGTCTTCAGTTGGGTTTCGAAATCTCTCAAGCCTATATGCTCTGGGTAACACTCGACCGCCTCCGCAATTAGCTTTCTATACAGGTCGTCATTTCCATCCAGTCTGTATCGCTCCGCTAATCCGAGTGCTGCGGCAGCTTCGAACAAGCGAGGTGCATGCAATCCAGATTTCGTTACACGTTCGCGCCAGTATTGATCATAGGCCTCCTGGTGATTTGAGAGAGACCAGCCGTCCGTCGATCCAAGTAACGTGCGGCCAATCAGAACATCTGCAGATGGTTCCTCAGCTATTGCGGCGTGCTTTTCCATAAAAAGTTTCCAGCCAGGCCGCTGAGCGGTTTCGGGCGCCACAGCGTTATATGCGACATAGAGCACATAGAGGGCAGGCTTTAGCTCTTTTTTTGCTTGTGGGAATAGGTCCTCGATGTCACCCAACATGTCTCGTAAGTTAGTAATCGTTGCATTTGTCTCCCCACGTTCATGAGCGGCTAATTGACTAAGGAAACCTTCGAGACGCCTCCGGGCTTGCTGCGCGTCTGAAAGCGGGTGCCCGACCCAGTACTGAGGTGCCATCTGCATGCGAACAATGCCCGCGCGCTCCAAAGTGTAGTCGTACTCTTCGGTTTCAACTTTTGGCCCGTCGGCAATAAAACATCGGATTACTTGTCTTGTTACCCTCGAAAGCCCCTGTATTGTAAGTACCGGTCTACGATCGATTTCGGTAACTTCTCCATGACTGTGCGGCGTGGTTAACGCGTCCGGCAATGGTATCGCTGAATGTATGTATTGAGAGCGTAGCCCATAGGCCTGGCGCAAAGCCAGAGGCAACTCACGTCGTGAGACCGGACGATTGGAGCCGACGCCGGCAGTCCTGAAATATGAAGCCTCTACCTTAGATAGAATAAAGTCACGATAGCGACGTGCCATCGCGATGTGTTCCACTTCAACAATAGCACCGCGGACTGCTTCTGCTGTTTCACTGGTCGCATCTAAGAGTGCCGCATCGACCGCCCTTCTCTTTCGTTCATCAACATCTGACCAACCTGATTGAAATCCATCAAAATCCTGGACAAGCGTCTCAACGGCTGAGACCAGTAGTGTGTAAGATAGGCCCAGGTCACTAGGGATGCTGTGGAGCGCTGCAACATAGGTCTTGATTGCCCGCATGGCTGCCAGAAAATGCCGTCTTTCGAGAGCAAGAAGACTGTCTACTAGTTCGGCAAATTCTTTACATAAATCAGGAGTGGGAACCACCTGAGTGTCAAAGAACCGGCTGACGAAGTCTTTCGGCGGGCTATACGATGAAAATCCAAACTGACTGTTTGTAAGTCTCCGAACAACATTTACGTCTGTTGAGACAATGAGGTTGAGTCCAAAAGAGGCCAAAGCCGCAAAGTCACGCAGGTAAGGGGTGACGCCGTGCGAAACTAAAATGCCAGGCTTCACTTCCGCTTCTTCGATCTGTTCTTGCAACTCATAAACGACCGCAAGATCGCCGCGTTCGCCTCCTGTAGCACGAAGCGTTCCTGCTGCCGTTTCAACATCATCGAAGTGAAACCATCCGTTCGAATAGAGAACCCCTCGAAGAGCATTAGTGCGTCCTACGCCACGGGCGAACAGCTTTCCAGTATTGATCTGAAGCATTAAAATTTCGTCTCCGCTCATTGCCGACTACGGCGACCTTTGGTGGGTTAGCGGTAGTCAAACTTCTTTCTCCGGCCAGGTAACCAACCTGCCTTTCCACAAAACTGTGGTCGAGCGCTTTGCGTGATCTCACTCAAACCGCTGTTCGCGTTCTTCATCTCTTTGACTGTCACGCACGCGTTCTCGTTCGATTTCCATGGCCAGTCGCGCTGACACTGACTTAGCGGCTTGAGCTATTTCTTCCCGCTCATGCTGTGTCAGTTTAGCAATGGCGTTGGCCCTCGGCTGCATGATATCAGCACGGCTCCCAGACCAAGACGATGGGGTGACGCGATCTGCGTAGGCGTGAAGGACTGGTTCGGGCTCTGGGGCGGCTTCAAGAAACTCAACAGCGGATGACGTTATGGAAGAGCCGTCCCTGTTCCCATCGCCTTTTCCCCAAAGCCTGATACCTGACGCGACCAATCCCCAGACATCCGCTTCGTTCCGTTGCTGACACCACCCAATCAGGTCGGCCACATCAATCTTGGAGAGCGGGCAGCGCCGAATGCCCCCGTGACGAATGAAGAAGGTGCGTCGATTCTGCTGATCCTCTGCTCCTTGGAAAACACGATCCAGAAATGCCTTGGGCATCAGCCCTGCTGTAGTCTCAATCGCTTTCTCGAACGAATGAATGTACCCGTAACGCTCGTCAACGACAGAGAATACAGTATCCACCCACTCTGTTTTTTCGGCGTCATTGCCGTCGAAGGTGAGTGCAGCCTTGATGACTTTTTCCATGCGATATTCTTTACTACCACCGGGGTCGCTGTGATCGGCCAACAGGGATTTTGTTGCCGCCTCTAGACCAAGTTTTCGTAGTTCAGGTCCTAACGTATCGTCCGCAGGGTCCTTGCCGTGCAGTTTCATACTGAGTGCGTCGAGCAGTGTGTCGTCACCGTCTGACTTGGCCAGTAGCTTCTGTGCAAGCTCTAACAAACGTTCGGACGGTAGGTGTGCGTAGTTATCCTGCCATAGGATAGGTCCGAACATCCAAGTCCGAATTTCTTCATTGTCAAGCAGGGCCATGCACCGATCCAGATCGGCTTCTGTAAAGTCTCCCCATGGATGCAGGCCCACAAGGACTGTTCGAAGCTCCGAATGTTCCGCACACTCATCCAAGAGTTCTCTCGAAAGCTCATTGTCATTGGTGGCAACCTCTTCGATGAAGCCACCAATCACCCCAAAGTCATGGTTCGAACCGGATGACCGAGTGAAGTGTTCCAGCAGGTCGTGCCAACCTTCACGATAAATGTAGCATCCCTTCGCAATGCCGATCCCGAATGCTTTGCGATAGGGCATCCAGCCGTTTGAAAACAGGTCAGACCCCAACTCATCGAGTTGATGGTCTGACGCTGCAAATCTCTCACCTAAATCCGTTGCCTTTGCGGCTAGCCGATCCTCAGCCGCGCGGTATTTGTCATCGCTTCTGTCGTCGAACTCGTCGTCAAGCGCCCAATGATCATGCCCTTTGCCGAGCACGTATGTTTTTATCTTTGCGATCAGGTCACGAGGCTCCAGGTCCCGATCAAGATCGGCCAGATCCTTGGGAAGTGGCTCCGGCTCAAGTTCGTCATTTTGCCGTTTATGGTCGAAATAGATAATTGAGCGGACGGCCTTCCAACCTTCTCCCCAGGGCTCGTGGTCATTGATCGCCCGTGCTGCTTCGACCAGTGTCTCCCGCATTGCTTCCTGATGCCACAGACCGCGAAACTCATTCGCCAGGACCTGCCGTGCACGGCTCTTGACGTCCTCGTCGTCTGAATTTGCAATCCGCACTGCCAGATCAATGAAAGCAGTGCGCCACTCCACGAGTTGGTCATGGTTGGGACGGTAGCCATAATCCCTAGGCCGTGCCCCAAACTCGTTTAGACCGAAGCCCGTCCATGGTGGTCCGTCTAGAGCCGTCGAGAGTAGCTTCAGACCCAAGGAACGTCGTCCCTCATCTTCAGAACTTAGGCACGCTTCTACAATGGCGAAGCGTTGTGCCAGGGAAGCATGAGTGCCGGATAGATAGGGCTGAAAGAATCTCGAGATCTTGTCCCTTACGGCATCATAGGTGTTGTTTTCATCTTCATGGTCCGCGACGCGGATCAGAAGTGACATGCAGCGGTCAAAGGCATTGGCCTCGTATGCCAAAGACTGAAGTAGGTTCAGGATCGTGGTCCGACGCGGATTATGCTCCGGCTCCATGCCTTGAAAGTCTGGTGAGGTGAGTTCGGCTTCGATCCGATCAAGCAGCGCACCTGGTGCGACAGGCCCAATGTAGTCCAGTATCCTCGATCCATTCTCATCGAGGTCCGAAATACGGCCCAGCAAACCATCCGGTTGCAGCCATGCCTCAACAATCTCTCTGGCAACGGGGTGATCATGCATCAACCCAAGCCTGTGAGCGAACGACATCAGAAGCCGACTATTCCCTGGTGCTTCAAACGTCGATCTCAGGGTCTCTACGGGAACGCTCCCAAGCGCGGAGCTTGCCAGCCTGTTTGCGATTGCGTGTGGCAGTATCGCCCTCCAATGGGCTCTCTTTTGAACAACATGTCGGTCCGCCAGCTTCTTTGTGGCTCGGAACAGTTGAGCCTTTGAGTGCCCTGAAATCGAGCCCAAGACTTCCAGTTCATTCTGACCGACCTCTGGGTCAGAAACCGAGAACGAGTACACCAATGACAGGGTCTCGGCCTGTTCGCGTAGGTCTCCATCGTCTCCCTTCCGCTGTTGGAAAAGACGGTCGAACAATTCTGCGTCTGACAATTGGGCGAGGCTCTCACCCTGTTCAACTCTTTCTGCGATTGCCAAGGCCACCCTGGAGTTGCCATCGGCAAACTCTGCAACACGCCGTGCATTTCCCTGACCAATTTTGGGAAAACGGCGCACCAGAAGTTCTTCGGCGACTTCCGGTCCATTCGCCTCGATGTGGATCACTTCAGTGGTTTGCGGCTTGTCGTCTCTGATATCGTATTCAACCGTGATCAGGCTGACATCACCACTTGCAGCAGACACCTTGCCTGCCAATGCCGAATGCAGATCGGAGGGGCAATTGTCGAGGATCATCACCGCGCGACGCCCCTCGGCAATCAAACGGTCAAGCATAGCCGATGCTGAAGGGTCGGGGTCTTGTCCTGTATCCACATAGACCGCAATAGTCCTATCGAGAGGATCATTACCGACAGTTTCGTCAAACAGTGCTTGGACAATCCGTGTCTTACCAACACCTGAAAGCCCTGTGATCCGGATCGCCTTGTTTGATGTGCGGATCAGACGACGCATAGGTTCTATGGCGTCCTCGATAGAGAGTTCCCGCCCCCGCTCCGTCGGCACATGGACAGAGACCCCTGGCGCAGAGATGAGTGTGTCAGGCGCTCCCTTTGGAGGGTTGCTCCAAGCTCCATAGGGTTGCCATCCCGAATAGCCTTGGCCGAGCTTGGCTTTCAACCACAGCAATACCGACGGGTGTTGACGCACCCATTGAACAAGCTTTGAACGGTCGAAGAAATCGAAGTGAATGTCATCCTTGTTTGGATCACTGGATACTGCCGCCCGCATGGCATCGAGGCGATCCTTCCTCATCGGTGGCGAACAATGGTCTGCGAGGCTCACAATGATGTAGCTGCCGCCGATCTTTGCCTGGTTCGCGATGGTAGGGTTCAGTTCTCCATCCTTCTGCATCTCCGCCGCAATTGCTGACTTTGGCATAGAGTCTTTCTTGGACTGGAGAACGGTATCTGGGCGGCTTAGGAACCCCGTTTCCAGTTTGGTGGTGTCGACATGCACATGAATGTCGATGCCTTCATCTGGTGCCTTGATCGAGCCTGACCAACTGACACTGGCAGGACTGTGCCCATGTGCAGCAACCTCCGCCTCGGCAAGAAGTGCTATCAACTCTTCCAGTCGTTCGTCGGACAACCGAAGCAAGTCATCCTTTTCAATATGAAAGATCGCCATAGTTGCACCGCCATACAATATTTTGCTGCTTTATATAATTCAGCGCACGACATTTAGGAACACCGCCGAAGCAAGCAAAAGCATGGTGGCGTCTTAAATTGCCAGAGACTTAATGTCGGCTTCCCAACCACCATTACGTCCGAACGGCCCCTGCAGCGAATGTCTGCTTCCCGCCGATGCTGTTGAAAAAGTCCGTGTTGCAGCGCGGCAAGTCTTTCGATTCACTCGACAAGGAGGGAATTGGAGGATCTTGGGATGATGGGCAGGCAGGAAGCTCCGGCGCAGCTGTTCTATGAGTTTGATCTGGAGCGCCATGTCCCTTCGGATCACATGCTCCGGGAGATCGACCGGTTCCTCGACGGTGATGCGCTTCGAGATGCGCTTCGCCCGTACTACAGCTCCCTCGGCCGACCTTCCATCGATCCAGAGCTGATCGTCAGAATGCTGGTGATCGGGTACGTGATGGGCATACGGTCGGAGCGCCGGCTGTGTGCCGAAGTTCACCTGAACCTGGCCTACAGATGGTTCTGCCGATTGGGTCTCGAGAGCAGGGTCCCGGACCATTCCTCCTTCTCCCGGTATCGGCACGGCAAGTTCCGGGAGAGCGGTCTGCTGCGGCAGATCTTCGAGAGCACCGTCGAGCGTTGCCTGCGCGAGGACCTCGTATCCGGTGAGGGCTTTGCCGTGGATGCCAGCCTGATCCCGGCTGACGCGAACAAGACCCGTTCGGTGGCGGCTAAGGACTGGAGCCCGGAAGCGGCGCGGAAGGCTGGCAATCGAGCGGCCCGGGAGTACCTGGAAACGCTGGACGATGCGGCCTTTGGAGCGGCTTCTCCAGTGCAGCCGAAGTTCGTTGCTCGGTCAGACCCGGCCGCACAATGGACCCGGGCCGAGGAGAGCCGACCCTACTTCGCCTATGCCACAAACTACCTGATCGATACGAAATGCTCGGTGATCATGGACGTGGAAGCCACGCGTGCGATCCGTCAGGCCGAGGTCGGAGCGTCCCGCACCATGCTCGACCGGACCGAAAAGCGCTTCGGGATCAGGCCCGACTGGCTGGCGGCCGACACCGCCTATGGCAATGCCGAGAACCTTGGCTGGCTCGTCAAGCAGCGTAGCATCATCCCCTTCATCCCCGTGATCGACAAGTCCGACAGAACGGATGGCACCTGGTCCAGGTCGGACTTCGAGTGGGATGAAGAGAATGACCAGTACATCTGCCCGGAGGGACATGCCCTCCGCCAGTTCCGTCGGAACTACTCCGATCCGAACCGCGGGCAGGATACAGGCGGCACGAGAAAGTACCGTGCCCTGAAGGCAACGTGCCAGGCCTGCCCCTCCAAAGACAGATGCTGTCCCAAGGCAGAGGCCCGATACGTCACCCGCGAGCCCCATGAGGATGCCCGCGACTTCGCCAGGGAGAGCCGGAAAACCAAGGCCTACAAGGTCTCCCGGGACGAACGGAAGAAGGTTGAGATGCTGTTCGCCCATCTCAAGCGCATTCTCGGGCTGACCAGGCTCCGATTGCGCGGTCCGAATGGAGCGAAGGACGAGTTCCTCCTCGCCGCCATAGCCCAGAACCTTCGGAAGCTCG
>Ga0310345_10001789_pt1 | contig 23002 bp, 24 predicted proteins | sample HC15DNA20500_MG_FD_204667 | JGI IMG/M metagenome (GOLD analysis project Ga0310345, IMG submission 204667) | Marine microbial communities from station ALOHA, North Pacific Subtropical Gyre - HC15-DNA-20-500_MG | ecosystem: Environmental > Aquatic > Marine > Oceanic | place: Pacific Ocean: North... | reverse complement strand
GCGGGGTTCAATCGCTGGCTGGGCCGCGTCTCGGCCTCGATCTTCGCGGCACTCGCGCTGCGCCTCGCCCTCCTGCCAAAGGCCTGATCATGGATCGTGATTTCCTGCCCGTCCGCATCGCCATCCTGACGGTGAGCGACACGCGAGATGCCTCCGACGACCGTTCCGGTGACACGCTGGTCGAGCGGCTCGGCGCGGCAGGGCACGTGCTGGCGGCGCGCGAGATGCTGCGCGACGACCGTGCCGCCATCGCCGAGACACTGCGGAAATGGTGCGCCGATCCGGAGATCGACGTGGTGATCTCCACCGGCGGCACCGGGCTGACCGGGCGCGACGTGACGGTCGAGGCGCATCGCGACGTTTACGAAAAGGAGATCGACGCCTTCGGCACGGTCTTTACCATCGTCTCGATGAACAAGATCGGCACCTCGGCCGTCCAGAGCCGGGCCACCGGCGGCGTCGCCATGGGCACCTACCTGTTCGCCCTGCCCGGTTCGCCATCGGCCTGCCGGGACGCTTGGGACGAGATCCTCGAACGTCAGCTCGACTACCGCCACCGCCCCTGCAATTTCGTGGAGATCCTGCCGCGGCTCGACGAGCATCTACGGCGCAAGTGATCCGGACCTAGGCCGGGGCGCAGCCCCTGAACTCCACCGCCTCACCCTCGCCGATCATCGTCAGCACCAGCGCCGAGCGATCGAGCGCTACCGGGGCGCCTGAGACATGGGAAATTCGGGTGCTGGCGACGACGGTACCGCCGTCACGGCGCATTTCGACCGGCGCCGCCCAAAGCGCATCGTCGCCGGTCTCCACCACCACGGCCCGGGCTCCGGGCATCGCCGGAAGCGTCGCGGTGAGCGACAGCCCCTCGTCGGTCGGCGCGACGCTGCAGCGCGCCGGTCCGATCCCGGCCTCGGCCGGCGTGTGCGCCCGGTCGGCCAAGGCCAGCGCGAGGGTCGGGTCGCGCTGCTCCGTCCGCGGCAAATCGGCCGCGAAATCGAGCGAGACCGGCACGCAGACCTCCTGGCAGACCCCGATCTCCAGACGTCCCTCGATGCGCATCGGCGCGTCCGCCCGCGCGGGCGCGATCTCCACCGGCAGGACCACCTGGTTGGAATAGCCGTAGGTCTCGTAGCCGCCTATCTCGAACACCTCCGGCACCGGCCATCGGAACGCGGCGCCGGCGACGTTCTCCGAGCCGTTCCAGTCGATCCGGGGCGGGATGCCCGCCTCGCCCGGGGCGCGCCAATAGGTCTTCCATCCCGGCGCGAGGCTGATCCGAAAGCCGGCCACCTGCGTGCCCTCGGCCGTCCGCCAGCCCGGTAGAAGATCCAGCCGGACGATGTCGTCGACCGGCCCGGCGGAGGCCGCCACGGGAATGGACAGGGCAATCAGGACGGCAAGCGGGGAGAGGGGCATTCGGCTGTTCATGACAGCAGTGATGACGTGGCCGCGGGTCGAAGGAAAGTCACGTCGACGCGAGAGCGACGTGTGCCCCCTCTTGATCGCGTGGCCCATGCACCACATTCTGAAAGCATGAAAGCCCTGAACCCCGATCTGAGCGGCAAGCTCCTCATCGCGATGCCCGGCATGGGCGACCCGCGCTTCGATCACGCGGTGATCTTCATCTGCGCCCATTCCGACGAAGGGGCGATGGGCCTGATCGTCAACAAGCCCGCCACCGAGGTGCGGTTCAGCGATCTGCTCGAACAGCTGGAGATCACGCCCGATCCCGGCCTGCGCGACATCCGCGTGCATCTGGGCGGCCCGGTCGAGGAAAGCCGTGGCTTCGTGCTGCACACGACGGATTACGCCTCCGACCAGGGCACGCTGCAGGTCGACGAGGGCACGGCGATGACCGCGACGCTCGACGTGCTCGAGGAGATCGCCCATGGGCGAGGCCCGAAATCATCGCTTTTGGCGCTGGGCTATGCTGGCTGGGGCCCCGGTCAACTCGAGAGCGAGCTGGCGCAGAATGGCTGGCTGATCGGCGAAGCGCAGCACGCCGTGGTGTTCGGTCGCGCCAACGAACACAAATGGGCCGCCGCGCTGAAGGGACTCGGCATCGATCCGCTGAGCCTGTCACCGACCTCAGGCACCGCCTGACCCGAGAACGGCGCACCGGGCCCTGCCCGGTCGCCATGCGTATTTTCGGAACATAGTGGCCATGTGGCGCAGTCCTTGGCTACTTTGTTCTTCAAATACGCATATCCCGATGGTTCAGCCCGCCTGCCCCTCGGCAATCAGCGCCTCGATGATGGCGCGCGCGCTGTCCGAGGACCAGTCCGCCTCGCCCTGAAGGCGCCCGATCTCGCGGCCCTCGGCATCGAGGATCAGCGTCACCGGCAGGCCGAGCACGCCGAAATCACGCGCCAGAGCTTGTCTCGGGTCCTTGTGGCGCGGCAGGGTCTCGGCGCCGATCTCCGTGAGAAACCGCTCCATGCTGGCCGGATCGTTCCGGCCCGTGGCAATGGTGACGACCTCGAAATCCTCGCCGCCATACTCGTCCTGCAGCGCCGCGAGTTGCGGCATCTCGACCCGGCAAGGCGCGCACCAGGTGGCCCAGAAATTCACCAGCACCGGCTTGCCCTCGTATGCGGCCAAGGTGATCTCGCCGCCCTCCTCGCTCTCAAAGGCGACGTCGGAGCCGCGCTGCGGCTCGGCATGCACCGCGAGCTTGCGCATGTCGCCTTCGCGCAGCGCCTCGATGTCGGCGGGGCCGGCGTTTGCAAGGCTCGTTGCCGCCATGTAAAGACCGATGAGAACGACGCTGCGCATGTGACTTCCTTCGAGGACCCAAAGATGACCGAGAGCTCCAACGCGATGTGGGGCGGCCGTTTCGCCGCCGGGCCGGACGCGATCATGGAGGCGATCAACGCCTCGATCGGCTACGACCGGCGTCTCGCGCCGCAGGACATCGAAGGCTCCCGGGCCCATGCCGCGATGTTGGCGGCGCAGGGCATCATCGAGCCTAAGGATGCGGAAGAGATCAGGAAAGGCCTTCTCACGGTCTTGTCAGAGATCGAAGGCGGCAGCTTCGAATTCTCGACCGCGCTCGAGGACATCCACATGAACGTCGAGGCGCGGCTCAAGCAGCTGATCGGCGAGCCTGCCGGCCGGCTGCACACCGCCCGCTCGCGCAATGACCAAGTCGCGACCGACCTGCGTCTCTGGGTCCGCGATCAGTGCGACGCCGCGCAGGACGCGCTCACCGCGTTGATCGAGGCGCTGCTCGGGCAAGCCGAGGCCGGAGCCGACTGGGTGATGCCGGGCTTCACCCACCTGCAGACCGCGCAGCCCGTCACCTGGGGTCATCACATGATGGCCTATGTCGAGATGTTCGGCCGCGACCGCACCCGTTTCGCCAATGCCCGCGCGCTGATGAACGAAAGCCCCCTGGGGGCCGCGGCGCTGGCCGGCACCTCCTTTCCGATCGACCGCGAGGCGACGGCGCAGGCGCTCGGCTTCGACCGCCCCATGGCCAATAGCCTCGACGCGGTGTCGGACCGCGATTTCGCGCTGGAGTTCCTCTCGGCCGCGACGATCTGCGCGATGCATCTGTCGCGGCTCTCCGAGGAGCTGGTGATTTGGTCCTCGGCGCAGTTCCGCTTCGTCGCCATGTCGGACCGCTGGTCGACCGGCTCCTCGATCATGCCGCAAAAGCGCAACCCCGACGCCGCCGAGCTGATCCGCGCCAAGATCGGCCGGATCATGGGTGCCAACGTCGCGCTGATGACGGTGATGAAGGGGCTGCCACTGGCCTATGGCAAGGACATGCAGGAGGACAAGGAGCAGGTCTTCGACGCTGCCGACAACCTGATGCTGTCGCTCGCGGCGATGAGCGGCATGGTCGCCGACATGACCGCCCAGCCCGACAATCTGCGCGCCGCCGCAGCCTCGGGCTTTTCCACCGCGACCGATCTGGCCGACTGGCTGGTGCGCGAGCTCGGCCTGCCTTTCCGCGACGCGCATCACGTCACCGGGTCGCTGGTCGCGCGGGCCGAGGAGAAGGGCTGCGACCTGCCGGAGCTGACGATCGAGGACATGAAGGCCGTGCACGAGGGCATCACCGAAGACGTGTTCGGCGTGCTGACGGTCGAAAACTCGGTGGCTTCGCGCACCGCTTATGGCGGCACCGCGCCCGACAACGTGCGCGCGCAGATCGCGCGCTGGCGGGACGCGCTCAAGTGAAGCTCACGCTGCTGGCGCTGATGTTGCTGGCCGGTTGCGGTGCGGGCGGCGTGCCCGAGGCGCCCGGCGCGGTGCTGGGCTATGGCGAGACCGGGATCGACCGCCGTCTCGGGGGCGCGCCGTGAGATGGGTCTGGCTGGCGCTCGCGGTCTGGGGTGCGCTGCATCCGATGCGCTGGTTCATCGCCTGGTTCGCGCAGAACGGCTATTCCTGGTCCGGGCTGTTCGCGGCTTGGCGCGCCAACCCGGCGACGACCGGGTTGATGTGGGACGCCACCATCGCCGCCGTGGCGCTGACGCTCTGGATCCTCTCTGAGGTGCGGGTGCGGCGCAACTGGGAGGCGCTGGCGGCGATCCCCGCCACCTTCCTGATCGGCATCGGCTGCGGCTTGCCGCTGTTCTTGTTCCTGCGGACCCGGCCGCTCGGCTGAGGATGCGGCATCGCGGGGCTTGGGATCGCGCCGCGATCTGCTAAGAGGCGGCGCGGAGCAGCAAGCGGAGCGAGACCTTGGACCATTTCCTCTATCGTGACGGCCGGCTGATGGCCGAGGACGTCGCCATCTCCGAGATCGTGGCCGAGGTCGGAACCCCGGTCTACGTCTACTCCTCCGCCACGCTGCTGCGGCATCTGAAGCTGTTCGAGGAGGCGCTGGACGGGCTGCCGCATCTGGTCTGCTTCGCGGTCAAGTCGCTGGGCAACGTCGCGGTGCTCAAACTTCTGGGCGAGGCCGGGGCCGGCATGGATATCGTCTCAGGCGGCGAATACGCCCGCGCCCGCGCCGCCGGCGTGCCGGGCGAACGCATCGTCTTCTCCGGTGTCGGCAAGACCCGTGACGAGATGCGCATGGCGCTCGAGGGCGGCATCCGCCAATTCAACGTCGAGAGCGAGCCCGAGCTTCAAGCGCTCTCCGAGGTGGCGTCGTCGCTGGGCAAGACCGCGCCCATCACCATCCGCGTGAACCCCGACGTCGACGCCAAGACCCACGCCAAGATCGCCACCGGCAAGTCCGAGAACAAGTTCGGCATCCCGATCGCCCGTGCCCGCGAGGTCTATGCCATGGCCGCCCGGCTGCCGGGCATCGAGGTGATCGGCATCGACGTGCATATCGGCTCCCAGCTCACCGAACTGGCCCCCTTCGAGGCGGCCTTCACCAAGGTGGCCGAGCTGACCGAGACGCTGCGCGCCGACGGGCACGACATTCGCCGCCTCGATCTCGGTGGCGGCTTGGGCATTCCCTATGAGCGGATCAACGAGGCGCCGCCCCTGCCCTTCGACTACGGTGCGCTGATCCGGCGCACGGTCGGCCATCTGGGCTGCGAGATCGAGATCGAGCCGGGGCGGCTGGTCGCCGGCAATGCCGGGTTGCTGATCAGCCGGGTGATCTACGCCAAGTCCGGGGAGGGCCGCGATTTCCTGATCCTCGACGCGGCGATGAACGATCTGGTTCGCCCCTCGATGTACGACGCGCATCACGACATCGTCCCGGTGATCGAGCCCGAGGCCGGGGCCGAGACCAAGCCGTGGGACGTGGTCGGCCCCGTCTGCGAGACCGGCGACACCTTCGCGCGGGGCCGCGAACTGCCCCCCGTGGGCGAGGGCGACCTCGTCGCGTTCCGCTCCGCCGGGGCTTACGGCTCGGCGATGGCGAGCGAGTACAACGCCCGGCCGCTGGTGCCGGAGGTGTTGGTCAGTGGCGATCAATTCGCGGTTATCCGCCGTCGGCCTAGCTATGAGGAAATGATCGCGCGCGATAGCATCCCCGAATGGCTATGATGGAGACGACCCGACCGCGCCACAGACCGCTGCACGGAGCACCGTCACCCTGACCGAGACACGCGATCCCCTGTCGCATCTGAAACGCCCCGTCGCGCTGACCCGCGCCGGAATGGTCGCCGAACGCCTGCTACGCGCCTTCTGGCCCCTCTGGACGGTGCTGGCGCTGGCGCTGGCGCCGCTGATCGCCGGCTGGCAGGACCGGCTGCCGGTCGAGGCGTTCTGGGGCTGGAGCGTGCTGGCGATCCTCGGCGCAATCGCCGGGCTGGGTTGGGGGCTGTGGCGGTTTCGCTGGCCCTCCCGCGAGGCGGCGCTCGACCGGCTCGACCGCAGCCTGCCGGGCCGCCCGGTTTCGGCGCTCAGGGACGCGCAGGCGACCGGGCGCGGCGATGCGGGCTCCGAGGCGCTCTGGACCGCGCATCTGGCGCGGATGCGGGCGCGCAGCGAGAACGCGCCCCCCGCCCGGCCGAACCTCAATCTCGCGGCGCGCGATCCCTTCGGCCTGCGCTACATCGCGCTGCTGTTCCTGCTGACGGCGCTGATGTTCGGCTCGGTCTGGCGGCTCGGCAGCGTTGCCGGCCTGACCCCGGGCGGTGGCGAGGCGCTGGCGCAGGGCCCGGTCTGGGAAGGCTGGGTCGAACCGCCGACCCATACCGGCCAGCCGGTGCTCTATCTGCCCGACCAGCCGCCCGGGCCGCTGACCGTCCCGACCGGCAGCACCGTCACCTTGCGGCTATATGGCAAGATCGGCGCGCTGACTCTCTCCGAGACCGTATCCGGCCGTACCGGCGAGCTGCCTGCCGCCTCCGAGCCGAGCCAGTCCTTCGAGGTCACCCGCGACGGGACGATCGAGATCGACGGGCCGGGCGGCGTGGCATGGCAGGTCGAGGCGATCCCCGACGCGCGACCGCAGGTCTCGGTCGCCGGACCGGTCGAGACCGCGGGGCTGGGGCAGATGACCCTGCCCTTCCGGGCCAGCGACGACCACGGCGTGGTCTCTGGCAGCGCCACCATCGCGCTCGATGCCGAGGCGGTCGAGCGGCGCCACGGTCTGGATGTCGAACCCGATCCGCGACCGGCGCTGACCGTCGATCTGCCGATGCCCTTCACCGGTGACCGGGCCGAGATCGAGGAGATCCTCGCGGGTGACTTCTCCGAGCACTCCTTCGCCAACATGCCAGTGCGGATCACGCTGCAGGTGACCGACGCCGCCGGGCAGACCGGTGCCTCCGAACCCTACCCCACCACCCTGCCGGGCCGCCGCTTCTTCCAGCCGGTGGCGCGCGCCGTGGCCGAGCAGCGGCGCGATCTGCTGTGGTCGCGCGACAATGCCGGCCGCGTGGTCGATCTGCTGCGCGCCGTGTCGCACCGCCCCGGCGAGGTGTTTCCGAACCAGACCACATATCTGCGGCTGCGGGTGGCGCTGCGTCGGCTCGACACGCTGCGCCGCGCGCCGGACGGACTGTCCGAGGACGCGCAGGCCGAGATCGCGCAGGCGCTCTGGGAGCTCGCCGTGCAGCTCGAGGACGGCACTCTGGCCGATGCCCGCGAACGGTTGCGCCGGGCGCAGGAGCGGCTGGCACAGGCGATGCGCGACGGCGCCAGCCCCGACGAGATCGCCGAACTGATGGACGAGCTGCGGGCCGCCACCGACGAATATCTGCGCATGCTCGCCGAGAACGCCCAGCCGGCCGAGGACGGCATCGACGAGCCCCAGACCGGACAGGGCGAGAGCATGCAGGTCACCCAGGACGAGCTGCAGGCGCTGATGGACCGGATTCAGGAGCTGATGGAAGAGGGTCGGATGGCCGAGGCCGCCGAGCTGATGGAGCAGCTCAACCGGATGATGGAGAACCTGCAGGTGGCGCAGGGCGAGGGCGGCAGCGGCCCGCGCACCCCGGGTCAGCAATCGATGCAGGATCTGCAGGAGTCGCTCCGCGACCAGCAGGATCTGTCGGACGAGGCGTTCCGCGACCTGCAGGACCGCTTCAACGGTCGCGAGCCTGGACAGGGTCAGCCCGGTCAGGGCCAACCGGGTCAACCGGGCCAGGGCCAGCCGGGTCAGCCCGGCCAACCCGGCGACGGCCAGCAGCCTGGAGCCGGACAGCAGCCGGGCGAAGGCAGCCTCGCCGATCGGCAGCGCGCCCTGCGCGACGAGCTGGCGCGGCAGCGCGGCGCCCTGCCCCGGCTGGAGGGCGAGGCCGCCCGGCGCGCGGGCGAGGCGCTCGACCGCGCCGGTCGCGCCATGGACGAGGCCGAGGATGCGCTGCGCCGCGACGATCTGGCGGGTGCCATCGACAGGCAGGCCGAAGCGACCGAGGCGCTGCGCGGCGCCGCGCGCGATCTCGGCGAGGCACTGGCGCGTGGCGAAGAAGGCGAGCCCGGCACGCCCGGCGCCGGCGAAACCCGCGGCGCCGGGGCTGGCCAGCGCGATCCGCTGGGTCGCGACACCGCCGAACGGGGTGGTGCGGGCAGCGACGATTCGATGCTCGACGGCACGGATCCGGCGCGCCGGGCCGAGGAGCTCCTGGGCGAGATCCGCCGCCGCGCCGCCGAACGCGAACGCCCGCAGGCCGAGCGCGACTACCTCGAGCGGCTGCTCGACCTGTTCTGATCCTGGTGGGCCTCAGCCCAGCGCGTCGATCAGCCCGCGCAGCCAGTTGTCGAGCCCGATCCTCATCGCGTCGACCGCCCCGGCATAGGCGTCGAGCGCCGGCGCCAGCGGCGGCAGCGCCATGCCGATGCGTTCGGCATGGGAGTAGACCAGCGCCAGCGCCGCTGCGAGGAGCAGCGCCACCCCGAAGCCCAGCCTGAAGCCTCGGCCGCGCTGCACGTCCTCGGCCTCGACCGGCCGAGCCGGGCCGCCGCGCATGGAGGTGCTGCGCAGGCTGGAATTGATCTCCTCGATATCCGGCAGCAGGTCGCGACGCGTCACCGCCCCGGTCGAGGCCGCCGCCAGCGCCGCCCGTTGCCGGGCCACCGCATGCGGATCCTCCCACTCGTCCTGAGCGTCCAACTCCTCCGGCTGATGCCGGGCATCGTCGGAATCATCGCCGATCGGCGCTTCGGTTTCCGCCGCGAACGGGTCGCTCCGCGATGCCTCGGGCGACTCGGCGAAGGGATCGCGCTCCGACATCTCGTCCCGCGCATCGAGCGACCTGTCGGAGTCGTTTTCCGTGACCTCCGCCAGAACCCGCGCGAAGGGGTCGTCCTCCTCCGCCGCGTCGAAAGCCTCGCGCTCGGTCACAGCCGGCCTCAGGGCGTCGTGCCCTTCGGACCGCGTGTCCTCGACCGTGTCGTCGTCATATGGAGCGCTCTCGAAAGGATCATCCTCCGGCTCCTCGTCTTGCGACGCGAAGGCACGCCCGTTGCCGCTTCTTGCGGCCTCCGCCATGGCCCGGCCGAAAGGGTCGTCCTCTTCGGTCTCGTCCAAAGCGTCGGTCTCGGTCACGGTCGATCTCGGCGGGGCCTGCCAGTCCGGCTGCATGTCCTCGACCGGTTCCTCGTCGACATGGGCACTGTCGACGCGGTCGTCGTCCGGCTGTCCATCTGCCGCGAAATCGGCGAGCCGCTGCGTGCCCCGGTCCTCGGCCGGATGGTCGAAGGGGGGTTCGTCGGCATCCAGATCGACCCCCTCCTCCGCCGGAAGGCCGGACTCGGTGAGCTCCTCCGCCTCCGGCTCGTCATGGAGGAACGGATCCTGTTCGATCTCGGTGTCGTCGTCGTCCGGATCGTCCACAGCGGCGAAAGGCGTCACCTCATGCTCCGGCTCGTGATCGGTCGAGGTGGGATCGTCCTCCAAACTGCCCTCGTCGAAGGCCGTATCGGACCCGTCATCCTCCAGTGCCGGAGCGAAGGGGTCCTCGTCTTCGGAACTAGGCTCTTGGGACGTAGCGTCGCCCATCTCCATGTCCGGCCTGCCGAAGACGTCGTTATCCTCATCGAGCCGAGCGTATTCTGGCACATCGGTCGTGTCGGGTTGGGCCGCCTCCACCGGCGGTCCATCCGGCGCCGAGACCTCATCGGGCTCTTCAAGTGCCGCATCATCGCCGGCGCCCCTCCCTTGCGCTTCCGCCTCGCCGGACGGCTCGGCCGGTTCGGCGGCTTCGGCTTCAGGGGCGGGGGCGTTCGGCGTGGCCGACTGGGCCGCGGCAAAGCCCGCCCAGTCGAAATCGCCGTCATCTTCCTCCTCGTCCCAGATCTCGCGGCTTTCGAGGCGGTGGCCGGCCCCCGCGCCCCTGTTCAGCCCGCCATCATCCGGGGTGAAGTCGATCTCGGTGTCGTCGTCGTCCTCTTCGAAGGGGCTGGCGCTGGGTTGCGACGGCTGCGCGGTCGCGGGTTGCGCCCCTGCCGTGCCGTCGCGCCGGCGCGCGGCGGCCTCGCGCTCGGCCTCGGCCCGCAGGATCTCGGCGATCTCCGGCGTGATCGTGCTGCGCGGCGCGGACGGCGACACCGTCCCCTGCGGCTCGGTCGCGGGTTCCGGCATGGCAAGCCAGGTCACGCCGCAGTTCGAGCACTGCACGTCGCGCCCCTCGGGCGGGACCGCATCGCGGGCCACCTCGTATTGCGCCCCGCAATTCGGGCAGGTCAGTCGCATCCGTCTCATCCCCTCGCGCCCGGGCAGGGCCACTGCCGGTTCAACCTAGCGGCCAAGCGCCGCGCCGCCAAGAACACGCGATCCGGCCGCCGCCGCATGATGCAGCGCTGCAATTGCAACCCCGGCCCCGGTCGGGCAGAAGGGGGACGCAAACGGGGGACGGCAGGTGATCGAGCTTCGGAACGTGGCCTATAGTTACGGCGGCGGAGAGCTGTTCTCCGGCCTGTCGTTGGCGCTCGCGCCGGGGTCTTTCCACTTTCTCACCGGCCCCTCCGGCGCCGGCAAGACGACGCTGCTGAAGCTCTGCTACGGCGATCTCGTGCCCACGTCGGGCGAGGTTGCGCTCTGGGGCGAGGCCACGACCGGCATGGCCCGCGACGGGCTCGCGCTCAACCGCCGCCGCATCGGCGTGGTGCACCAGGACTGCCAGTTCCTCGACCATCTGCCGCTTGGCGACAACGTGGCACTGCCGCTGACCGTCGCCGGACGCCACCACGAGGCCGCGGCCTACCTGCCCGACCTGCTGGCCTGGGTCGGGCTGACGCGCCACGTGGACCGCCGCCCGCCCGAGCTGTCTGGCGGCGAGCGGCAGCGCGCGGCGCTGGCCCGCGCTGTCATCATGTCGCCCGAGGTGATCATCGCCGACGAGCCCACCGGAAACATCGACTGGGAGATGTCGCAACGGCTGCTGGCGCTGCTGGTGGAGTTGAACCGCATGGGCAAGGCGGTGCTGATCGCCACCCACGACCTGAACCTGATCCGCAGCGCCAAGGCGCAGGTCGCGGTGCGCACGCTCAGGCTCAAGGACAGGCAACTCCTCGCGGCGGGGGCCGATCTGTGAAGCGCGCGATCTGGACCGCGCTGTCGCTGCTCGCCGGAGACGCCCAGGCCGATCGCAGCGTGCCGCCCACCGGCTTCACCGCGCGGCTGACGCTGTTCACCGCCGCCGCGATGGCGCTGCTCGCCGTCTTCGCTCTGTCGCTGTCGCTTGCGGCGGGGCGGCTCGCGGTGCGTTGGTCGGACGAGCTGGCGCAGACCTCGACGCTGCGCATCTCGGCCCCGGCCGAGCAGATGGCGGCGCAGACCGGCGCCGCATTGGAGGTGCTTCGCACCACGCCGGGCATCGCTTCGGCCCGCGCCCTGACCGAGGAAGAGGAACAGGCCTTGCTGACCCCGTGGTTCGGACCCGACCTACCGCTCGACGCCCTGCCGATCCCCCGGCTGATCGAAATCGAGGCCGAGGGGCGCGGCTACGACGCCACCGGCCTGCGGGCGCGACTGCAGGCTGAGGTGCCCGGCGCGGTGCTCGACGATCATACCCGCTGGCGCGAGCCGCTGGTCGCCGCCGCCGGCAAGCTGCGAGGTCTGGGCGCGCTGGCAATCGTGCTGATCGGCGCCTCGACCGCCGCGATGATCACGCTTGCGGCGCAATCGGCGCTTTCAGCCAACGCACAGGTGATCCGGGTGCTGCGGCTGGTCGGCGCGCGCGATGCCTATATCGCCCGCGCCTTCGTGCGCCGCTTCACGCTGCGGGCGCTGTCGGGCGCGGCGGCGGGCACCGTCATCGGCGCGATCCTGGTGGCGCTGCTGCCCGGCGGGGCCGAGGACGGGGGCAGCGTGCTCACCGGCATCGGCTTTTCCGGAGCCGAATGGCTCTGGCTGCCGCTGATCCCGCCACTGGCCGCCGCCGTGGCCTTTGCCGCGACGCGCGGCGCGGCGCGGCGCATGCTGGAGCGGCAGTCATGAACGGGCTGGCCTATGCCTGGCGCTGGATAAGAAGCCTGCTGTTCAGCGTGCTGATCTATGCCGCGATGCTGCCGATCGGGCTGGCCTACCTGCCATGGGCCATCGCCAGTCGCGACGGCGCGGTCGCCGCCGCCCATCGCTGGTGCCGCTTCGTGACATGGCTGGCACGGGTGCTCTTGGGGCTGCGCACACAAGTGCGCGGCACGCCCCCCACCGGCGAGGTGATGATCGCGGCCAAGCACCAGAGCTTTCTCGACATCATCCTGATCTACGGCGCAGTGCCGCGCGGCCGCTTCATCATGAAGAAGGAGCTGGTCTACGCGCCGATCCTCGGCCAGATCGCGCTGCGCATGGGCTGCGTGCCGGTCGACAGGGGCCGCCGTGGCGCCGCGATCAAGAAGATGATGGAAGAGGTCCGCGCCGGACGGGACGACCCGGGCCAGCTGATCATATACCCGCAGGGCACCCGCGTCGCACCGGGCGTCGCCGCCCCCTACAAGATGGGCACCGCCGCTCTCTACCGCGAGCTGGACCAGCCCTGCGTGCCGGTGGCCTGCAATGTCGGCGTGTTCTGGCCCAAGCGCGGCGTGATGCGCCGCCCCGGCACCGCCATCGTCGAGTTCCTGCCCGAGATCCCGGCGGGCCTGCCCTCGGCCGAGTTCATGTCTCGGATCGAGGCCGAGATCGAGACCCGGTCCGACGCGTTGATGGCCGAGGCCGGGTTTCCCATCGCCGTGAAGGAGCGCTGATGCGCATCGTCGGATCCATCGAGGCGCTCGAAGCCCTGTATGAACGCCGGCCGTCAGGCGCGGCGCTCGACAAGGTGACCGACCGGCTGATGCCCGCGCAGGCGCGCTGGATCGCGGCGTCGCGGTTCTGCGTGCTGAGCACGGTCGGCCCCGAGGGCACCGATGCCAGCCCGCGCGGCGATGACGGCCCGGTGGTGCAGATCGCCGATGAGCGGACGCTGCTGCTGCCCGACTGGCGCGGCAGCAACCGCATGGATTCGTTGCGCAACATCGTCCGTGACGGGCGGGTGAGCCTGATGTTCCTCGTCCCCGGTGCTGCCAGCGTCATGCGCGTCAACGGCCGCGCCGTGGTCAGCGACGACCCCGAGCTGACCGCGCGCTTCGCCCATGAGGGCAAGCATCCGCGCTCGGTGATCGTGGTGACGGTGGCCGAGGTCTATCCGCAATGCGCCCGCGCGGTGATGCGATCGGGGCTGTGGAGCCGCGGCAACGAGAGCGCAGACCTGCCCAGCGTCGGCGAGATGGTGGCCGAGGCCAAGGCGGGCTTCGACGGCGACGCCTATGACGCCGAATGGCCAGAGCGGGCGAAGACCAGCATGTGGTGACGCCCGGCGATCTCGCCGCGCGTCACCTAAATTCAGGTAAGTTTGGTCAGGGGTGGCGCGCTCAGGCGGCCAGCCCCTTTGAGCCGAGGTCGAGATATTTCTTGCGGCGGTCGGCGCGGATCGCCTTGCCGTCCATGCCCTTCAGCTCGTCAAGCATCTTGCCGATCTCGCGGCCCACCGCGTCGATCGCCGCGCTGGCGTCGCGATGCGCGCCGCCCAGCGGCTCGGCGACGATGCGGTCGCAGACGCCCAGCTCCTTGAGCTCCTGCGCGGTCAGGCGCAGCGCCTCGGCGGCCTCGCGCATCTTCTCGGCATCCTTCCACAGGATCGAGGCGCAGCCCTCGGGAGAGATCACCGAGTAGATCGAATGCTCCAGCATCGCCACGCGGTTCGCCGTGGCGAAGGCCACCGCGCCGCCCGAGCCACCCTCGCCGATGATCACGGAGACCAGCGGCACCTCGATCTGCAGGCATTTCTCGGTCGAGCGCGCGATCGCCTCGGACTGGCCGCGCTCCTCGGCGCCCTTGCCGGGATAGGCACCGGGCGTGTCGACCAGCGTCACCACCGGCAGGTTGAAGCGATGCGCGAGATCCATCAGCCGGATCGCCTTGCGATAGCCCTCGGGCCGGGCCATGCCGAAATTGCGCTCGATCCGGGACTTGGTGTCGTTGCCCTTCTCGTGGCCGATCACCACCACGGCACGGCCGTTGAGCCGCGCCAGCCCGCCCATCACCGAATGGTCGTCGGCGAAGTTGCGGTCGCCGGCGAGCGGCGTGTACTCGGTGAAGAGCCGATCGATGTAATCCTTGCAATGCGGCCGCTCGGGATGGCGCGCCACCTGGCATTTGCGCCAGGGCGTCAGGTTGCCATAAAGCTGGGCCAACATGTCGTGGCTCTTGCGGTCGAGCGCCGCGGCCTCCTTCTCGACATCCATCTCGGGGCTGCGCCGGGCCAGCGCGCGCAGCTCCTCGGCCTGGCCCTCGATCTCGGCGAGCGGCTTCTCGAATTCGAGGTAGATGGTCATGCAAAGGCCCCTGCGGTTGCTCGTGAGGCCGTATATGACGCGTCGGGCGGGGCCATGCAACTCGCCGCCGCTTGACGCCGCGCCCGGCCGTGCCACCCTTCGGGTGCCGCAGGAGGAAACGACCGTCATGAGCGACGACATCATCGCCACCGCAGCCGAGGCGCTCGAGGCCGAGGCGCTGCCCCGGCTGCGCGAGGTCCATACGGACGCGACCGAGGATTGCGGCGCCGCCACCGTGTTGCCGCCGGCGCTGCGCAAACCGGCGGAGAGCAAGAGCCCGGCGCGCTGGGCCTATGAGCGGCTGATCCACTACATCAAGCGTTTCGAGGACGGGCTGGAGCCCGGCGAAGAGGTCGCCATGGCGATGACCGGCGGGCATTCGGGAGTGCTTCGGATCGGTGGGTTGGGCTATTTCGATCCTGACATCGTGACCTTCTACGGCACCGATCCCTCGGGTGCCAAGACGCAGCTGATCCAGCATGTTACCCAATTGTCGGTGATCCTGCGCGCTCTGCCCCGGCCCCGCCCCGAGACGCCGCCCGAACGGATCGGCTTCCGGCTCGCGCGCGAGCTCGAGGAGGACGAGGCCGACGAGGCCGACGAGGAAGGCGCGCCACAGGGACCCGATGCCGCGCCCGAGACATCGTGACAACCGACGGGATTCGGGCTAACCCCCGCCCGGATACGCCAGATGCGAGGAGCCCGAGATGGCCGATGACCAGCAGCACCACCACGTCCAGGGCACCATGGACATCACCGATCAGGAACGCACCTTCGCGGGGTTCATGACGCTGGTGACCCGTGGCACCATCGCGATCATCGTCGCCCTGATCCTGCTCGCCCTGGTCAACGCCTGATCCATGCAGCGGCGCGTCTTTCTGATGGCCGCGCCGCTGGCGCTGGCCGGTTGCGGCAATGGTGAAGCGGTCTGGGCCCCCGACGCGGCGGTCGAGCGGGCGCGCTACCGCCATGCCGGGCCGCCTGCCCTTACGCTCTACACCGTCAACAATCTCGGCACCGGAAACGGCGCGCATTCGTCGCTGCTGATCAATGCGTCCGAGCGGGTGCTGTTCGACCCGGCCGGAAGCTTCGGCCATGCATCGATCCCCGAGCGCAACGACGTGCTGTTCGGGATGACACCCTCGGTCGTGACCAGCTACGTCTCCTACCACTCGCGCGAATCCTACGTGACGGTGGAGCAGTATATCGAGGTGCCGCCCGAAACCGCCGAGCGCGCCTATCGGCTCGCCCTCGTCGCGGGTCCGGTGCCGCAGGCCTACTGCACCCGCGCCATTTCGAAGATTCTGGGCGAGTTGCCCGGCTTCGAGGGTCTCGGCACCACCTGGTTTCCCGACAAGCTTTCGGCGCGTTTCGGCGCCCTGCCCGGCGTGGTCACCACCGAACACAACGAGAATGACAGCGACAGCCTGCGCGACGCACGGCGCGCCATCGCCAGGCAATTGGAAAGCTGAACGCCCCCACGCGGCGCTGGCTCGAAGGCGCGGCGCCCGTTATCTATCGAGATCACGACGATACAGCGCGGGAGCGGGGCGATGCAGCAGCCGATCGAGGCGCCGCCGGGGGTGATCCTCGCCGGTGGGTTGTCGCGGCGAATGGGCGGCGGCGACAAGGGGCTGGTGCCGCTCGCCGGTCGGCCGCTGCTCGCGCATGTCATCGACCGTCTGGCGCCGCAGGTTCCTGCCCTCGCGCTCAACGCCAATGGCGATCCCGCGCGCTTCGCGGGGTTCGGCCTCGAGGTGATCCCCGACACCCTGCCCGACCATCCCGGGCCGCTGGCCGGCGTTCTGGCGGCGATCGGCTGGGCCAGGGCGCACGGCGCGCCCTGGGTGCTGACCGTGCCGGGCGACACGCCATGGCTGCCCGGCGATCTCGTGCCCCGTCTGATCATGGCCGCCGAGGACGCGGATGGCTTGGCGCTGGCCGAATCCGGCGGGCGGCTGCACCCAGTCTGCGGCCTCTGGCCGGTGGCGCTGGCGGACCGGCTCGCCGCCGACATCGCGGCGGGGGCGCGGCGCGTTGGCGACTGGGCGCTGTTGCAGGGCGCGGCGCGCGCGCCGTTCCCCAGCGGCGAACCGGATCCCTTTGCCAACCTCAACACGCCGGAGGATTTCGCGCGGGCGGAAACCCTCTCAGGGGGGGCTGTGTGAAGATCGCCCCGGGCTTCGACCAGGCAGAGCGCAAGCGCATCGCGGAGCTTTACTGGGACGCCTTCGGCGCCAAGCTCGGCCGGGTGCTGGGCCCGCGGCGGCTGGCGCTGCGCTTCGTCGAGCGCGCGCTCGATCCCGATCACGCGCTCTGCGCCCGCGACGGCGACGGCACGCTTCTGGGGGTGGCCGGCTTCAAGACCGCGCAGGGGGCGCTGGTTTCGGGCGGCCTGCGCGGCATGCGCAGCGCCTATGGCGAGGCCGGCGCACTCTGGCGGGCCGGGCTGCTGACGCTGCTCGAGACCGACACCGATAATCGCAGGTTCCTGATCGACGGCATCTTCGTCGCCCCCGAGGCGCGCGGTCGCGGGATAGGCTCGCGCCTGATCGAGGCGCTGGCGCAGGAGGCGCGCCAACGCGGCTATGTCGAAATCCGCCTCGAAGTGATCGACGAGAACCCGCGCGCCCGGGCGCTCTACGAGCGGCGCGGCTTCACCGCCGCCGGGCGGCGCCCGCTGGGACCGCTGCGGCTGCTGTTCGGGTTCCGCGCCGCCACGACGATGATTCGCAGGCTCGGCTGAGTTTCAGGAGAAGTTGCCGGCGGCCGCCCCGAGCAGGCGGAAGGCGCGGCCAGTGCGGGTTTCGGCCAGAAGCGCGATCTCGTCGTCGGCGGCGCCGTCGCAATACTCGTCGAGCATCCGGTCGAACAGCCGCAGGAAATGCTGCACCGTGTCGCGGAAGATCGTGTCCGAGGAGAGCCGCGCCGCGGCAATCCCGGCAAAACCATCCTCATCGAGCCCGTAGCCCAGCCGCTCGAGCGGCGCGCCGCGCTCTCCGCGGGCCAAGGCGCGCCAGGCTTCGGCGGGCGCCTGTGGCGGCGCGAGATCGTCCATGTAGATGCCGTCCTGGCTCAGCAGGGTCAGCACGTCCTGGCTCGCTTGGATCAGCTGGCGGGCACGGGTGTCGCGCAGCGCCGCGCGCAGCGCCGCGAAGCCCTCGAGATCCTGGTCGTTGTCGGGAAAGTTCAGCGCCCGCGCCATCTCGATACGGCTCAGCGCCGGGGCGCTGGGCACGGCGGGTGCCTCCTCGGCCGGTTCCGGCTCGGGCTCGGGCTCGGTCGGGCGGCTCACGCCGAACCCCGCCAGAGCAGTCTCGGTCTGCCGCGCCGCGCGCTCGATCGCCGCGAGCCTGCGATCCATCTCGGGCGGCAGCCCGCCACGCGACTGGGTGCGCAGGCTGCGCTGCAATGTCTGGATCTCGGCCCGCAGCCGATGCGCCTCCTCGCGGGCGCTGCGCGAGGCGTGGCTGGCGAACAGCCCCATCCAGAGCAACGCCACCGGCACCACGATGACCAGCACCGGCCCGACCAAGGGCTGGCCGCCGATCGCCATGGCGGCGCCGGCGATCACGACCCAGCCCAGGCTGACACCGGCGGCGATGCGCTCGGCGCGGCCCATCAACTCCCACGGTGCGGAAGCGTCTGCCTCCGACCCGGTCGCGGGCTCGGCTGCCGGCCGGATCTCCGGGCTGTCGGGATCGTCGCTCATACCGCCCCCTGGGGCCGCGTCCGCGGCCTCACGAATAGCTGACGCTTAGGATCTCGTAGGATTTCTCGCCGCCCGGGGTCCGGACCTCGACGCTGTCGCCCTCGTCCTTGCCGATCAGCGCCCGCGCCAGCGGCGACTTGATGTTGAGACGGCCCGCCTCGATGTCGGCCTCGTATTCGCCGACGATCTGGTAGGTCTTTTCCTCGTCGGTGTCCTCGTCGACCAGCTTCACGGTGGCGCCGAACTTGATCGAGCCCGACATCTTCGACGGGTCGATCACGTCGGCAAGACCGATCACGCCTTCGAGTTCCTTGATCCGGCCTTCGATGAAGCTCTGCTTTTCCTTGGCCGAATGGTACTCGGCGTTCTCGGAGAGGTCGCCATGCGCGCGTGCCTCCGAGATCGCCGCGATGATCGCCGGGCGCTCGACCGTCTTCAGGTGCTTCAGCTCCGCGTCGATCTTGGCGAAACCGGCGCGCGTCAGCGGGATCTTTTCCATTTTCTACAGCCTTTCCCCCGGTCTCGGGGCCCGTGCAACACCGGACGTTCTAACCCCGCCCGGCGGGCCGAAGTCAAGCCCGCCCCCCGGCCTTCCCGCTCCTGTAGAAAGAGCCCACCGGTCACGTCGGCACCTGACGCCGTGTCACCCTGCCGCGATTGTGCCGCCGCAGCGCATGCGCTAGCCATTGGCCCGCAGCAGGAGAGCCAGCAGGGACCATAACATGAGCGATACCGCCAGCCAGACCGAGAACCGCCCCGAGCGCGAGGCGATGGAATACGACGTGGTGATCGTCGGCGCGGGCCCCGCAGGGCTGTCGGCGGCGATCCGCCTGAAGCAGCTCGACCCCGAGATCTCGGTGGTGGTGCTGGAAAAGGGCTCCGAGGTCGGCGCGCATATCCTGTCGGGCGCCGTGCTCGATCCCTGCGGCCTCGACCGGCTGCTGCCCGACTGGCGCGAGATGGGCGCGCCGATCACGGTACCGGTGCGCGACGACCGCTTCTATATGCTAGGCGAGAGCGGCTCGATGCGCCTGCCCAACGCGATCATGCCGCCGCTGATGAACAACCATGGCAACTACATTGTCTCGATGGGCAATGTTTGCCGCTGGATGGCCGAAAAGGCCGAGGAACTGGGCGTCGAGGTGTTTCCGGGCATGTCCTGCTCGGAAATCGTCTGGGGCGAGGATGGCCGCGTCGCCGGCGTCGTGGCGGGCGAGTTCGGCAAGAACCCCGACGGCACGCCGGGGCCGGGCTACGAGCCGGGGATGGAACTGCTGGGCAAGTACGTGTTCCTCGGCGAGGGCGTGCGTGGATCGCTGTCGAAGCAGGTGATCGAACGCTTCGCTCTGGCCGAAGGCCGTGAGCCGCAGAAATACGGCCTCGGCATGAAGGAAATCTGGGAGATCGACCCGGCCAAGCACTCGGAGGGCCGCGTCGTCCATACCATGGGATGGCCGCTCGAGAAGAACGCAGGCGGCGGCTCGTTTATCTACCACCTCGACAACAACCAGGTCTATGTCGGCTTCGTCGTGCATCTGGGCTACAAGAACCCCTATCTGCGCCCCTATCAGGAGTTCCAGCGCTTCAAGCACCACCCGATGGTGGCCGAGCTGCTGAAGGGCGGCAAGCGCTTGGCCTATGGCGCGCGCGCAATCACCGAGGGCGGCTGGCAGTCGCTGCCGAAGACCGCCTTCCCGGGCGGCGCGCTGCTGGGCTGTTCGGCTGGCATGGTCAACGTGCCGCGCATCAAGGGCAATCACAACGCCATGCTCTCGGGCATCCACGCCGCCGAAGCCGCCTTCGAGGCGATCGGGGCGGGCCGTGCCGGCGACGTGCTGGAAAGCTACGACACGGCGGTGCGCGAGGGTGCGATCGGCAAGGACCTCAAGAAGGTACGTAACGTGAAGCCGATCTGGTCGCGCTGGGGCCTCACCGCCTCGATGGCGCTGGGCGGCTTCGACATGTGGACCAACACGCTGGGCTTCTCGCTTCTGGGCACCCTCGGCCATGGCAAATCCGATGCCGAGGCGACCGAGCCCGCGAAGGATCACGTGGAGATTGTGTACCCGAAGCCCGACGGCGTGCTGAGCTTCGACCGACTCACCAACGTGAGTTTTTCGGGCACAAATCACGAAGAAAGTCAGCCTTGTCACCTAAAATTGAAGGACCCAAACGTCCCCATCGCTCACAACCTGCCGGTCTATGCCGAACCGGCGCAGCGCTACTGCCCCGCAGGTGTGTACGAAGTGGTTGAAAAGGAAGGTGGACCCGAGTTCGTGATCAACTTCCAGAACTGCGTTCACTGCAAGACCTGCGACATCAAGGATCCCACTCAGAACATCGTCTGGACGGTTCCGCAGGGTGGCGACGGGCCCAATTACCCGAATATGTGATCGCGGATATCCGCCGGTCATCCGGAACTCACATTGCGCGATCACGTTACGATCACTAGCGTGCCCGCCAATGTGAGCACCGGAAACGGCAGGAGCAAATCTATGGTGATCCAAAGACTGCGAGCCTTGGCCATTGTGACCGGGCTCGTCGCAGCCACGCCTGTGGCCGCGCAAACGAGCCACACCGAGGCGGGTCCCTATCTCGCCGCACGCGCCGCCGCAGCCGCACAGGATTACTCCGCAGCCGCAGATTGGTTCCAGACCGCGCTAGGCGCGGATCCCAGAAATCCCATCCTCCTCGAAGGTGCCATCGCCGGGCTGCTCGCCGCAGGCGACGTGTCCGAAGCGCTGCCCTTGGCGCAGCGTATGCGCGAGACCGGGGCCGCGAGCCAGGTCGCCAACATGGTGCTCCAGCTTGACGCCGCCGAACGCGGCGCCTGGGGCGAGATCTTCGAACTGCTCGAAGCCGATCGGGGCGTCGGCCCCCTCGTGGACGGGCTGACCCGGGTCTGGGCCCGGATCGGCCAGGGCCGGATGGATCAGGCGCTCGCGGCGCTCGACGAAGTGATCGAGACCCCGGGCCTGCGCGGCTTCGGTCTCTATCACAAGGCGCTGGCACTGGCCTCGGCCGGTGATTTCGAGGGCGCCGACACGGTCCTCGCCGCCGCTCCTGAAAACGGCCTTCCGGTGAGCGAGCCGGTGCTTCTGGCGCACGCGCAGGTGCTGTCGCAACTCGACCGCCGCGACGATGCGCTGGCGCTTCTCGACGAAGCCGGTCGCGGATCGCCGGTGCTTGATGCGATGCGCGACAAGATTGCATCCGGCGCGCCGATCGATTGGGACTGTGTGACCGCTCCCGCCGACGGCCTGTCGGAACTCTACATCTCCGTCGCGGGCGCGCTCAGCAACGAGGTGCCCGACTCCTACGTCCTTCTCTACGCCCGTGCTGCGCTGGAACTCGACCCGGACCGGGTCGACGGGCTGCTTCTCGCGGCCGGACTGCTCGAGCGGTCGCAGCGTCACGACCTCGCGCAGTCGGTCTATGAGCGTGTGCCCGCCACGCACCCCGCCCATGTCACCGCCGAACTCGGCCGAGCCGAGGTGCTGCGCCGCGCCGGCCAGCCGGAACGCGCGCTTGCCGTGCTCGAAGAGCTGGCCCGCACCGCCCCCGGCCTCGCCGAGGTGCAGGTGGCGCTGGGCGATCTGCGTCGCTCCGAGAGCGCGCCCGCAGAGGCCGAGGCCGCCTATGGCCGCGCCATCGACATCGCCGGTGCCGACGCGGCCTGGTGGCTCTACTACATGCGCGGCGTCACCCGCCATGCGCAGGATGACTGGGCCGGTGCCGAAGCCGATTTCCGCGCCGCGCTCGAAGTCGATGCCGACCGCGCCGAAGTGCTGAACTTCCTCGGCTACTCCCTGGTCGAACGTGGCGAGAAGCTGGAGGAGGCGCTCGAGATGATCGAGCGCGCCGTGCGCGCCCAGCCCGACAACGGCGCGATCGTCGACAGCCTCGGCTGGGCCCAGTTCAAGCTTGGCCATTATCGCGAGGCGGTCGACAATCTCGAACGCGCCGCCGAACTCGAACCGGTCGACCCGATTGTCAACGACCATCTCGGCGACGGCTACTGGGCCGTGGGTCGCATGACCGAGGCCCGCTTCCAGTGGCAGCGCGCCCTGTCCTTCGGACCGACGCCGGAAAACGCCGAGCGCTTGCGCCGCAAGCTCGCCGAAGGGCTTGACGCCGTGCTCGCCTCCGAAGGCGGCACCCCCCTCAGGCAGGTCGCGGAGCACCGTTGATGCCGCTCGACAAGGGGCTCGCGCCCGCCAAGATCAACCTCGCGCTTCACGTCACGGGGGTGCGGGCCGGCGGCTATCACCTGCTCGATAGCATCGTGGCCTTCGCCGGCGTTGGCGATCAGCTCACCGCCCTGCCTGCGGCCGAATTGTCGCTGGAGGTGACCGGCCCGTTCTCGCGCGGTGTCCCCGCCGACGAGACCAACTCGGTCATGCGCGCGGCACGGATGCTGCAGGAGGCGCGCGGCGTGGCGCAGGGGGCAAAGCTCAAGCTGACCAAGACGCTGCCGCATGCCGCCGGCATCGGCAGCGGCTCGTCTGATGCGGCGGCAACCCTGCGACTTCTGTCGCAGATCTGGGGGGTCGAGAACTTCGCGCCCAATGACCCGGAGGTGCTGGAACTCGGCGCCGACGTCCC